>WNFD01003586.1_pt1 | contig 15605 bp, 19 predicted proteins | sample 5400491 | NCBI WGS metagenome assembly WNFD01 (sample SAMN13153343, study PRJNA577476) | soil metagenome | isolation source: 120 cm saprolite under Douglas fir tree site 2 hole 2 replicate 2 | place: USA:California | collected 2015-04-18 | reverse complement strand
GGCTCAGCAGTCGCCACGCGTCAGGACCGCGGAATGAGCCTTCGCGCCGGAGATGTCGAGGTTCGCCCCACCTCAGATGGTTTCGAGATCCGATTCAAAAGGACCTGATCCGCGGAGCTAGCCCGCGTAGAAGGCGGCCAGCGCTTTCACCTCTTCGTCCAGTTCCCTCCGTACCGTCCGAGGTATCGGTTCGAACGGCTTGACGTCCACACGACCGCCCTCGATGCGCCAGGTGCCGGCGACGGCGCCATCGATCAAGAAGACAGGAACGGAATGCGGAGTCCTCGTGCTGAAAACGATCGGCCTGTACCGCTCGGGCATGACCTGGGTCCGGCGCGCATGGATCATCAACAGCGCCTCGAAGGTCTGCAGGAACCGCACGGGCGCGGGCGTGTCCGCGTTCGGCAGCGGCGCGCGCGGGAGGTCGAACAGGATGCGACCGGCCTCGTCGCGAAAGCGACGGAGGCGCAGCCGCTCGACCACCGGAAGCACCGACGCGGGCGGCAGGCCGGCCCAGCTCGCGATATCGGCCAACCTGGCGGGCCCAAAGCCGCCGAGGTAGCGGCGAACCAACAGCTCGATCCCCTCGGCTTCTGCGGCCTTGCGCGCGCCCATCCATTCCTCAGCCAGGCCGTACAGGTCCGCGCGCGGGCGCTCCCAGGTCCCCGACGGCGGCACGCGGATCATGTCGAGCCACAGGCCCAGCCCGGACCACGCGATGGCGGGGATTCCTTTCGCGGCCAGGAGCGCTTTCAGCTCGGCGGTGCGGGCCGGGCCGCGCTCGAGCTGCTCACGCCCGACGGCCGCGACAGTCTCCATGTTGAAGCCATGCAACTGGTGCCGGACGACGCGCAGCCACCATTCGCGCCGAGCAGATCTGACTCCAGCCAGCAGGACGGGATAGTCCGCCTTCGACACCGTGTGGATCGTGCTGCGCATCAGAGTGCCCTGGATCGCATCTCGATTCACGAGCGCGTCCGTAAGTGCGGCACGTCTGAAATTTCGCAGTCGCGACCACAGACCGACGTAGCCGGTCGGCGCGTTCTGCGTCTGCAGGCCGCCGACGGCCTCGAGCGCGCGCGTCAACGAAAGTGGGGATCGCTCGAGCAGCAGCTGGCGCGCGAGCAGGGCCCGATTGAGCTCGCGCGTGGAGAGGACGCGCTCTTTCAACGGACGCTAAGCGGCGGGGAGGAACATCCCGGACAGGACCGCCTGCGAATCGCCGTCGGCGGTCAGGTTGACGCTAGCCTCACCGCTCGAGTCGTCCTTCCGCACTTCGAAGTCGATCCACTGGCAGCACTCGCGCTCGAGATCGATCAGGCCGATCAAGGCCTCAACAGCGCCAGGCGTTGCGTGAAAGGCAATTCCACCCGGTATCGACTCACGCGTCACAAGGCCGCTGTTGAGGACCTTGGCCCAGGCGCTGCGCCGATCGCCCATCTCGGCTGCGCTCAGCGTGCACATGAGCGGGCGGGAGGTTTCCATCGCCAACAAAAAAACGGGATCACGATCAGATATTCCGGCTAGGCCTTCTTCAGGCCGGCCACCAGCCGCCGCCGTGTCTCCAATCCCAGCGACCGGAGTGCGGGCGTCATTCGAGCCACCGGCGGCCTCGGCGAACGAATGTCTTTGGCGGCAGCCGGCAGGCATTCGATGTCGGCCATGAAGCGTGCCTTTGATTCCGCAATCGGCGATCGTCCGGTGCGCCGCTTGCCCCCGATCATCACGGGCTCGAGCAATCGCTCGCGACCCGGCGGCACCTTCTCGTCATTGAGCCCGACGAGGTCGCCGAACGGCCGCGACCGCCGGAAGACCTGCTTGCGCCCCGGCGCGCTGACCTTGCCCCTCGACAGCTTCATGACCGGCCGGCCCCGATACCAGACCAGCTTGTATGCAGTGTCGAGGTACGGATGATCCGCGGAGACACCCATCCTGGTGCCGACGCCGAAGGTGTCGATCTTCGCCCCATCGCGGACGAGCCTGTCGATCGCCAATTCGTCCAGCCCGCCGCTGACGACGATGCGGACATGGGGGAGACCGGCCTGGTCGAGCATCCTGCGTCCTTGCCTGGTTAGCGCGACCAGGTCACCGCTGTCGATGCGGATCCCCAGCCGGCCGCTCGGGCCGAGCTCCTTGATGGTCGCGATCGCGTGATTGATCCCGGCGATCGTGTTGTAGGTGTCGACGAGAAAGGTCACGCGGCCGGGAAAGTCCTGCGCGTAGGCCCGGAACGCTTCGACCTCGGTTGGAAATGCCTCGATGTAGGAGTGCGCCATCGTGCCCGCGGCGACCAGGCCGTGCCGGCGCGCCGCCTCGACGTTGCTCGTCGAGATGAAGCCGACCATGGAGGAGAGGCGGGCGACGTCGATCCCGGCCTCGATGCCTTGGGTGCGGCGAAACGAGAAATCGATCACGTCGCGACCAGCCGCTGCGACCACGCAGCGCGCGGCCTTGCTCGCGATGGTCGTTTCGAATGTGACCAGGTTGAGGAACAGCGTCTCGATCAGCTGCGCCTCGGGCAGGGGTGCGGTGACCTCGAGGATCGGCTCACCCGCGAGCGCGATGCGACCTTCCGGGATTCCCCAGATATCCCCGGTGAACCGCAAGCGCCGGAACGCCTCGAGGTCGCGAGGCGCGTACCCGAGCGTGTCACGCAGGTAGCGGATGTCGTCCTCTTCGAAGCGAAAGTCCTCGAGCCGGTCGAGGCAGGACTCGACCCCGGCGGCGACCAGGAATCCACGCGCGGCGGGTAGGGAGCGCACGAACAGGCTGAACGTGGCCGTCCCCGTCATGCCCCGCCGCAGATAGCTCGCGGCCATGTTGAGCTCGTAGAGATCGGTCAACAGGGCGTTCATCGGGTAGGCCGCATCCTAAGGTCTAACTGGTGAAGCTTGTCGCGTCGTCGTTCGCGTGGCCGTTTCGCGGTGCCTGGGGGCCGAGGTTTGCAGTCGGCGCGCTCATGGTGCTGTTCCTGCCGATCGCATTGACTCCGCTGCTGGGCTACGCGATCGCGGCCACCCGCGCAGCTGAACAGGATCCGACCCAGGCGCCGCCGGCCTGGAGCATCTCGATGCCCACGATCGCCGACGGTTTCTGGACCGCCGGCGTGCTGCTTCTGCTCTCGGCGCCCTTTGTCCTCGCGGTGAACCCGCTCGGCGGCGCGATCGCCGGCATGAACCTGCTGCGCATCAGCGACCCGTCTCTGTCACAGGCCTACGCGCACATCGTCGCGGCCCTCCTGCTCGCCCTGCCATGGGGATTTCTCCTCTTGCTTCTGATGCCGCATGCGGCGAGCCGCTTCGCCGCCACGCGCCGGCCTCGGGACCTGTTCGACTTCCCGGCGGCGCTGAGCGGGGTCAGGCGTGATTTCCCGACCTGGAACGTTGCCGCCGCGGCGATGGTCACGGCCTGGGTGCTCGCGGTCGCGTGCGTCGGGCTGCTGTGTGTAGGCCTCTTGCCGGGCATCTTCTACGCCATCCTTGTGAGCGCACATGCCTCCGCCACGCTCCACTCCCGGGCCGGCCCCTCGCGTGCGAATCCATCCGCTGGGTGACACGGCGCTGCTTGCCGAGCTGGGCACCAAGCTCGATACAGCATTGAACACGCGCGCGATCGCGCTCGCCTCCGCGCTGAAAAAGCGACGTGATGTGCGCCAGGCGGTCGCCGGGTATGTGGGCGTGACGGTGCACTTCGACCCGGACCAGACCACGCACGTCGCCCTGGGCGCAGCCATCAAACGCCTGGCTGCGAAGCGGCCGCGAATGGCCGAGCCAGGCCGGCTGCACCGCATACCGGTTGTGTACGAGGGACCGGACCTCGAAGAGGTGGCCGCGCGCCTCAACGTGGCGCCCCAAAAGGTTGTGGAGCTCCACACGAAGCCGATCTACCGCGTGTTCCTGGTCGGTTTCGTGCCGGGCTGGGCATACCTGGGGCCCCTCCCGGAAGAGCTCGAGCTGCCCCGGCGGCACGTGCCGCGGACCCAGGTGCCCGCAGGCTCTGTCGCCATCGCGGGACGGCAGACCGGCATCTACCCGCTGCCGACCCCAGGAGGCTGGCACCTGATCGGGCGGACCTCGGTGAAGCTCTTCCTCCCCGACCGCGATCCGCCTTGCCTGTTCCGCGCGGGCGACCGGGTGAAGTTTTTCGCGTCCACTACATGAGAACCCCGCGAACTCGGAGGCTAAAGCCGTGAGTTCGCGAGGACCCCGGACGGCCGTGCTGCGAGTCGTCGAGCCGGGACTCTTCACGACCGTGCAGGACCTCGGTCGCCCGCACGCCATCGCCGCCGGGGTGCCGCCCGGCGGCGCGATGGATCGCTTCGCGCACCGGGCCGCGAACCTCGTCGTCGGCAACGCCGAAACCGATGCCAGCCTCGAGTGCACGCTCACCGGCCCTCACCTCGTGGCCGAGCATTCATGCCTGGTCGCGGTCACAGGCGCCGATTTCGAGATCCGCGTCAACGGCCTGTCCGCACCGACGTGGACCGGCATCTTCCTGAGCCAGGGTGACCACCTCACCTTCGGCGCGCGGCGCTCGGGCGGGCGCGCCTACGTTGCAGTCGGCGGGGGCATCGAGGGAGATCGCTGGCTGGGCTCAGCGTCTACCAACCTGATGGCCGGCCGCGGTGGCATGCACGGCCGCAACCTGAAGACCGGCGACGAGATCGGCGTGGCCCGCGCGGCCACCAGGCCCGCCGTGTCGGGCCACCACCTGCCGGAGCATCTGCGTCCTCACTACGGCAACCACACTCTGCTGGCGATCGCCGGACCGCACGTGAAACGGTTGGATGCCGCGAGCCGCGGCCTGCTGTTCGGCGCAGAGTTCAAGGTCAGCCGCGAGGCTGACCGGATGGGCTACCGGCTCGATGGGCCACGGCTCGCGACCGCGGGCGACGAGCTGCTCTCATTCGGGCTCACCGCCGGCGCCGTGCAGGTCCCGCACGGGGGCCAGCCGATCCTGCTGATGGCCGATCACCAGACGGCCGGCGGCTATCCGGTGGTGGCTACCGTCGTCAGCGCCTCGATGCCGGTGGCGGCGCAGCTCGTGCCGGGCGACGAGCTGCATTTCTCGGAGATCACCGTCGAGCGCGCTCGCCACCTGCGGCAGTTGCTGGCGGCCGCGCTGGACACGCTTCGTGACGCCCCGCGCTGAAACGGGTCAGCCCTGGGCGGCTTTTCGCGCCTCGTCGATCACGGCGTCGTAGTCCGGGAGAGGATGCTCGCGCGAGCCCTGCCACGTCCAGCGCACGGTGCCCGAATGGTCGATGACGAAGATCGTCCGCCGCGCCATCCCGGAGTAACCGGGCACGTCATCCCGGCGCACGCCGTAGTCGGTGACCATCTTGCGTTCGAAATCGCCGATGAGGTCGTAGGGCAGCCCACCGAGCTCTTTGGCGAACGCCTGGTGCGAGAACACCGAGTCGACGCTGATCGCGTAGATGCCGATGCCGTCGGCGGCGGCCGCCTCGTGCCGTGACCGGAACTCGGTCAGCTCGGTCCTTCAACCACCCGTGAAATCAAGCACATAGAAAAGGAAGATGAGGGCCCTGTGCTTTTCGAGGGCATCGGCGAGCGTCAGCTCCTGGCCGCTGGTGGTCGGCAGCTTGAACTCGGGCGCCCGCTCACCAACCTGCAGCACGAAGGAAAGTCTATCCGCGCTCGAGTACGTACCAACCGGTGCGCGTCACCCCCGTGACTCGGTAGCCGGCGTCGAACGCGGTGGTCATCGTCTTCCGCACGGCCATCCGCCACGCTCGCGCCAGCTGGGGCTCCGTGCGGCGCAGGGCGACGATATCCTCCGGTGCCTGGCACATGACCACGCGGGCCGAGGATGATCCGGTCAACGGCTCGCCGCCCGGGCCCACCGACAGAAGACTGTCGATCCTCCAGCGCTCGAGGTCCTCGGCGGACGGGTCATGGGGGCGGCCGGCGGCGGCCGCCTCCGCCTGCTGCGAGTCGAGCCGCCACCTGATCAGGAGGCGATCCGACTCCTCACCCGCGTTGAGGCCGTCCCTCATCTCGCCATATAGATTGACGAGGTAGTCGCTTGCCTCGGCGCCGAGCTTGTTGAGGTTGAAGTATGCGTTGCGCCGCACCAGCGGATCGAAGGTCCACTCGATCACGTTGACCCCGCGCTCGAGACACCACGAGCGCTGGTGCTGCTTGAGGTCGAAACCCAGGCCATGCACCTGGCTGCCGGCGACGACGCCGAGGATGTGCGAGTGGAGGTGCAGGTGATCGGGCGGGGGACCGCCGAACCATCCGACCAACCCGCCCACGATGCGATCGTCCAACCGCGCGCCGGCGACGTAGTTGCCCGAATGCACGAGAGCCATGAGCACGTCCGAGCCGATCGGAGGCTCGCCGGGCCGCTCCCACACCTCGGCGAAAAGCCGCTCCAGCGCGCGGAGGTCATCGAGGTCTTTCAGCTCCGAGATCACACGGCGACTTTAAGGGTCTCAGCGCCGCCCAAACTAGCGAGAGACCAGTGGGCCGGTCTCCACGCCCGCGCCGCGAAGCGCCGCGCGCACGGCGGCCGCCGTCGTCGCCGCGCCATCCGAGTCCCCATGGATGCAGATGGTGTCGTAGTGACCGGAGCGCGCCAGTCGCATCGCCTGGGCGGCCGCTGTGGCGGCGTCGAGGATCGCACCCGGCTGCGTCCGCGGAGCGAGGCTGCCGTCGTCCAGCAAGAGTCGATCCGCGAAACCCTCCCGATAGCCCGGGATGCCGGCGCGTCGCGCCGCCGCCAGAAGCTCCAGCGCCGGCTGTCCCAACAGACCGACTCCGTGCGCCTTCGCCACCCGCGCCAGCGCATCAGCGGCGGCCGGATCGTGCTGGCATCGGTGGTACAGCGCACCGTGCGGCTTCACGTACGCGATGGGCACGACCGCGGCCAGACCGGCAACCTGGAACGTCACCAGCGCCTCGATGTCGTCTGCGGAGAGCCCGAGCTCCTGGCGTCCAAACGACACGCGGTCGTCGTAGCCGGGATGCGCCCCGATCTCGACGCCGAGCTGGCGGCAGCGCAACGCCGTTGCGATGGCGATCGAAGCCGATCCGGCGTGCACGCCGCAGGCCACGCTGGCGCTGTCGATGTGAGGCAGGATCGCATCGTCGGCGCCCGCGCCCTCCCCGAGGTCGGCGTTGAGGTTCAACTGTTCATGTGTGCGTGGTGTCGCCGTGCAGCAGCTGGATGGCGTGACCGACGATCGGCATCACCGCCTCGAGCGACTCGATCGCGCCCTTGGGGCTGCCGGGAACGCTGATGATCAGCGTGCTCTCGCGCACGCCGGCCATCGAGCGCGAGAGCGCTGCCATCGGCGTGCTGGTCGCGCCGGCTCGCCTCATCGCCTCACCGATGCCCGGCACGTCGTAGTCGAGCAGCGAGGCCATCGCTTGCGGAGTGACATCGCGAGGACCCAGCCCGGTGCCACCGGTGGCGACCACGAGGTCGACACCGCGGGCGATCGCAGTCATCACCGCCTCCCGGATCCGGTCCGCCTCGTCGGCAACGACCTCTGGACCGCCGACCTCGAAGCCGCTCCGGCCCAACAGGCTGACCAGCATCGGGCCGCCCGTGTCCTCCCGCTTGCCGTGGAACACGCCATCGCTGACGGTGATGACGTGGGCCTTCACCGCGGCGTTCGGGCCGGCGGGCGCTTCCACGTTCCCGAGCGGCCGCCCGACTTCTCGAGCAGGCGCACGGACTCGATGAACACGCCGCGCTCGATGCCCTTGGTCATGTCTATGAGCGTGAGCCCCGCCACGGAAGCAGCCGTGAGCGCCTCCATCTCCACCCCGGTCTGACCCATCACGCGCGCCCGGGCCAGGACGCGAACGCCCCCCTTGACGAACTCAAAGTCCACATCGACGCTGGTAAGCGGCAGCGGGTGACAGAGCGGGATCAGCTCGGACGTGCGCTTGGCGGCCATGATGCCGGCGACGCGGGCGACCTGCAGCGCGTCGCCCTTGGGGGTGCCCTCGCGCACCGCCCGGAGGGTGGCGGGGGCCATGCGCACGACGGCCTCCGCGAGCGCCTCGCGCGAAGTCACCGGCTTGTCGGCGACGTCGACCATGCGCGCCGCCCCGCTCGCATCCAGGTGCGTCAGCCGTTTCGCCACTCGCTCAGGATATTCGCCAGTGCCACCCGTCAACGGCGTCCTGTTCGACTATGGCCAGACCCTGGTCACGTTCGCCTACCCCAAATCCGACCTGCTCGAGGTCATTCGCAATTTCCGGCCGACCATAGAGGAGACGATCGGCCGGCCTTCGCCGCCGGCCGAGGTGATCCTCGAGTCCGTGTTGATGCCGCTCGAGCATTACGTCTCGAGCGAGAGCGAGCACGAGGTGGACTGGCTCGAGGTGGCAAAGGGGGCGTGGGAACGCGCGGGCATGGCGCTCCCCGATGGCCTGCTTTACGAGATCGTCGACGCCGAGCAGATGTGCTGGGACAGGATCGTCAGCGTCGATCCCGACGCGGTTTCGATGCTCACCACGCTGCGCGCTCGTGGCATCAAGAGAGCGATCTGCTCCAACGCCCCTTTCCCGCCCGAGATGATGAGGCGCCAGGTGCAGACGAACGGGATCGGCGAGCTGATGGACGGCGTCGTCTTCTCGAGCATGGTCGGACGCCGCAAGCCGCATCCCGAGATTTATCGCCGCGCGCTCGATGTCATCGACGTCCCGCCCGAGCGTGTCCTGTTCGTCGGCAACCGCGTGCGCGAGGACTATGACGGGCCGCGATCGCTTGGCATGCGTGCGGTGCTCAGCACGGCTCACAACTCGGAGCCGGCGCCCGCCGGGATTGAATCGATCGCGTCACTCGGCGACCTGCAGCAGCTGTTGTGAAGAAGCGCCCGAGCCGGCTGTGGTTCTTTTTCTACGGGCGCGCGCGGCGCGGCTTTCCGTGGCTTTTGGTGGGTGTCCTGGTCGCGCTCGTTGTGTTCGCACTGCTTTTCGCGATTCCGGGAGGATCCGACCTGTCCCGCGCGCTCGGCGGCGTTGTGCTCGGCCTGCTGCTATTGGGTGCCGCGGCGTTTGTGATCGTGGTCGCGTTCTTTCCACGTCGCCGTCCCTGAGCGGCCCTCGCCGCGATCAATGCGGCGCCCGCGCCGGCCCCGACCCCGTTGTCGATGTTGACGACCAGTAGCCCCGTGGAACACGACTGGAGCATCGTCGTGAGCGCGGCTTCGCCGGCGCCGCCACGTCCGTAGCCGGTCGAGACCGGGAGCCCGATGACAGGGACATCGATGAGGCCCGCCACCAGCCCGGGCAGCACCCCATCCATGCCGGCGGCGACGATGATCACGTCGGCGCCCCATTCCAGGATCGCCGACAGCGGACCGACGAAGCGGTGCAGGCCGGCGACGCCGAGGTCCGCCTCCAGCCGCGTGGCGACACCGCATGCCTCGAGCACCATGCGCGCCTCTTCCGCCACCGCCACGTCTGATGTGCCGGCGGTGAGGAGGCCGACCTTGCCGTCGAGCAGATCAGGGTCAGAACCGTCGCGAAGGACGCGCGCCGAGTCCGCGTAGTCGACGACCCGCATCCCTGCGGCTGTTGCCGCCTCGGCCAGGGCGGCCCTGTGCTCAGCAGTCATGCGGCTGATCAGCCCCTGTCCCTGGCGCTGCGCGAGGGTCACCGCGAGGCGCGCTGCCTCGGCGGGAGCCTTTCCCGTCGCCAGCACGACTTCGGGGATGCCGCGGCGCAGGAAACGGCCCAGGTCGAGCTTCGCCTTTCCGCTGAGCTCCTCGAGCTGGAGGCTCCTCAGCTCGCGGAGGGCCTCGTCCTCGCTCAGTTCGCCCGCAATCAGCCTGCGAAGGACATCCCTCAAAGCCCGGCGAGCACCTCGCGCATGCGCTGCCAGTGCGTCCCCGCCCAGTAGATGCGGCCGCACTCCGGGCATTCGGAGTAGCGCGACTGGGTCTTGCGCACGTACGGCGGCACCCGCTCGGCGACCGTCGAGGCCACGCGTGCCTGCAGCTCGGCGTTGCACTCGATGCAGCGGGTCAGGGCCTCCTTGAGCTCCAGCCCAAGCTCCTTGAACACCTGGCGGAGCTGCGCCGTGACCTCGTCGTCGCGGATGAGGATCGCGCGCACGACGCCGGTCTGGATCACCCGCCGCTTGGTCAGGTCTCGATCCCGGGTCAGCAGCACCCGGCTTTCGGCGGCCGCCTCGCGCACCAGCTCGGCGTCGTCAATTCGCGGGTGATACGAGGCGTCGTAACCCAGCGCGCGCAGCCAGCGCGCGAGCCGCCCGACATTGCAGTCGGCGAGGAAACGGGGCTTCACCCTAGAGATCTTAGAATCCAGACCCGGTGGCGACGTTGGACGAACTGATGACGGCCCTGTGCAAGGAGGCCGCCTCGTGCTACTCGTGGTCGAACGGGCCCCGCGATCGCTACGCACCTCACAGCCACGCCTACGAGAAAGTCCTCTACTGCGTCGACGGCTCGATCACGTTCGTGATCGAGCAACCGGCGCGGCAGCTCGAGCTCAAGCCTGGCGACCGGATGGTGTTGCCCGCCGGCACGGTTCATTCCGCCATCGTCGGGCCCGCGGGCTGCACCTGCATCGAGGGCCGGCGCTAGGCGAAGTGTTGGCGAACACCTGCGGCGTAATATGGACGGGCCGATGAGCATCATCGAGTTCATCCGCGATCGGGCCCGGTTCTACAACTGTCCGGTGTGCGGCCGCAGCTTGAAAGGCTGTGACATCCAGGTCCTCAGCCATGAGGAGGAGCGCTTCAACCTCCAGGTCACGTGCGCGCAGTGCCAGGTGACATTCATCGTCGTCCTCGCCGTCGCCGGCGGGGCGGTGGAAGCGGGCGAGGGCATGGAGGCCGAGGAAGCGGTCGAGGCGGCGCCGGCCCGAGAGCCGATCAGCATCGACGAGATCCTCGACCTGCACCTCTACCTGAAGAACTTCCAGGGCACGCTCAAAGAGCTCATCCACCAGCCGGACCACAGCCGGGGCTGAGCCGCGCCTTCGTCGCGGCGACCCCAATGAATCGGATCTTCCTCGACGACGCCGGCGGCGCGTCCGTCCTCCCTGAGGTCAGAGCCGCCCTCCGCGAACTTCCAGACGGCAACCCGTCGAGCCCCCACGCGGAAGGCCGCGCCGCGCGCGCGGCGCTCGACCGCGCCCGCGACCTCGCTGCGAACGCGGTGAACGCCCGCCGCACCGAGATCAGCTTCACCTCCTCGGGTACTGAGGCCGTGAACCTCGCCTTGTTCGGTGCGGCTCGGCGGTTGCCCCGCTCGGGCGCGATCCTCACCTGGGCCGCCGAGCACCAGGCCGTGCTGGGTGCTGCGCGACGGCTGCAGGCCGAAGGCTTCCGGGTGGAGATCGCCCCGGTGGATGGCGCGGCCCAGGGCGACCCCGACGCGATCGTCCCAGGCACCGCGCTCGTCTCGATCGGCCTCGCCAACAACGAGGTCGGCACCATCCAGCCCGTGCGCGCGGTGATCGAACGCGCCCACGACCTCGGGGCGCTCGTCCACGTCGATGCATGCGCCGGGCCGCGCTGGATTCCGGTCCCCGACGGCGCGGACCTCGTCTCGTTCAGCGGGCACAAGCTGGGAGGGGGCCGCGGCGGCGCGCTTTACATAAAGGATGGGGTGCGGATCGATCCCCTCCTCTACGGCGGGCCGCAGGAGTGGGGTCGTCGGGCCGGGCACGAAGATGTGGCCTCCGCGATCGCCTTCGCAACCGCAATCGCGGTGTGCGCGCGGGAGCGGGACGCGCGCTCCGCCGTGGCTCGCGCTCACGCAAATGCGCTCCGCAGTCTGCTCGCCGAGCTCGGCGGCCGGCTCACCGGCGCGCAATCGCGCCTGCCCAACTTCGCCACCTGTGCGTTCGACAACCGCAAGGGCGAGGACATGCTGCTGCGGCTGGACATGGCAGGCGTCGCCGCATCGAGCGGGTCGGCCTGTGCTTCCGGCTCCCTGGACCCATCGCATGTGCTGCTTGCGATGGGACTCAGCCTGGAGTCCGCGCTCGGCAGCCTCCGGTTGACCACCGGGTACGCGACCACCCATGAAGAGGTCACGCGCGCGCGCGACATCATATCCGCCGCGCTGGCCCCCACCACCGCCCGTGCCTAGCCTCGAAGAGGAGCTGGCGGCCCGTCTGGCCAGGGGCGAGGAGGTCGTGCTGGCGACCGTGATCCGCCTCGATGGCGAGCCGCCTTCGCGGACAGGCGCCAAGCTGTTGCTGTCGCGGGCCGCCACTCTTGCCGGCACCCTCGGCTGCAGCGAGTTCGACGCCGCCGCGCTTGCAGATGCGGGCATGATCGCTGAGGCCGGCGCGCCGCAGCTCCGCACGTATCGACACGACCTCGGCTCGATCGAGGTCTACCTCGAACCGCACGCGCCCGCCCCGACGCTGGTCGTCTTCGGCGCCACCCCCGTGGCCATGAGCCTTCTGCGCTGGGCGCCGGACGTGGGCTTTCGCCCGGTGTTTGTCGAGACCCGGCCTGAGCGCCTGGCCGGCGCCGAGTGGCCCGTAGCGGTTACCGATCTGGGACAGCTGGATGCTTCGCTCGGCGCGGACGTGTACGTCGTGCACACCGACCACGACGCGCCCGACCTGGTCCAATCGCTGGAGGCGATCCTGCCCAGAAACCCTCGCTTCATCGGCCTGGTCGGCAGCCGGCGGCATACCGGCCACCACCTGGAGGCGCTGCGCGCCGAGGGAGTCGGCGAGGAGGTGATCGCCCGCATCCAGAGCCCAGTCGGCCTGGACCTTGGAGCCGTCACCCCGGCCGAGATCGCGCTCTCGATCCTGGCCGGCCTGGTTGCGGTCCGCAGGCAGGGACGAGGAGGCTGGAAAGAGCGGATTAACTGACGTGGGCTCGACCCCGGGAACGTGACCCCATAATCAGGGGCCGTGTCGATCGGAACCGGAACCAGGCTAGGTCAGTACGAGATCCAGGACCTGATCGGGCAGGGAGCAATGGGTCTTGTCTACCGCGCCTATCACGTGCAGCTCGCTCGCACGGGCGCGGTCAAGATCATGCAGGGGATCGCTCCCGACGAGGACTCGATCGCACGGTTCCGCCGGGAGGCGCAGGCGATCGCCCAGATGCGCCACGCGAACATCCTGAACGTGTTCGACTTCGGCGAGTTCGAGGGGACGCCCTACATGATCGTCGAGTACGTCCCGGGCGGAAGTCTCGCCAGCCGGATCAAGCATTCGCCGATGGACACCACCACCGCCCTTAGATACCTGGATGGCATCGCCAGCGGACTCGACTACGCCCACTCCCTGGGCATCGTCCATCGAGACGTCAAGCCCGCCAACGTCCTGCTGGAGAAGGACGGGACCCCGATCATCGCGGACTTCGGGCTGGTCAAGCTCCTGCAATCCGCGTCGGTCAGGTCGATGACCGGCGTCACCACCGGGACGCCCGCGTACATGGCTCCGGAACAGGTCACCGGCAGCCAGGTCGGGCCGCCGGCGGATCGGTACTCGCTGGCGACGATGGCCTACGAGATGCTCACCGGCGCGCTGCCCTTCGACGACGAAGGCGTGCTCGAGATGCTGTACGCGCACGTCCACCGCGATCCCCCGGCGCCGAGCTCTCGCCGGCCGGAGCTTGGACCGCGCGTGGACGCGGTCCTCCTGCGCGGTTTGGCCAAAGACCCGAATGCGCGCTGGGAGAGCTGCGAAGCGTTCGTCACCGCTCTTCGCCAATCGCTCGCGAAGACGGCGCCTGCCGCGGTGGAACGAACCGTGGTGATGGCACCGATGGGGATGAGCTCGCCCGGACCTATGGAAAGTGCACCATCCGCCTGGCCGCCTGCGGTATTCGCTCCCGTCACGATTCCGATGACCGCCGTGACGCCGGCGACGGTCGCCAGACCGCTGTCATATAGACGCCAGGATGTCGCGTTCGTGGCGGCGGTCGTGATCCTGCTCCTGGTGCTTGGAGTGCTGGCATTCGCGGCGGCGCACCCGAACCCGACTCTTTCGCTGTCGACGTCGACGGTGACTGCCGGCGACACGGTGGTCGTCAACGCCGGCCGAGTCCCACCCAACCAGAACGGCGAGATACAGCTGCTCAGCGTCGTCCACACGTTTCCATTCCATGCCGACGGCAATGGCAATGTGAGCGTCGCGATCATGGTCCCGCGGACCATCGGCGCGGGTGACCATACGGTCAAGATCTGCTGGGCCTCGGCGTGCCGGGCCTCGGTCACGCTGCACGTTCTCGAACCGCGGTTGTTGGTGACCCCTTCGCCGCCGGCCACACCCACCGCGAGCCCGAGCCCGAGCGCAACCCCGAGCCACAGCCCGAGCCCGACTACGACGCCGACCCGCAGCCCCAGCCCGAGCGGGACGCCGGCCCCCGTGATCTCGGTCTCGACCTACAACGTCAAGGCGGGGAGCCCCGAGACCGTCTACGGCCTGCACTTCAGTCCAGGCAGCACGGTGACCATCACCTTCGTCGACAGCAAGTCGACGACCCTGGAGGGCAGCGCGGGTGTGAGCTCGAGCGGATACTTCACGAAGGATTTCCGAGTGCCCTCAAACGCAACACCGGGTCCGGCGGCGGTCAAGGTCTGCGGCACCAACGGGTGTCTTTACGCGACCGTCAGCGTGAGCTGAAGGCCTAGTGGTGTGTCTGGGAATAAGCTCGACAAGGCGCGGCCTCGGCGGCCGGAGCCAAGGAGCCGACGAGCACGCGAGGGAGCGCATCCCGTAGATGCGTGACCGAACGCGCGCAGGAGGCGACGCCGGCTTCAGCGCAGCCCGGCCGACTAGGCCGATGCACTGGCGAGCGGCTTCCCGGACGCACCACTAGAAGACCTCGGCGGCGACCAGGTCGTCGAGCGTTTCGCGGCGGCGCATCACGTTGACCTTGCCGTCACCGACCATGACCACCTCGGGTCGTGGCATGCCGTTGTAGTTGCTCGCCATCGCCAGGCAGTAAGCACCGGCGGCGGGCACAGCGATGACGTCCCCCGCTTTGAGCGAGGGCATCTCGATGTCCGTGATCAGGATGTCGGTCGACTCGCAGTACTTGCCGGCGATCGTCACCCTGGCGTCGGGCGAGCGGTCCGGGGCGGAAGCGAGGAACGCCTCATATCGCGCTCCGTAGAGCTTGGGCCTGATGTTGTCGCCCATGCCGCCATCGACCGCGACGTAGCGACGAACGCCCGGGATGTCCTTGATCGACCCGACGGTGTACAGCGCGATGCCGGCCGGGCCCGCAATCGATCGACCCGGCTCGACCACGAGCCTGGGCACCTTCAGGCCCCTGCGCGCGCAGCCGGCCTCGAGCGCGTGGCGAATGGTCTCGACGAAATGACGCGGGGTCGGCGGGTCGTCGTCGCGCGTGTACGCGATGCCCAGGCCGCCGCCGGCCCCAAGCTTGCGCGGCTCGTATCGCAGCTCGTCTCGGAGCTGGACCAGGAGGTCGAGCATGATGTCCATCGCCTGCTCGTACGCCCCGAGCGCAATGATCTGTGACCCGAGGTGCGAGTGCAGCCCGACCACCTCCAGGCGAGGGTGTCGCAGCGCCTCTCCGATCGCTTCGAACGCAGCGCCCGATTCGATGGAGAACCCGAACTTCGAGTCCAGCTGGCCCGTCGAGATGTGGGC
>WNFD01009585.1_pt1 | contig 15614 bp, 14 predicted proteins | sample 5400491 | NCBI WGS metagenome assembly WNFD01 (sample SAMN13153343, study PRJNA577476) | soil metagenome | isolation source: 120 cm saprolite under Douglas fir tree site 2 hole 2 replicate 2 | place: USA:California | collected 2015-04-18 | reverse complement strand
ATCGCGGAAGACGAACTGACCAAGATCTTCGCCGGCCGGTACGACGCGCAGACCGGCGCCAACAACATCGCCGCCGCCTGGGAAAAGCTGACCGACCAGATCGGCCGCGAGAAGCAGATCGCACTCTATAAGGCGTCGCTCGGCGTTTAGCGTCCGCGCCGCATTCCATGTAGCGGATCATCGTATCCTCGGCTGGAGCCGCTCGCGGCACCTGCCGAGGCTTTTCTCAGCCATTAAAGCCCAAATCGGCAGAGTGCGATCTTGATGCAGGATTCTTCACCGCTAGCGGATGATCGGCACCACAAGCTCGCATCGCAACGCGTCCTTTTCAGCCGCAAGACCGCAGGACGTGCGCTCGTCGTCCTGGTCTCGCTGGGGTTCGCACTTCTGCTCCTCATCCAGATTCTGCACGCGACCGGCGCCATCGCGGCGGGGTTTTCCGACTGGCGCCCGGTGCTCTACGCCTATCTGGTCTGGGCCGTTGCCTTCGGTGTCGGGCAAATCGTGATCCGGGGAGAACGCGGCTCGCGCGCGCTGTTTCTGTTGCCGGCGGTGTTGTTCACCGTGGCGGTGGTGATCTTTCCGACGCTGTTCGGGCTTTACATTGCCTCGCTGGATTGGAACCTCAGCTCGTTCGAAGGTCCGCACTTCAACGGTCTTGGCAATCTCATCGGATTATTCCACGACAATTATTACTGGAACGCGCTCGGCAACATGCTGTTCTACACGCTGGCCGTGCTTGGCGAATACGCGGTCGCGTTCGGGCTGGCACTCCTGCTGAACGCAGAAATCCACGGGCGGAAGTTCTTTCGCGTGGTTTTCCTGCTGCCCCTGATGCTCAGTCCCGTTGCCGTGAGCTGGATGATCGGCAAGTCGCTGATGGAGTACCGCTTTGGCCCGGCCGCCACGCTGGCGCGCCAGCTCGGATGGGACAATCCGGCGTTCTTCGCCTCCCCCTGGATCGCGCGATTCAGCATCGAGGCGATGGACGCCTGGGTTTCCATTCCCTTCATCATGATCATGTTGCTCGCCGGGCTGCAGGCGATGCCCAAGGAAGTGCTGGAGGCAGCCAAGGTGGACGGTGCGGGCGCGTGGCAGTCGTTCCGGCATGTGACGTTTCCTCTCATGCTGCCGGTGAGCATCACCGTCCTCATCATCAGGATCATCTTCAAATTGAAGCTCGCCGACATCGTGATCAACGTGACGGCGGGAGGGCCGGGCGGCGCCACCGACACGGTCTCAAGCTTCATCTATCGCGTGTACCGTGATCGATCGAATGTCGGATACGGCACGGGGCTCGCGATGTTCTATCTTCTCATGATCATCGTCCTGCTGACGGTGTTGCTGCGCCTGTCCAACCGCTGGACGCAGAAACTTGCCTGAACGGAACGTCGAACCCGCTTCTGAAGGGAGTTGCTCGATTGGCTATTTTGACCTCGACGTCGCGGTCGGTCCACGGACATCGGACGTCGTTCCGGGCCACGCGGATCGCGAGCCGCGTGCTGATCTATGGCGCGCTGCTGTTTTGGGCCTTCGTCTGCCTGTTTCCGATCTATTGGACCGTCACGACCTCGTTCAAGTCGGCGCTCGATGTGACGCAAGGTCATCTGGCTCCCTGGCTCGACTTCCAGCCGGATTGGAAAGGCTGGCGCTCGCTCGGCCTGTCGCCGGATTCGATCCTGGGGACCTCCACCGCGCGCGACGAATTCATGAGCCGTTTCGAAAACAGCATCATCACGTCGGTCGGCGCATCCGTCCTGGCACTCGTGCTCGGGTCGCTGGCGGCCTACGGATTGAGCCGCTTCCGATACAAATTCGCATGGATGCGCAACGACGACATCCTGTTCTTCTTCATGTCGCAGTTGATTCTGCCGCCCGTCGTCCTGGCGTTGCCGTTCCTCGTTCTCTACAAGGCCCTGTCGCTGCTCGACACGCGATTTGGCCTGATCCTGCTCTACACCTTGACGGTGCTTCCGATCGTCATCTGGATCATGCGCGACCAGTTCAACGCGATCCCGGTCGAGCTCGATGAAGCCGCCTTCGTGGACGGCCTGTCGGTCTGGGGCGCCTTCCTTCGCATCATATTGCCGCTCGCCGTTCCCGGCATGGTCGCCGCGTTCATCCTCTCGCTGGTGTTGTGCTGGAACGAGTATTTCTTCGCGGCGCTGCTGACGAGCACCGATGCGAAAACCCTGCCCGTGATGGTGGCGAGCCAAACCGGCTCGCAAGGCATCAACTGGTGGTCCATGGCGGCGCTATCGACCGCGGCGATTGCCCCGCTCGTGATCGTCGGAATCCTGCTCGAGCGTTACATCGTCAGCGGCTTGACCACGGGCGCCGGCAAATAGGCGATATCGCGCGGCCTCCGTCGTCTTCAATGCGCCGGTCGTCCCCGGCCCGAGAGATAGATGCGGGCCGCGTTGCCGCCGAAGATATCCGCCTTTTCGTCAGGTGACAGATCAGCCAGCAAGGCTCCCGCGGCCGCGAACCATCGCGTATAACCTCCCGCCAGATTGACGACCGGCCAGTCGCTTCCCCACAGCAGGCGTCGCGGCCCGAAGCACGCGAGGACATGATCCGTCGCCTGCCGCAGATCGGCGATCTGCCAGTCCGGCGCGGCCTCCGTCACCAGTCCCGAAAGCTTGCAGACAATGTTGGGATGTTCGGCAAGCAGCACGATATCGCGTTGCCACATCGCGATCTCGCCGGTCGCGAGCCGCGGCTTGCCGCAATGATCGAGCACGAATGTCAGATCGGGATGCTTGCCGATCACCTGCAAGAGTTTTGGTAAATGGCGCGGCAGCACCAGCGCGTCGAACACCAGGCGGTTTCGGGCCATCGCCGCGAGTTGCGGCGCCAATGCCGGACCAAGCAGCCAATCGTCATCGTCGATGTCCTGCACCATCGGCCGCAGCCCGACCAGAAGGGTCCGCGCCGCCAGCGCATCGATGCGCGCCACGCCGTCCGCCGCATCAAAATCGGTCCAACCGACCACGCCGCGCACCAAATCCGCGCTTTCCGCCACATCTAGCAGAAACATCGTCTCGGCCTCGGTCGGCGCCGCCTGCACCAGGATCGTGCCCGCGATGCCGGCCGCGGAGAGATGCGGCGCCAGGTCTGGGAGCTGGAAATCGCGATAGATCGGCGCCAGAGCGGGCGTCAGCCAGCCGTAATCGCCGCGCGCGAGAGTCCAGAGATGATGATGCGCATCGATCCGCATCAGCGAGGCCTATGTCGGAACGGGCGCGTCCGCATCGAGCAGACGCTGGGCTTTCAAATCGGACCAAAGCGCCGACGGCACCTGACTTGAGAGCGCGGCCACGTTGTGCGCGACCTCCTGCGGGTTTTGCCCTCCCAGCACGACGCTGACGACAGCCGGATGGCCCAGGGCAAAATGCAGCGCCGCGGTCGGCAGGGCGACGCCATGGGCCTTACAGACGCGCTCGATATCCGAAACCCTTGTCAGGATGTGAGGCGGCGCGTCCTGATAATTGTATTTGGCGCCCTGAACCGGGCCGGTTGCCAGAATGCCCGAATTGAACACGCCGCCGAGCAGTACGCCGATGCCCTGTTGCTGCGCCAGCGGCAGGAACTGCTTAAGCGCTGGCTGCTCCAGCAGGGAATAGCGCCCGGCGAGCAGCATGGTGTCGAACGATCCGGCCTGCGCGAAACGCACGCACATCTCGGCCTCGTTCACGCCGATCCCGATGCCCGCGACCACGCCCTCGCCGCGAAGCCGGTCGAGCGCCACATAGGCGCCAGCCATCGCTTCGCGAAAGCGGCCCTCGATCGCATCGGCGCCGTGGGTCCAGACATCGACGTCGTGGATCAGCAGCAGGTCCAGGCGGTCGGTTCCGAGCCGCAATAGCGACTGTTCCACCGAACGCATCGTGCCGTCATAGGAATAGTCGACCACCGCGCGATGCTGCTGCCCGCCGACAAAGCCGGACCCGTTGTCCGGCCCGTGGAATGGATCCATCCAGCGACCGACCTTGGTGCAGAGCACGATGTCCCGGCGCGGCACGCGCCGGATCGCCGTCCCGCAGCGATGTTCGGCGAGGCCCCGCCCATAGAGCGGAGACGTGTCGAGCAGATTGATGCCGAGCTCGAATGCCCGCTCCACCGCGGCGATCGCGGTGCCGTCGTCCAGTCGCGCGAAGAGATCACCAAGCGGCGCGGTTCCAAATCCCAGAACCGAGACTTCAAGTCCCGTCCGGCCAAGCCCACGGCGGGGAATCGCAGACATCGGAACCATGCATCGTCACCGCTGACATCGACGGCCTTTGACAAGGAAGCTTGCCAGGACCTCAGGACCCTATCTTGATCCTTGGCCCGACAAAGACAAGGTCGTTCAGCCGATCATGCGCCACATCTGGTGAGAAGACCCATCGATATCAGCGCGCCACTTCGAATCCCGCGAGCACGGCCGTCAGATTGACGCCGAGACTATCCGACAGATATCCGCCCTCCTGGACGAGCACGGTCGGCAGTTTGAGCCGCGCGATCGCCTGGCCGATGTGACGGAATCCATCCGTGGTTACTGCGAGGCCCGCAAGCGGATCATGCTCGGACGCGTCGAGGCCGAGCGCGACCACCAGTGCGCCCGGCGCGAACGCCGCGATCATCGCTTGCGCCTTCCCGAGTGCCTGCAGATAGCCGTCATCGCCGGTGCCGATCGGCAAGGGGATGTTGAGATTGGTGCCGAGCCCTGGGCCTGCGCCGCGTTCATGGGCGTAGCCCCAGACGAACGGGTAGAACGAGGCCGGATCGGCATGGATCGACACCGTCAGGACGTCGTCGCGCTCGTAGAAGATGCCCTGCGTGCCGTTGCCGTGATGAACGTCGACGTCGAGGATCGCGACGCGCTCATGCTTGAGCCGCAGATGCGCCGCCGCGATCGCGCTGTTGTTGAGGAAGCAGAAGCCGCCGGCGCATGATGGCCCGGCGGACGGCAGAGCGCATAAGCCGCGTCCTCGCCGTCCATGACGAGTTGCGCCGCGGTCGTTGCCACATCCGTCGCGGCACAGGCGGCGGCCCAGGTGCCGGGGCCGATCGGACAGGCCGTATCGACGGTATGCCAACCGAGACGACCGACAATATGCGTTGGGTAGGTCCCGGCGTTGCGCACGGGATGCATGTTGGCGATCATCTCCGCGCCCGCATCGCCGAGCGCGGACCAGGCGTCCCACGCCTCGGCGAGGAAGCTCAGATATTCCGGACTGTGCACGCGCGTGCGCGGCCCCTGCCCGAATGCTGTCGGCTCGACCAATTGATGCTTGCCTGCCTTCAGTCCCGCCAACAGCCGATCCGCGCGTTCAGGCTGCTCGGTCGTGCGCCTGATGACGCCGCGAACCAGGAAGAATTGCGGATCGTGGCTGCGATGCAGTTCGGAATAGACGGCTTTCACTTGAACGCTCTAAATGTCTGTCTCTTGAACATCTCTTCGCAAAAGAGCCGCCCCCAGTTTCGCAGATCGCGAGCATCCACGCCCGCGATCTGCAGCGAGCGCCACAGCGTCGCCGTCACGGAATCCAAAATCAGCACGTCGAGCTCTCGCTCCAACTCGGCCGCGACATGCGCGCCGTTCATGTTGGTGCAGAGAATGACGACGGCATCGCAGCCGTCGTGCACGACCGCACGGATCATATCGGCGATTGTCCTTGGCTCGATTTCACCGAACGAGAAATTGTCGCGGATTCCGAGATGTCGTTCGGCATGAACGGGAGCGGCGGCGCAGCCCCAGACTTCGCCGATCCGTTTCTGCACATCATCCGTATAAGGTGTGACAAGCCCGACCCGCTTGCTGTTCGCGAGCGCGATCGCGTCCAGGCAGGCCAGCGTCGACGTCGTCGCGGGAATGCCGGTCTTGGCGGCAATCGCTGCGCAGAAACTCTGGTCGCGCTCGATCCCGAGCCAGCTCGCCGACGTCCCATTCCATGCGATGGACCTGACCTTCGCGTCGGCGAGCAGCTCCGCGGCAGGCAGCATATGGCTCGGATCGAACTGGTTCAGCGCGGGCGCATCGAGCGCGATCTCTGTGACGCGCAGGCGCGCGAAATGCGCGGTGATGTCGGGCCGGCTCGCGAGCATGGCCGCGGTGACGGGCTCAAGCACCGAATTCGAGGACGGCGTGATCATGCCGACGCGCTGATTGGTCCGAAGCAAGAATTCGTCGGGATCATCTTCCGGACACATCGGAAGAGCAACGGCTAAACGGCGCACGGCCTATGCAGCCGATCGAACTGCCGTTGTTTTCACCAGTGCAGTCTGTATTTTGAGCAAGATGAAAAGGCCCGGACATGCGAAACGACGCCGCAGGATGTGCCGGGTGGAAGCTGGACATGCTGGGCGCGCCGCCCGGCCACAGACCTCGAATGGCCGGGCTGCGCGATCATGAAGATTCTCCTGCTCAACCCGAACACGCGGGCCGACATCACGCAATTGATGATGCAGGTCGCGCTGCGCGCGGCGGGCCCGGACACGACGCTGCTGTCCTGCACGGCGCCTCGCGGCGTTCCCTACATCGCAACCCGTGCCGAGGCGCAGATCGGCGGCGCGGTGGCGCTGGAGATGCTCGCCGACATGCACGGCAGTTTCGACGCCGCCGTGATCGCCGCCTTCGGCGATCCCGGCCTGTTCGCGGCCCGCGAATTGTTCGACGTGCCGGTGATCGGCATGGCGGAAGCGGCGATGCTGACCGCCTGCATGGCCGGACGACGCTTCGGCATCGTCACCTTCGCGCAGGCGCTCGGGCCCTGGTATGAGGAGTGCGTGCGGATGCACGGGCTCTGGGAGCGCTGTGCTGGAATTCGCATGTTGGACGGCACGTTCAAGCAGATCTCCGACGTGCAGAATGAGAAGGAAGATCTGTTGGTCGAACTCGCTCTGCGCGCGGTAACGGAGGACGAGGCTGATGTCCTGATCTTCGCCGGCGCTCCCCTGTCCGGACTGGCCGAGCGCGTCGCTCATCGGATACCGGTGCCGGTCGTCGATCAGGTCATCGCCGCGGTGAAGCAGGCCGAGGCGCTGCACGCGCTGCGGCTGCGCAAGGCCACCGCCGGGACTTTCCGGCGGCCGGACGCCAAGCCGACGTCGGGGCTTGCGGATCGGCTCGCGGCGCGGCTCGAACATCGCGACGGCTAGTCAGCTCGCGCGCGATCGCCGCAAAAGCCCAGACTGCTTCAGCGATCTCGCCGAAATTGACGCGAAAAATTTGACCCGCGTCGGGAGCATGCGGCACGAGTCTTGCCTCGTTCTCCACAATCGAGAAGGACGCGCATGGCTGAAAAGCAGGGAGCCCGATCGCTCGTTCTGGACGGCATCACCCATCGCTATGCGGGTGGCGCGGTGGCCGTCGAGAACATCAATCTCGACGTGAAGGGCGGCGAGATCATCGCGTTGCTTGGCCCCTCGGGCTGCGGAAAGACGACGCTGTTGCGCATCGTCGCCGGCTTCATCGCGCAGAGCGAGGGCCGCGTTATCATCGGCGACGAGATCGTGGACGCTCTGCCGCCCAATCGCCGCGCCGTCGGGATCGTGTTCCAGAACTATGCGCTGTTCCCGCATTTGACGATCGCAGACAATGTCGCCTACGGGCTCGCCGCGCGCGGAATGGACAAGACGGCGCGGCAGCGCGAGGCGCAACGCCTGCTCGACCTCGTCCAGCTCAGCTCCATGGGCGAACGCCTTCCGCGCCAACTTTCGGGCGGACAGCAGCAACGGGTGGCGCTGGCGCGCGCACTCGCCATCAAGCCGTCGATCCTGCTGCTCGACGAGCCCTTCGCCGCCCTCGACAAGAATCTGCGCCTCGACATGCAGATCGAGGTCAAGCGATTGCAGCGCGGCGCCGGGATCACGACCCTGATCGTGACCCATGACCAGGAAGAGGCCTTGTCGATGGCCGACCGCGTCGCGGTGCTCAGCCAGGGCAAGCTCGAACAATTCGCGCCTCCATCCGACGTCTACGACCAACCGCAGACGCTGTTCGTGAACACATTCGTCGGCTCGACCAATCGGATGAGCGGCACCATCGTCGCGGCCGATGCAAGCGAAGCGCGCGTGAGGCTCGATGCCGGCGGCGAGATCATCGCGCGCGCACCACGCAAGGCGGTCGGCGACGGCGGACGGGTCACCGTCTGCATCCGTCCGGAACATCTCCGCTTCGTCACCGACGACAGCGGGTTTGCGGGCATTGTCGGCATGGCGCTGCCGCTCGGCGCGACGGTGGTGCACGAGATCACGACCGCGGATGGGTCGGGCGTGAAGATTTCACAAGCGCGCACGGGCGAGACGCCCTTGCTCGAAGGCGGAATCCCGGTGCGCCTTGCACCGCTGGCGCCCGGCCTCGCCAACGTCTTTCCGGCATCCGGCTGATCTAAAAAACGGGAGCGAAACATGAACTGCGATCGACGAAGCCTGCTAACGACGGCGCTGACTCTTGGCGCGATGCACGCCTTTCCCGGATTGAGCTTTGCACAGGCGCGGCCTCTGGTGTTCGCGACTTTCACCGGAAGCTGGGAAGAGGCTCACAAGGCCGTGCTCGTCCCCGCCTTCCGCAAGGGCAATGCCGACGCATCCATCGTGCTCGATCCGATGCTGTCGGTCGACCAGATCGCGAAGGTGAACGCGGCAAAGGCCAATCCGCCGATCGACGTCATGCTGCACGATCCGGGCCCCGCGCTGGTGGCGATCGGACTGGATCTCGTCGATCCCTTCCCGGTCGACAAGAGCACCTACTACAAGGACCTGATCACCGAGGCCCAGGAGCCGATGGGGCCCGCGCCGTTCTTCCAGATCGTCGGCCTGACCTATAATCCCGACACGGTGAAGACGCCCCCGACATCGTGGGCCGATCTCTGGAATCCGGAGTTCAAGGGCAAGGTCGGCATCACCAATCTCAATTCGACGCTCGGCACCGGATGGCTGGTCGAGATCGCGCGCATGCATGGCGGATCGGAGGCCAATGTCGACGAAGGATTCAAGGCGATCGCGGCGTTGAAGCCCAATCTCGCCGCGGTGGCGGCAAATCCCGGCGCGCTCGCAACCCTGTTCCAGCAGGGCCAGATCGACATCTCGCCCGGCAACTTCAACGCCATTCAGATCCTCAAGGCGCGCGGCGTGCCGGTCGAATTCGTGGCGCCGAAGGAAGGCGCGATCGCCTTCAAGACCACGATCCACATCGTCAAGAACTCCCCCAATCGCGACCTTGCTTTCAAGCTGATCGAGGCATCGCTGTCGCCCGAGGTGCAGACGACGCTGATGAACCCGCCTTATCTGATCGTTCCGACCAATTCCAAGGTGGCGATGGACGGCGAGATCGCCCGCGTGCTCGCCAAGGACACCGCGGAGTTGAAGAAGAAATTCGTCTTCCAGGACTGGAAGAAGATCAACGAGCAGCGCTCGGCCTGGATCGAGAAATTCAATCGCGACATCAAGATATGAACGCAACGGCGACCGCGGGACCAGCGCCCGGTGACGTGACGAAGTATAGCCTCGGGCTTGCCGCGCCCCTGGCGCTGTTTTTCGTGGTCTTCTTCGTCGCGCCGCTGGCGCAGCTTCTGGTGCTGTCGTTTCACAACGACGCCCAAGGCCTGACATGGGGCCTCGGCCAATATGCCAAATTCCTGACCGACTCGTTCAGCCTCAGCGTGCTCGGCTCGACGCTCGTGCTGGGCGCGGAGGTGACCGCGCTGTGCCTGGTGCTTGGCTATCCGATCGCCTGGCTCTACCATCGGGTCGGCGGACGCACGCAAACGCTGATCATCCTGATCGTGCTGCTGCCGCTTCTGACCAGCGTCGTGGTCCGGACCTTCGCCTGGATCGTGATCCTCGGACGTCAGGGCATCGTCAATTCCACGCTGCTCTCGCTCGGGATCGTCGGCACGCCGCTTCGAATGCTGTATACGCAAGGCGGGCTGGTCGTCGCGCTTGCGCAGGTACAGATGCCGCTGATGACGCTGCCCTTGATCACGGCGCTCGGCCGCATCGATCCCAATCTCGACGACGCATCCTGTTCGCTGGGTGCGGGAAGCTGGCGGACGTTCTGGAGGATCATCCTGCCCTTGTCGATGCCTGGTGTCATCGCGGGCTGCACCCTGACCTATGCCGCCGCCATCACCGCCTTCATCACGCAATCGCTGGTTGGCGGCGGCCAGATGCTGTTCATGCCGATGTATCTCTACCAGCAGGCCTCGACCTTGCAGAACTGGCCCTTCGCCGCCGCGATCTCGATGATCTTCCTGCTCGCGGTGCTCGCCGTGATGACGGCCTTCGGCATGCTCGGGCGGTTGTCGCGCGCCGATGGAGACGCAAGGTGAGCGGACGAAAGCGCAGCTTCGAGGCCATCAGCTTTGAGGTCACCATGACGGTCACGGCATTGCTCGCGCTGCTTCTGATCATCGCGCCATCGCTTGTCGTTCTGATCGTGTCCTTCACCAGTGGCTTTTCGCTGAAATTCCCGCCACCCGGTTATTCGGCCCGCTGGTACGTGGAGCTATGGAATGCCTGGCAATTGCACTTTGCGGCCCGCAACAGTTTCGTCGTGGCGATGTGGGCGACAATATTGTCGATTGGGCTCGGCGTGCTCGCTGCACTCGCCATTTCGAAGTCGCGCGCGCTGAGCGCGAAAATTCTCGATTCGCTGTTCATGTCGCCGCTGGTCCTGCCCGCGCTGGCGTTCGGATTGTCCGCGCTGATGTTCTTTTCGCTGGTCGGCCTTCCCGTTTCGCCGCTGACCTTGGTGATCGGGCACACGGTGGTCTGCGTTCCCTATGTCGTGCGCAATACGGTGGCGTCGCTCGCCCAGCTCGAACCGACCCTGCTCGAAAGCTCTGCCATTCTCGGCGCCAGCCGCTTCTATACGTTCCGCCGCATCGTGCTGCCGCTGATCCGGCCCGGCGTGATCGCCGGCGCCTTCATCGCCTTCATGTCGTCCTTCGACAATGTGCCGGTCTCCTTGTTCCTCAGGGACGCCGCCACCGACATGCTGCCGATCCGGATGTGGCAGGACCTCGAGGGCAAGCTCGACGTCACCATCGCGGCGCTGTCCGGGGTGCTCATCATGGCGACGGTGGGCCTCATGGCCGTCATGGAGCACTTTACGGGCCTGTCGAGAAGGCTGACCAGCTAGAGCGCGATGATTTGGGATTGAGTCGAATTTGGTCGTCATTGCGAGGAGCGAAGCGACGAAGCAATCCAGTCTTTCTTGCGGCCCTGGATTGCTTCGCTTCGCTCGCAATGACGGAGCTGGTGGGGGTGAGGAAGGTCCCTCACGGCAGCAAGCGCTTTGCGCGCGCTTCCGCGAACCACTTCCGGAACATGTCCTCGGTGTCCATCATCTCGGTGAAGCCGGCGCGGTTGATCTTCACGGTGGAGACGATCGAGGGTGGCCCGGGCTCGGTCTGGCCGTAGCGCATGCTGTAGTCGGCATACTGGAACGACAGGCCGACGAATTCTTTTAAACCCGGCGACGTCAAATTGTGCTTGCGCCGCAGGGCGTCCCAAGGCTCGATCCATTTCGGATATTCCTTGACCAGCGACAGCGGCACGGCCTTGCCGGGCTTCATCCCGAGCGCGTCCGAGATCGCCGGCCAGATATTCTCCCAGGTGAACACGTCGCCATTGGTGACGTTGAAGGCCTCGTTGCGGGCGGCATCCGCCTCGCCGGTCCAGGCGATCGCGCGCGCGAGCAGGTCGACATCGACCGCCTGCGCCACCCGCGCGGCGCCGCCGGGATAATCCAGCGCCCTGCCCGCTTCACGCAACATCGCGGCATAGACGCCAAGCGGCGGGATCAAATCCATCGCGCAGCCCATCGCAAGCCCGACGATCAGCACCGGTCGCAGGATGCTCCAGTGCCAGCTCTTGCCGCGCTGCAATTCGCGCAGGAAATTCTCCTGCGCCCAGTAGAAATTCGGCTGCTCGTACATTTCCGAACGGCCCTCGCGCGCCGGCACCGTGAGCGGCCGGACATGGACGCCATAGGCCTTCGTGCCCTGCAGCAGCGCGACGTGCTTCAGGTCAGGCGCGACCGCCTCGAGCGCGCCCATCAAATTGCGCAGCATGTTGTCGTTGATGCGCATCTGCTTGTCGTCACGCCAGCCGTCCACCAGATTGGGCTCTTCATAGAGAGCAGCGTAGATCAGATGCGTGGTGCCCCTCAGTTCGCCCGCCTGGGTGGCGCACTGCGCGGCGTCGGTGAGATCGAGCGCGACGAAACGCGCGCCATAAAGATCGCGCGGCTTACGCCGCGACAGCGCCACAACCTCAACGCCATGCGCGCTGCCGAAATGTCGAAGCGCCGCATTGCCCACCAACCCCGTCGCGCCCGCGACCACCACTTTCCTTGCCATTCCCGCCTCCCGTTTCTTCTTTCGTCCGACAGTTGACACATCGCCTGCCAGCTTGCTGCGTCAAAACGCCTAAAGCAAAGGCATTGTTCGCACCTGCGTTATGCCCCGCTGCCCTTGATTCCCCCGCTGCGATTGGTCATCCTGCATGCGGAACCGCAAGGTTTCGGAATTCCAATAACAAGAGCCCTTGCGGGCCGATCAACTCGTTCAACAGACAACGTCGATCATCGGCGAAGAAAAGACGACATCAAGATCGTTCCCTTGTCGACGGTTCGGCAAAACGGAGGGAAACGCATGAAGCGTCGTGATTTCTTGAAGGTTGGTGGCGTCGGTCTTGCGGCGAGCACGGTCGCCGCACCGGCGATCGCGCAATCGATGCCGGAGGTAAAGTGGCGGCTCGCGGCAAGCTGGCCGAAATCGCTCGATACGCTCTATGGCGGCTGCGAATATTTCTGCAAGCGCGTGGCGGAAGTGACCGACAATCACTTCCAGATCCAGTCTTTCGCCGCGGGCGAAATCGTTCCAGGCTTACAGGTCCTTGACGCGGTGGCGAACGGCACGGTCGAGATGGGCAATACCGCGCTCTACTACTACTGGGGCAAGAACCCTGCCTTCACGTTCGGCACGGCGCTGCCGTTCGGCCTCAATACACGCCAGCATATCTCGTGGCTGTTGTGGGGCGGCGGCCAGGACATGCTCAACGACCTGTTGAAAGAACACAATAGTATGGGCATCCCCACGGGGAGCACCGGCGCGCAAATGGGCGGCTGGTTCCGCAAGGAGATCAAGACAATCGACGACTTCAAGGGACTGAAATTCCGCGTCGGCGGCTTCGCCGGAAACATCATCGCAAAGGTCGGCGGCGTGCCGCAGCAGATCGTGGCCGGCGACATCTATCCGGCGCTGGAAAAGGGCACCATCGATGCCGCCGAGTGGGTCGGCCCCTATGACGACGAGAAACTCGGCTTCGTGAAGGTGGCCAAGTATTATTACTATCCGGGCTGGTGGGAAGGCACCGGACAAGGCCACAACGTCATCAACCTCGACAAGTGGAACGCCTTGCCGAAACAATACCAGGCGGCCGTCGAGACAGCCTCGCGCGATACGTTTACTTGGGTCACCGGCAAGTACGATTACGTCAACCCGCCGGCGCTGAAGCGCCTGATGGCGGCGGGCGCAATCCTGCGCCCCTTCCCGCAGGAAGTGCTGGAGGCCTGTTATAGTGCCGCCAACGAGATCTACGCGGATCTCTCCAAGAACAACCCGCACTTCAACAAGCTGTATTCCAGCCTGACCGCCTACCGTAGCGAGTCGCTGGCGTGGATGCAGGTCGCCGAACTGAGCTTCGACAGTTTCATGATGCGGATGCGCACGCGCACCTGACGATGCAGAGAAGCCCCGGAGCGAGCTCCGGGGCGTTGTCGTGTTGTTTTGCTACAGTGCGATGAGTTTTGATTGAATCGACTCTCGTCGCGTCCTTTCTTCTCCCCTCCCCCTTGCGGGGTCGAGACGAGCGAAGCTCGCTCTTAGGGGTCGGGGGTGGGGGTCCACTCGAGGACCGCCGCCGCGGCTACCCCCTACCCCAACCCTTCCCCCGACGGAAGTCGGGCTTGCCCGACTTCCGCAAAATCAAGATGCGCAACCGGGGTAAACCCCGGTTGCGTGGGGAGGGAGCACACCTCCGCTTCCGCGATACGCCCTTACTGATCGGCACCCAGGACATCGTTGAGCTTGTCGTAGTTCTTGACGACGAGATCGATGTTGCCCTTGTTCTCGACCTGCGGCTCAGGCGACTTGAGCGCTGTATTGAGGTCGGAGAGCGTCTGCTTCTTGTCGTTGGCGGATATCTTCTTGTCGGCCTCGACCTGCGCGATCTGCGACTTGATGACGGCCTCGGAGCCAACATACTTCTTGGTCGCGGGATCGATGCCGCCCATCACCAGGGTGATGTTGTCGATCACATTGTTGTATTCGTCGAAGCTGGCAAAGCCGTGCTTTTTCGCGATGCCTTCGAGCTGCGCCATCACCTTGGCGTCCGGCTGGGCGTTGTCGGGCAATTTGTCGGTGATCGGATTCATCTCCTTCTGCGTGGCGAGGACGCCGTCGACCTGCTTGTCGGTCAGCGCGATCTGCTTCAGCTGCGGCGCCTGAGCGGCCTGCGCCGGGGGTGCCGCGTCCTTGGCCTGGTTCTTGGCCTGCGCCAGCGCGCTGCCGGCGGAGAGCGCCGCGAACGAGGCAGCAAGGCAGGCAATGCTCAAGGCGGTAACAATGGGACGAATCAACGCGCGCATGGGAATCTCCTCAAGGTGGGACGGTTCGAGTTTACAGGCAGAACTGCGTACGAATTTTGAAATGAATGAGCCCTGAACCTGTTCCCCGGTTTCGGTTGAATTGGAACCGAGGCTTGAGGCTCACAAAATGACACGTTTCCTTCAGGTGGCGAGGCCGCCTTCGCGAGACATGTCGGCGGGCTCATACCGCCGACATGCGGCAGCATTTTGTGAGACGAAGCAAGCATCAGCACGTGCACGCGGAGGGACAGGCCTATTCGCCGTCAGCGCGGGCCGAGACGTAACCCTCGGACCAATAATCAAGATTCAGCCCGTGTTTGTCGATTGGCAACCGTCGGGCGCTTCGCGGCAGCCCAAACAAAAACGCCGCGCTCCCCGAAGGGAACGCGGCGTTCTGTTTGATCGTGACATGTAAAGAGGAATTTCTTGTCCTTGGCAGGCCTGGCAGTGACCTACTCTCCCAGGGCTTAAGCCATAGTACCATTGGCGCTGAGGAGTTTAACGGCCGAGTTCGGGATGGGATCGGGTTCATGCTCCTCGCTAGAACCACCAGGCCGGCGAAGGACAAGGAAAACGAAGCAAGCGGCGAGCGCTGCGCGCTCGGGCGAATGGTGATTGGCGAGTAGCGAATAGAACCTTCCCTATTCGCCACTCCCTATTCGCTATTCGCTGGTCACACATTTCAAGTTCGTCACGGGCCTTGCGGCCCTGTGGACACTGAAAATGAGAGCAATCAAGCCAATCGAACGATTAGTACCGGTAAGCTACATGCATTACTGCACTTCCACACCCGGCCTATCAACGTGGTCGTCTTCCACGGTTCTCAAGGGAATGCTCGTTTTGAGGTGGGTTTCCCGCTTAGATGCTTTCAGCGGTTATCCCGTCCGTACATAGCTATGCAGCACTGCCGCTGGCGCGACAACTGCTCCACCAGAGGTACGTTCATCCCGGTCCTCTCGTACTAGGGACAAAT
>WNFD01003578.1_pt1 | contig 15615 bp, 12 predicted proteins | sample 5400491 | NCBI WGS metagenome assembly WNFD01 (sample SAMN13153343, study PRJNA577476) | soil metagenome | isolation source: 120 cm saprolite under Douglas fir tree site 2 hole 2 replicate 2 | place: USA:California | collected 2015-04-18 | reverse complement strand
CCTGCGAGGACGCCGAGCCGGTCTCGCTGGCGCCCTGGTTCACCTCGGTGATGTTGCTGGTGACCTTGGCGGCGCTGGACGCCACCTCGGCAACGTTGCGCGAGATTTCGCGGGTGGCGGAGCCCTGCGACTCGACCGATCCTGCGATATCAGCGGCGATGTCCGAGATCTGCCGGATCGTGCCGCTGATCTGCTTGATCGCAGCGACCGAGGCTTGGGTCGCGGTCTGGATGCCGGCGATCTGCTGGCTGATGTCCTCGGTCGCTTTCGCGGTCTGCGAGGCCAGCGCCTTGACCTCGGAGGCGACCACCGCGAAGCGTCGCCCGCGCGTGCCGCCTCGATGGTGGAGTCTTGTCTCCGACAGAAAGTCGCCGCTGAGTTGCGATCAGCGGCAACCTGCGCAATGCTGTCGACCAGCAGAGGTTCACAAGGACGGCGTGCGCCTCGCTTATTATGACGCCATTACGTCGGCCAGCGCGAGCCAGACGAGAGTCCCCGCTAGTCGCAGCGGCGCTCCTTGCGCGTAACCATGCGGCCGTCTTCACGTTCAACCGTGGTCGTCACTGTGCGGCAACGTTCTCGCGGGCCGACGCTGACGCCACCCGGTCCGACGCCAACCGTGACATCGCGACGGTCCCTATCGTACCGGTAGTCGCGGTCGCGGTCGCGGTCACGACCGATTTGAACGTCTACGCCCTGGGCCATCCTGACGCCCTCGGCGTTGGCCGGAATGATGAGCGGAGTGGTCGTCAGGACCGTTGCGGCTGCCATCACGGCAAGAGTGATCTTCAACATGTGGGCGTCCCTCCCTAGGACTTGATCGATGATTAACGCAGTGCAACGTGCACGAGCGCCAAGGGTTCCACCTTGGATGCGATCTTGAAGAAGAGTTCGCCAAAGGAAATTCGCCAAGTCGGGACGTTGCTTGAAGTCGGGACGCTGCTTGGAACACCCGTTAAACTGCCCGACGCGCATCATTGCGCATCATAGGTTCCCGCAACCGAGCCGGCGGCGCCTGGGCGCGCGGCTATTCCGTTGCGGCCTCGTCGCCGAGTTCAATCCCCGCGTTCGCCAACAGCACCCGCGCGGCCTGTTTCGCGGCCCGCGCCATCGCCGGATCGTCCCGCACAAGATCCTGCGCGATAGCGCCGTCGACCAGCAGCGTGAGCTGGGTCGCAAGCCCCTCGGCGTCGGCGGCGCCGAGCTCCTTCAACAGGTCGCGAAACCAGAGCCGCCGGCTCTCCTTGAAGGCGACCGCGATCTTCTTCACCGCCTTGTCCTGCGGGCCGAGCTCGGCGACCGCGTTGACGAACGGGCAGCCGCGAAAATCCCTCGCTGAAAAGCGCCGCTCCAGGGAATCGAAGGTGCCGAGGATCTGGTCGACCGGCAATTTGTCGGAAGGCCGTGCCTTGACGAAGCGGCGCATCAGATAGGCCGATATCAGCGTGTCCTTGGACGGGAAGTGGTTGTAGAGCGTGCGCTTGCTGATGCCGATCTCGGCGGCGATGGTATCGACGCCGATGGCGCGGATGCCCTGCAGATAGAACAGCCGGTCGGCGGTCTGCAGGATACGTTCCTTCATGTCGATCTTGGCGGCAGCAGATTTTTTGGCATGCATTTACACAGACCTGTGTATTTCATCGCTTGACAGCGGCGGCGCCTTCCATTCTAGTTACACAGACCTGTGTAATCAAGCAGACCTAGAGCGCGATGGGATTGAACCGCCATCGCGTTCCAGGCTTTTGTTTGAGCATGATCTTTTTCGGAAAACCGCTACGCACTTTTCCGGATCATGCTCTAGCGGCCGACGACGCGAGGGAGAAAAACAACCATGCCCCTTTTCACGCTGCTCCGGCCCGCGCTGCCGATCCTGATCGGCGCCTCCTTGATGCTGACGCTCAGCATGGGCCTGCGCCAGAGTCTCGGCATCTTCCTGCAGCCCTTGACCCGCGACGTCGGCATCTCCGTGTCCGACTTTACGCTTGCGATCGCGGTGCAGAACCTGGCCTGGGGATTCCTGCAGCCGCTCGCCGGCGCCCTGACGGTACGCTACGGCTTTCGTGCCATCATGGTGGCGGGCGCTGTGCTCTATATCGCGGGCCTTGCGTTGATGGCGAGCGCGCACGGGTTCCTCGGCATCATGATCGGGGCGGGCGGGCTGATCGGAATGTCGCTGGCCTGCACCGCGGCCGCGATCGCCATGTCGGTGGCGGCGCGCGCGGTGCCCGAAACCGTCCGCAGCACCGTGCTCGGCATGGTCTCGGCGGCCGGATCATTGGGCGCGCTGCTGTCGGCGCCGATCGGGCAGGTGCTCAACCAGGATTTTGGCTGGCGAACGGGACTTTGGGGCTTCGTGGTGCTGTCGCTGGCGATGGTGCCGGCGGCGTGGTTCGCCGGCCGCGTCGACAGGATCCCGTTGCCACGGCCGTCATCGGACCAGATCGGCAATGCCACGGCGGGCGCGGCGCTGACGACCGCATTCGGCAATGCGTCGTTCGTGGTGATGACCTGCGCCTATTTCGTCTGCGGCATGCAGCTTGTCTTCATCACCACGCATCTGCCGTCCTATCTCGCGATCTGCGGCATGGACCCGATGCTGAGTGCGCAGACGCTCGGCGTGATCGGCGGTTTCAACGTGCTCGGCAGCCTGTTCTTCGGTTGGGCCGGCGGTCGCTGGAACAAGCTCGCGGTGCTCGGCGGCATCTATGTCTGCCGCTCGCTGGTGCTCGCCTGGTACTTCATGCTGCCGCCGACGCCTGCGACGACATTGCTGTTCGGCGCGTTCATGGGATTCCTGTGGCTCGGTGTCGGGCCGCTGGTCGCGGGCGCCGTCGCGGAAATGTTCGGGCTGCAATGGCAGGCGATGATCCAGGGGCTTGCCTTCATGAGCCACCAGCTCGGCAGCTTTCTCGGCGCCTATGGCGGCGGGCTGATCTATGACGCGCTCGGCTCTTACAATATGGCCTGGCGCATCGCCGTTGCGGTCGGGCTTGCGGCCGGATTGATCCAAGTCGCGTTCGCGCTGATTCGCCCCACCGCGCCGCCGCTGTTGAAGGCGGCATAGCCAGCCTCTCGAGGCTGCTCTACTTTTGGGCGCGTGCCTGCTGAAAGAAGTAGCAATGGACAGCTAGGCTGTCCCATTCGCGGGAAAGAACCTGAGACGATTCAGCGCGTTGCGTCAACCTCAGGTTGGCACAAATCTTGATTGGCCTGATCAAACAACAATCAGTGGCGGGAGCGTTTCCCGTCCTTGGGGAGCAGGAAAGGCCGATAAGCCATGGGGCTAGTCGCGCCGCATTTCCAGTCGTTCGGGATCGACGGCCTTGCCGCGGCGTCGGGTGATCCGATTCTTGTGCCCGATTTCAACATCGCGCCAGCGGCGATTCCAGACATCGGCAGGCTTCCAGACTTCGGAAGAAACGGCGGCGCGCAACGCCTGCGCCTGCGCACGTCGTGCGAACCTTCGCATGCGCGGCAGATCCAGCCGTTCGGCGAGCCTGCACGCATGCCGACACCGGGACGAGCAACGCGACAACATTGCGGACGACAAGACTTGGGACGACAAGACTTGGGATGACAAAAACTTAGAATGACAAAACTTGGGACGGCAAAACTTGGGACGAGGGAGGAAGACGATGGAATTCAGGAAGTCCACGCGCCAAAGGCTCGTGACATTAGGGATAATGCTCTTAGGCGTCGCGCTGTTGTATCTCGTGTTCGGCGATATCGCGCTGGCCGATGACGCCCCGCCGGCCTGCGGCGGCAAGATCCTGGAGAAATGCACGCCGAATTCCGGCGATACCGCATGGATGCTGACATCGGTGGCGCTGGTGCTGATGATGACCATCCCAGGCCTCGGGCTGTTCTACGGCGGCATGGTGCGCAAGAAGAATGTCGGCGACACCATCATGACGAGCTTTGCCGTCACCTGCCTCATCACCATCCTGTTCGCGGTCCTGACCTACAGCTTGGCGTTCCGCGCCGGCTCGCCCTTCATCGGCGGGCTCGACCGGATGTTTCTCAAGGACATCCTGAGCGACATCGGCAAGGGCGGTATCGGCAATCCCAATCCGCTGGCCGCGACCATTCCTGAAAGCGTCTATATCTGCTTCCAGATGACGTTCGCGATCATCACGCCGGCGCTGATTGCCGGCGCATTCGCCGAGCGCATGAAATTCTCGGCCATGCTCTGGTTCATCGGGCTGTGGGCGATCTTCGTCTATGCGCCGATCGCGCACTGGGTCTGGGGGCCCGACGGCATCTTCAACTCCGGCAACGACGCCGCCTGGGCCAAGGTGCTCGATTTCGCCGGCGGCACCGTCGTGCATATCAACGCGGGCGTCGCCGGATTGATGTGCGCGATCATGCTCGGCAAGCGCCACGACACCGCCCCCGCCCACAACATGGTGCTGACCTTCATCGGCGCCTCGCTGTTGTGGGTTGGCTGGTTCGGCTTCAATGCCGGCTCCGCGGTCACCGCGGGGATGCAGGCCGGCATGGCCATGCTGGTGACCCAGATCGCGACCGCGGTGGCCGCCTTCACCTGGATGCTGGTCGAATGGGCGCTCAAGGGCAAGCCGACCGTTGTCGGCATCTGCTCGGGCGCGGTCGCGGGCCTCGTCGCCATTACGCCGGCGTCGGGCTTTGTCGGGCCGGTCGGCGCGTTTGCGATCGGCATCGCCGCGGGCGTGTTCTGCTACTGGGGATGCACCGGGCTGAAGCGGCTGTTCAGCTACGACGACGCGCTCGATTGTTTCGGCGTCCACGCGGTCGGCGGCATGGTCGGCGCGCTGCTCACCGGGGTGTTCGCGGTCGAGCAATATGGCGGAACGGCCGGCGTCCTGGAGGGCAATGTCGGTCAGTTCTTCAATCAGTGCATCGGCGTTGCGACCGTCTTTATCTACGATGCCGTCGTCAGCTTGATCATCCTGTTCGTGGTCAAGATGTTCGTCGGTCTTCGGGTATCGGAGGACACCGAGCGCGAAGGGCTCGATCTCGCACTGCACGGCGAGGTGGTTCAGTAATTCGTGAACGACGGCCCGCTGCGGGCCGTCCAAAATGAGAGCATGATCCGGACAAGGCCCGCTCCGCTTGATGCGGGGCGGCAATCCGGCAACCAGACAAGCCGGCAACCAAGCAACAAGACGGGCGCGATCGCCGATCGATCGTCGAGCCATCGCGCTTCAGGGCGGAAGCAATCCAGGCAAGGCACCTCTGAAAGGTGCCTGAGCACAAGGAGATGGCATGATGACCGAGATCTTCGCGCAGGGCGACCTGTTGATCGAGCGGGTCGGCGATGTAGCGCCATCGGGGATAGTTGAAGAAAATGCAGACGGCACGGCGCTGGTGCTGTTGGAAGGCGAGGCGACCGGCCACGCCCACGCGATCCGGGAGCGCGTGACGATGTTTCGCGATGACCGGCTGGCGCGCGATATTCCCGCGGGCCTCTATGTCGGGCATGTCCGGGTCGGCTCGGCCTATGCGCGGGTGACGCACGAGGAGCACGGACCGATCACGCTGCCGCGGGGAACCTACCGCGTGCGCCGGCAGCGCGAACTCGGCCCGCGGGACGCGCGCATCCTTGCCGACTGAGGACAAGGCGCTCACGTCCGAACAGACGGCTGCGCTCGGCCTCTATCGTGCGCGGTGGGCCGCGATCCGGCGGTCGACCGCGCCCGCCGATCGCGGCGCGGCCGAGGAGGGCGTGCGGCTTGCCTATCAGGCCGCGGGACTGAAGCCGCCGGCGCGGCTGGTGTGGTGTGACAGCCCGATCGTGCTGTCCCAGCTCGCGCAGCGGGCGTCACGCGCCGATGGGGCGAACGTCAAATCGGCACTCATCCATCGGCTCCGCCGGCAGATGGCCGCGCGGGTCGTAAGCTGTGTCGGCGCGCGGGCGCGGGCCATGATCAAGAGCACTGTCAATCCCGTCGACGCACTGGTCGCGTCGGCGGCCGAGGCTGTCATGACGGCCACGGCGCGGGAGAGCCTTTCGCTCCTGGATCTCGTCCGCAGATCATATCCGTTGTCGCTGGCCGATGCGGTGCGGGTGCTGGCCGGTCAGCAGGGCTTCCGCTACAGCGCGGTCGGCCCACACGAGCTGTCGTGGCTCGGGACTTACGACTATCTCCGCGATGTGCTCGGCCTGCAGGCCGAGACCGCGCCCTTGGCGGGCCTGTGGCAGCTTGCGGCAAATCTCGGCTGGCTGCAGCCGCATCAGCACACTTGCTGGCTTGCGGAGCGGCCCAATCTCCTGCGCGGCGATGCCCGCGACCGGCTGCACAATGCGGACGGACCGGCGCTGCGATATCCCGACGGCTGGTCGGTGTGGGCCTGGAAAGGCGTCGAGGTGCCACGCTCCGTGATCGAAGCGCCGGAGACCGTCACATTGGCCGCGATCGAGGCCGAACAGAATGTGCAGGTCCGCCGCTGCATGATCGAGATCATGACGCCGGAGCGCTATGTGGCGCAGGGCGGCGCCGATCGCGCCGCCGAGGACGAGACGGGAATCTTGTGGCGCAAGACATGGCTGCCGTTCGACGCCTGGGCGGCCGTCGAGGTGATCAACGCGACGCCGGAGCCCGACGGCACGCGCAAGCACTTCTTCCTCCAGGTGCCCGCGCACATGCGCACCGCCCGCGAGGCGGTCGCATGGACCTATGGCGTGAGCCCGAACGTCTACGCCAGCCTGGTCGTGAGAACCTAGCTCCGGCGGCAATGCCGCATTCTGCGGAACATTCGATGGATCGCATCGGGCGGCGCTGAGGAGCCGCACTGGCACCTGCTGACATTCTGAGCTAGCGTCGATCTCAGATCGAATCAGCGAGCGTCGGCGGTTCGCCGGCGGTACACTCCGTTACCGGAGTGACAGTAAGCGTCTGGTATTTCAGTAACCCATCGATGACGTCTCTGTTCGCGGGCTGCAAGGCGCGCGCGAGCAAGTGCGATTGGGAATCGGGTGAACGCCCCGAAAGCCGCTTTGAGCGGCTCACATTTCAAAAGCCCCTGGTTTTGCCAGGGGAAGCTGACCAGGTGAACCCATCGTGAAAAAGGGGCGCCTGCACGACGCGAAACAACAAGGCGCATCTTGAACATGACCACTCAATCTGCTGCTCCTCCCGCGAACGAGTCCCTGATCGGTCAACTCAGAGACCTTGGCTTCAAATATATCCAGGACGAGGACTACCCGAGCGCTCAGTTCGCGTTCAAAAAAATAATCGAGTTGGACAACAAGGATCTCAACGCGCGATACATCTACGCGCATCTGATCGACGACGGCACGCACAAGAAGCGCGCCGAGTCACGCGATATGCTGCTGGCGATCCTGGACGAGTACCCCGGAATATTTGAACATCGGACCGAAGCCAATCTGAATCTGATCAGAGGCGCGGCGGTGAAATGCAGCCACGTCGGGCCCTTCACCAAGTCAATTGAACTTTTTCGTAAGCTGGCCCACGCATCCAATAGCGCCGGCGACTATTTTCAGCTCAGCGAGATCCTGACTCAGGGTAATTTTTTTGAGGAAGCGATTTCGAGTCTCGAAAAGGCCATCGCGCTCGATGCCGCGACCTACGACACCAAGGCGAACAGAGAGACGTTGGACATCGCGAAATCGCGCCTGAGCCAGACAAACTCCAAAGCGGCAAACGGCAAGAAGAAGATCGGCCGCTACCCGGAAACGGCGGAATTTCTCGGCGATTTCCAGAAGCTGATGAGGGATCATATCGCCGTCAACTTGAACAGCGAGCCCAAGTTCATCGGCAAGACTACCAAGTTTTTCACGATGGGGTCTTGCTTCGCCAGAAATCTGGCGAAAAGCCTGATCGACAGCGGTTACCCCAGCCATCACATGGAAATCTCCGAATACATCAATACGACGTTCGCAAACAGGGTCTTCGTCGATTGGCTGAGGGACGCCGAGATCGATAGCGAAATTCGTGACAGGATCGTCGAGCTGTTGCCGCGGGGCTGGAGCAAGGACAACGCGCTTCAAATCATCAGGAACAGCGATGTCTTCATCTTGACGCTCGGTGTCGCGCCTGCCTTCTTCGACAGGACAACCGGCGCGTTCGTCCTGCCGCGGCCGAGCGCGCTGAATTCCAGGGTGTTGGCGGAGAAATATCTGTTCCGGACGACGACCGTCAAAGAGAACGTCGATAATGTCCTCTATCTGATCGAATTCATCAGGAGCATTTCCCCGGATATGAAGATCATCGTCACCGTCTCCCCGGTGCCGTTGTTGGCGTCTTTCGAATACGAGTCTGCCGTTCAAGCCGACTGCCTGTCGAAAAGCACGATGCGGCTGGTGGCGCATGAGGTGGTGAACGGTTCGAACATTTCGAATATCTTGTACTGGCCGTCATTCGAGGTGTTCAGATGGGCAGGTTCGAACGCCAGTGATTATTATGCCGCGGACGACGGCGCGGCCTGGCACGTGTCCGAAGACAAGGTGGCCGGCACGGTCAGGGCGTTTGTCGAAATGTTCTCCGCCGCGTGACGGCGATCTGTCGAACAGGCGGGACGCGGCATCCGTCGCGAGCGCGATGACTTTTCTTCGAATCGTCATCTCGCTCCATCTTTTTATTTGAGCATGATCTTTCGGAAAACCGGGACCCACCCCCGGGTCGCAGCCCGAGGGCATGCTTTTCCGGATCATGCTCTAGCTCCGGTAGTAACGCCACATCCTAAGGAACGTCCGGTGGATCGCATCGGGCGGCTGATCGAACGGTTCCAGGTTCACCCGCACCATGTTGTCATGGCTCATGCGCCAGGGCAGCCGCATCAGCAGGCGGTAGGCTGGCTGCTTGCGCCAATCCACGACGAGGGCGCTGCCGAGCGGGGCGCTCAGCGAAATCTGCAACTCGTGCACGGTCATCGCGCGCTCGGCGATCTCGGTGAGATCGATGCGGTCGATGGCGCGCCATCGGATCAGCCCGAAGGCCTGGATGAAGATGCCATACTGGTTGGCGCCGATGGTCGGCCGGCCGGTCTCGAGCAGGGGAATGTTGTAATAGGTGAAGGCGGCGGCTGCGATCGCGAGCGGCAGCCAGTAGAGCCCGCCGGTGATCCAGGCGGCCGTGAGAAAGATCAGGGCCAGGGCGGCCGTGATGTACACCGGGAAATAGGTGTCGTCGCGCCCATAGGCGACCGAGTAGCCGCCGACATTGCCTTCGTCCAATGTTGCGCTCATGTGAACCTGACGCGCCGGGTTGGCTCAGTAGGGCATAGGCCATCGCATCCGGCTACAAAATACGGCACAAAACAAAACGCCGCAAAAATAAAACGGGGCCCGTGAGGCCCCGCAGAAGTCAGTAGCAGATCCGCGATCTTACTTGATCTTGGCTTCGCGGAATTCGACGTGCTTGCGCGCCACCGGATCGTATTTCTTCTTGACCAGCTTGTCGGTCATGGTGCGCGAGTTTTTCTTGGCGACGTAATAGAAGCCGGTGTCGGCCGTCGACACGAGCTTGACCTTGATGGTGACCGCTTTGGCCATGATCAGAAAGCCTCTGAAAAGTGGGAATGGGCGCCGGCCGAACCGGGCGCGGGATTTGGCCGGGAACCTACCCGCTGACGGCCGAAAGTCAAGGTTTTGCTGACGCTTCAGGCCTGCTTTTGAGTCTCATTTTAAGCCTGCCTTCTAGAGCGTTTTCCAGCGAAGTGGGCTCCGGTTCGCGTAAAGAAAACGCGTCAAAACAGGAAGCTGGAGCCTCCGTTCCGATTCAATCGGAACGGAAAAGGCTCTAGGCTTCAAAGAACCGGTTTTTCGGCCGCGGCAGGCCGAGATTTTCGCGCAGGGTCGTGCCTTCATAGTCTTTCCGGAAAATCCCGCGTTTTTGCAGTTCCGGAACCACCTTGTCGACGAAATCGAACAGGCCGGCGGGCAGGAACGGGAACATGATGTTGAAGCCGTCGCTGCCGCGGCTCACCAGCCAATCCTCCATCTGGTCGGCGATGGTTTTGGCGGTGCCGACAAAGGCAAGCCCGCTGAAACCGCCGACGCGCTGGGCGAGCTGGCGAACGGTCAGCTTGTCGCGGGCTGCGGCGTCGACCAGCCGCTGGCGGCCGGTCTTGGAGGCGTTGGTCTCGGGGATCGGCGGCAAGGGGCCGTCGGGATCGAAGCCGGAGGCATCGGTGCCCAGCATCACCGAGAGCGAGGCGATGGCGCTGTCGTAATGCACCATGCTGTCGAGCCTGGCGCGTTTCTCCTTGGCTTCATCGTCGCTGTCGCCGACCACGACGAAGGCGCCGGGCAGGATCTTCAGGTGCTCGGGATCGCGACCGATTTTTTCCATGCGGCCCTTGATATCAGCGTAAAGCCGCTGCCCGTCACTGAGGCTGCCGCCGCCGGTGAACACGGCCTCCGCGGTCTCGGCCGCGAGCTGCCTGCCGTCCTCGGAAGCGCCGGCCTGCACGATTACCGGCCAGCCCTGCACGGGACGGGCGATGTTGAGCGGCCCGCGCACTTTCAGATATTTGCCCTTGTGGTCGAGCACATGCATCTTCGCGGGGTCGAAATACAGCCCTTGCTCGACGTCGCGCACGAAGGCGTCGTCGGCGAAGGAATCCCACAGGCCCGTGACCACGTCATAGAATTCCCGCGCGCGCTTGTAGCGCTCGGCGTGCTCCATATGGTCGTCGAGCCCGAAATTCAGCGCCGCGTCCGGGTTGGAGGTGGTGACGATATTCCACCCCGCGCGGCCGCCCGAGATGTGGTCGAGCGACGCAAAGCGGCGGGCGACGTGATAGGGCTCGTCGAATGTGGTCGAGCCGGTCGCGACCAGGCCGATATGGTCGGTCGCGCCCGCGAGCGCCGACAGCAGCGTGAACGGCTCGAAAGAGGTGACGGTGTGGCTGCGCTTCAGCGCATCGACCGGCATGTTCAATACCGCCAGATGGTCGGCCATGAAGAAGGCGTCGAACTTGCCGGCCTCCAGCTTGCGGATCAGCTCGCGAATGTGCGGAAAGTTGAAATTCGCGTCCGGCCAGGCCCCCGGATAGCGCCACGCGCCGGTGTGAATGCTGACCGGCCGCATGAACGCGCCGAGCTTGAGTTGACGTGGTGCCATGGACCGATTCCGCAATGGTTGTCGTTACGGAAGACATAGGCATGAAGCGCTGCAGTGCCATCAGAAGAATATTTCGTTTTTGCGAGATATCTCAACATCGTCATTCCGGGGCGCGCGTAAGCGCGAGCCCGGAATCCATACTCCCGATGGTGGTTATGGATTCCGGGCCTGCGCCTTCGGCGCATCCCGGAATGACGACGACGGGGAGGACGTTACTGCCCCGGCGCCCTCTGATCGAACGCACTGAGCACGGCGAGCGTCATCGCGGTGACGCCGGTTTCGATCGTGGGTTTGGGCACCGGCGCGAACTGGGGCGAATGGTTGGCTGGCAGCGGGGGGCCGCTCTTGTTCTGGGCCGCGACGACGCGCTCCATGTCGTAGACGCCGATATGGAAGAACATCGAGGGCACGCCATATTCCGAGAAATCCTCGCTCGCGGTCACGGGCGGGGCTAGCCTGAACTTGTCGCCGAAGGCGACCTTCAGCACCTTTTCGGCAGTCGCGACCACGGCGGGATCGTTGATCACGGGTTTGGCGCCCTCGGTGATCATGATATCGGGCGGCGGCGCATCCGCCATCGCGGCGACCGCCCTGGCGGTGCGCTCGATGCCGGCCAGCATTTTGGCGCGCACCTCCGGCTTGAAGGTGCGGATGGTGCCGAGCATGAGCGCGTCGTCGGGGATGATGTTGGGCGCGGTGCCGGCGTGGATCGCGCCTATACTGATCACGCCGAATTCGGTCGGGTCCTTCTCGCGACTGATCACGCTCTGCACGTCGACGATGAAGCGTGCCGCCATCATGATGGGATCTGCGGTGTATTGCGGCGAGGCGCCGTGACCGCCACGGCCTTTGAACTTGATCGCAAGTCCGTCGGAGCTGGAGGAGCCGACCCCGACCCGATAGTTGACATAGCCATGGAGGAAGGGGCCGTCATGCAGGCCAAAGGCAAAATCGGGCTTTGGAAATCGCGTGAACAACCCATCATAGATCATGGCCAGGGCGCCCGCGCCGATCTCTTCCGCCGGCTGGGCGATGAACATCAACGTGCCCTTCCACTGGTCCTTGAAGCCGACCAGCGTCTTCGCCGTGCCGACCCAGCTCGCCATGTGAATGTCGTGGCCGCAACTATGGTCCACGAAAGTTTCCTTGCCCTCCCAGACGGTCTTGTCGTGGCTCGCATAGGGCAGGCCGGTCTTTTCCTCCATCGGCAGCGCGTCCATTTCGGTGCGCACCATGATGGTGGGGCCGGCGCCGTTCTTGTAAATGGCAACCAAGCCGGTCCTGCCGACATGCTCGGTGACCTCGAATCCGATCGCGCGCATCTCGGCGGCGAGTTTTTCCGCCGTCTTCACCTCCTGGAAGGCGAGCTCGGGATGGGCGTGGATGTCCTTATAGAGCGCATCGAGCTTTGGATAGTCGGTCTCGATGGATGACGCGATCGCCGCTTTCAGACGCACGACGTCAAGCTCCGCATGCGCCTGCAACGGCAGCGCGATCCAGAGCGTGAGGCAAGCGAGCAGGGGTCCGAGAAACCGCGTCATGGCAAAGCCCTCCCAGGTCGTTGGGTTGGCTGATGCTAGCGCCGTTCAACCGGTTTCGCCCAGCACAACCTTCTGGAAAATTGGCAAATCGTGCCGAACCGTCATTGCGAGCGAAAGCGAAGCAATCCAGGGGCCGCAAGAAAGACTGGATTGCTTCGTCGCTAACGCTCCTCGCAATGACGATGGTGCGAGCCGCGACTATGCGCTACGCCCCCAGCACGTCTTTCTGCATCTTGCCGCCGTAGAAATGAAAGAACGGCACCGGCGCGTCGTGGCGCAATGGGCCGGTGGCGAGGCGCTTGTCCAGTTCGCCGAGGACGTTCTTGGTCATCGGGTGCAGGTCGGCCAAAGGCTTCGAACCGAGTTCGACCCAGACCAGTTCGACCAGCTCGGCATCGGGATGGATCACGCCCTCGACGCGATAGGTGATGGCGGAGGCGTCCGCCGTGAAAAATCTTGTATCGAAGCGCTTGATGCGGCCGGGCGGGGTGATGGCGCGCGCGATCAGGAACAGTCCGGACGGATCGGGCAGCAGGCCTGCGTCCGCGAACGGCTGCCACGGACCCTCAAGCTTCGGCATCGCGCCGTCGGTCTTGCGGCCGAGGCAGAGGCCGGTTTCCTCGCAGGCCTCGCGGATCGCCGCGACCGCGAGCGATCGCGCCCGCGACGCCGTGATCTTGGGACTGCCCTTCAGCAGGTTCGCCTCCAGCTCTTGCGGGATCGAGGCGGCCACCGGAACGCGGTTGTCGGCCGTGTCGACGCGTCCGCCGGGAAATACGAACTTGCCGGGCATGAACACGACATTGTCGTGGCGCTTGCCGACCAGGACCTTCGGCGTCGTGTGGCTGCGATCGACCAGGATCAGCGTCGCCGCATCCTTCGGCCGGTAATAGGGATGGTGATCGGCTTCCTTTTCCTCCCGCTTGCTTTCGCCAGCAGCCGCGACGTCAGTCATTTCCATCCCCGTTTTCTTTTTATTGTCTAGCTTTTCGGTCTCTAGAGCGTTTTCCAGCGAAGTGGAGACCGGTTCGCGTCAAGAAAACGCGTCAAATAAAGAATCTAGAGCCCCGTTTCGATTCTATCGAAACGGAAAAGGCTCTAGACCGGCGGAATATTGTCCGGCGGGTTGTCGTCGAACCCGTGCATGCGCAGCGCCCATTGCAGGCCGACCACCGCGCCCTTGACCGGCTGCAACAACAGCAGCGAGGCGATCAGCGTGAACGGCAGATAGATCGCAAGCTGCAGCCAGACCGGCGGCGAATAGTCGGTTTCGATCCACAGCACGGTCGGCACCACGAGGTGGCCGACGATGACGATCACGAGGTAGGCCGGCAGATCGTCGGCGCGGTGCGGCGTGAAATCCAAGTTGCAGACCGAGCAGCTGTTGTCGACCTTCAGGAACGCACGGAAAAGCTTGCCCTGGCCGCAGCGCGGGCAGCGTCCGCGAAGGCCGCGCTTCAACGCGGTCCAGACGTCACGCTTCTCGGCGAGGCCCGCCTGGCGGGTCCAGACTTGACCGGCGGTGCTCATGGTTTCCATGACTTACCCCTCTTCTTGTCCCTTTTCGGTTTGCCGGGCTTCTTCCGCCCCGGCTTGCGCGTCTTGTCAGGCTTGCTGCTGGTCTTGTCGTTACCCGTGTCGTTGCTCTTGGTGTTGCTCTTGGCGTTACTCTTGACGTTACTCTTGACGTTACTCTTGGCACGGCCCGGGCGAGCCTTCCCGCGTTGCGGGCTGCGCTCTATATGGGTATGTTTTCTGCCGCGCGGAATGACCTGTCCCTCGGACAGGAGTTCAAACCTGAGCGCGCCCGCGATCGGTTGAGCTTCTACCAGACGGACGTCGACGACGTCCCCCAATCGGTGCATGGCACCGCTGCGCGAGCCGACCAGCGCGTGGCGGGTCTCGTCATAGTTGAAATATTCGGTGCCGAGCGAGCGGATCGGGATCAGCCCGTCTGCGCCGGTATCGTCGAGCTTGACGAACAGGCCGGCACGCGTGACGCCGGAAATGCGGCCCTGGAAGCTGGCGCCGATGCGGTCTGCGAGGTGATGGGCGATCAGGCGGTCGGCGGTTTCGCGCTCGGCCTTCATGGCGCGCCGCTCGGTCACCGAAATCTGCGCGGCGATCTCGCTGAGCGATTCCGCCGTTTCGCTGTCCGGCAGGGCGCCTTCGCCGAGCCCGAGCGCGCGGATCAGCCCGCGGTGCACGACGAGATCGGCATACCGCCGGATCGGCGAGGTGAAATGCGCGTAGCGGCGCAAATTGAGGCCGAAATGGCCGTAATTCTCGGCCGAATATTCCGCCTGCGCCTGCGAGCGCAACACCACCTCGTTCACCATCGCCTCGTAATCCTGGCCCGCCACCAGGGTCAGCACGCGGTTGAACAAGGACGGGCGCAGCGCGCCGCTCTTGGCGAAAGGCACATCCAGCGTCTTGAGAAATTCCTGCAGCGCGTGAACCTTCTCCACGGTCGGCTCGTCATGCACGCGATAGATCAGCGGCAGCGCCTTCTTCTCCAGCGTTTCGGCCGCGGCGACATTGGCGAGGATCATGAACTCCTCGATCAGCCGGTGCGCGTCGAGCCTTTCAGGGACGATGACGCGATCGACTGTGCCGTCGGCCTTGAGCAGGATCTTGCGCTCGGGAATGTCGAGGTCGAGCGGATCGCGCTCGTCGCGCGCGCGCTTCGCCACGGCGTAGGCCGCATAGAGCGGCTTCAGAATGGGATCGAGCAAAGGTCCTGTGGTGTCGTCGGGCCTGCCGTCGATCGCGGCCTGCGCCTGCGCATAGCTGAGCTTGGCGGCCGAGCGCATCAGGACGCGATGAAAGCTGTGCGAGCGCTTGCGGCCGTCGGGCGCGATCACCATGCGCACGGCGAGCGCGCCGCGCGGCTCGCCCGGCACCAGCGAGCACAGATCGTTGGAGATGCGCTCCGGCAGCATCGGCACGACGCGATCGGGGAAATAGACCGAATTGCCGCGGATCACGGCATCGCGGTCGAGCGCCGA
>WNFD01006911.1_pt1 | contig 15618 bp, 16 predicted proteins | sample 5400491 | NCBI WGS metagenome assembly WNFD01 (sample SAMN13153343, study PRJNA577476) | soil metagenome | isolation source: 120 cm saprolite under Douglas fir tree site 2 hole 2 replicate 2 | place: USA:California | collected 2015-04-18 | reverse complement strand
TGTGGTCCGAATTCTGTGCGACCAATCATCGTGACTGAAGCTTGGTAAACTTGGGCGATCTCGGCACTTTGGTTGCGAAATCTCGACGGCGATTCCAATTATGCGAGAGAGTCACGCGTCATTGGTGCTTCGTGACGGCGACGTCTCGATGCGTGCGGGCCCGCCGTCTCCATCAATGCCGACGGAAGGGAGAACCCGAGGAGCTCGGTCAAGAGTCGACTCCATTTCTCACTTCTCTGTTGGGGCGCCGGAACTTGTCGCCGTGAGCAGATCATTACGGGCAGCGTGGGGTAGATGGGATGATCTCGTTGAGATCGGTAAGTCTAATGTTGCCGGTTGTTGCGGCAGTAGTCTTGCGCATCGCGGTGCCGGGGTATGCGCAAAACGCGGCGACCTCGCAATTCGATCACAATCCGACCGGATTTCCGCTCACCGGGACGCATGTCAGCGTTCCTTGCGCGTCGTGCCACATCAACGCGCGTTACAAGACGACGCCGCGGGCATGCTTTGGTTGCCACAACGGCATGACCGCGCCGGGCGCAGCATCGGTGCTGTCGCATCCGGTGACAACGAATTATTGCGAAGGCTGCCACCAGACGACGACGTGGCGCGATTATCGATTCATCGATCATGTCCAAGCGCTCGGACCTTGTGCCAATTGCCACAACAACAAGATCGCCGCCGGCAAGACACCGAACCACCCCATCACCAACGCAGCCTGCAACACCTGTCATTTCAATACGGTGACGTTCAAGGGCGGGATATTACCGACCACCACGCCACAAGGCCCCGCGGCAGCAGCGACGACAACCAGCACGACTGCAACCCCGCCAGCAACGACCACGGCGCCGCCCAACACAAGTTCGTCAAAGCTGCCAAGCGCTCAGACACCATCACGCATGCCCAGCGCCTCGACAAAACCGAGCCACTCCGGTCTCGTCAGCGGCTGTGCGACTTGCCACAACGGCGTCGCCGCGACCGGTAAGCCCTCGAACCACGTCATCACCAGTGCGCCCTGTGAGACTTGCCACAAGAGCACGGTAACGTTCGCAGCGGCACGATCGCCCTTGGCAAGCCGACGAAACACATCGTCACGAATGCCCCGTGCGAGGCTTGTCACAAAAGTACGATGACATTTGCGGGCGCCCGGATCGATCACGCCAGCCTGACCGGGACGTGCATCAGTTGTCACAACGGCGCCGCAGCGGAGGGCAGGCCACCCCGTCATCTCCTCACGACCTTACCTTGCGACACCTGTCACCGGACCGCGTTCTGGACGCCGGTGACATACCGGCACACATCGCCGGCCTACGTGAATCACGGCCCCGGAATTAGTTGCGACAGCTGCCATGTCGCGAACGGCCAGACCGCCGCCTGGAAATTCCCCGCGTTCAGGCCCAACTGCGCCGGATGCCACGTCGACAAATACCGCCCAATGGCGCACGTCAAGTTCGAGCGGCCCGTGAAGGTCTACTACACGGTTGCGGAGCTGCGCGACTGCACGGGCTCCTGCCACACCTACGCCGACAACACGCAGCGAACCATCGTGGCGCGTAACTTCATCAGGCACCGGGCCTTCGGAGGCGGATGGTGACGGTTCGCAACGTCCATCGTCCGCTTGTGACGCTTGTTCTGGTGGGGGCAACGCTGCTCGTGTTGCGAACCGCCTGGGCTCAGACAGCCCCGAACGCCGGCGCAACAAACATCGTCAAGAATCGACGCGCCGGCACGATTTCCGATTCAGATCTGAGGGTTGTGGCCGCGATCCAGCTCTTCACGAAGGCTCTCGGATATCCGGAGAACCAGTACAGCGCCGACGCCCAAGAGCTCCTGGGTGTTGCGCGTCAGAGAAGTGGCCAGCTTGCGCAAGCGCGGGCCGCATACGAGGACTATCTTCGCCGCTATCCAGGCGGCGAAGGCAGCGAGCGCGTAAAACAGCGCCTCGCTGGTATCCTAACAGCGCAGGATGACGCAGGCGCGCCGCTTCGCGTGCCAGCCACGGCGCCGGTCGGTACGCTGCCGGTCGGTAAATTCTCGCCGACTCATGAGACGACCTGGACCCTCGTTGGCGGCGTGTCGTCGTTCTATATTCATGACGACGCCAATACGACTGCCCGCGACACCTCGCTGGCGCCCAATCCCGCCGCGAATGTCGACGATCATTCCGTTCATCAGAACGAGATACTCACCACTGTCGATTTGCAGGCGACCTGGAACAACGACAAGACTTCGGGAAAAATCCGTTTTAGCGGCGGCGAAGAGCATCGGTTTTCGACCAATCAGAATGGCCCAACCGGCGATCAGGTGGATCAGATAGGTATTTCGCAGGCCAGCCTCGATATGGTGATAAAGGATTGGAATCTGCGCACCGTGGCCGGTCGCCAGACCTACAATGGCGACGGTGTGTTTGGCCGCTTCGACGGCGCTCTGTTCAGCTGGCAAGCGCTTCCCCTGTTGAAGTTTGATGTCGTCGGCGGATCGCCGGCAAACAGCCGCTACAACTCACCGTTCACGGCCGAACGATATTTCTATGGAGGCGGCGTGGGCGTGGGGCCGTTGTTCGGCGGGTTGGAAGCGTCGATCTATTACAACGAGGAGCGCGGTCGATGGCTGGTTGACCGCGAGGCCGTGGGCACCGACATCCGCTACTCCGGCCCGACCAAGTTTGCTTTCGCCAATGTCGACTACGACCTGCGCTTTCAGCACCTCAATGAGGCGGTCCTGTCGGGGTCGTGGACCTTGCCGAACACGGCGACCATCTATGGTGGCGCCGACTACCGCAGGGTCCCTTTCCTGTCGAGCTGGAATGTCCTGCTTAATCAGCCGTTCGGCACTCTCTACGATTTCCTTAAGAATCAAGTCGCGATAGGCCAGGGCCTGACCAACGCCCAGGTGGATGAGCTCGCCCTTGCTCAGACGCCGCTATACAGATCTGCCATGATCGGCTTCTCGCACCCGCTCTCGGACAAACTTCAGTTCAGTGCCGACGCCACCTACGTGAACCTGAGCCGGACGATCTCGCCGCTTGGGCTTGATCCGACTTTGGCGGCGCTGGCCGCGGGCAACGAGTATTATGCCACGGCGCAATTCATCAGCACCAACATCTTCAAGGACGGCGATATGTATATCGGCGCCTTTCACTACGCGCAGCAGGAAACCAACACTCAGTATGTTCTCGACTTCAACACAAGGTACCCGATCATCAATGACTTGATGCTGGCCCCGCGCCTGAGGCTTGGTTACTCCGTATTTAGCGGCACTGATCTCCGGCAGTACACCGTGATGCCGTCCCTCCTGATCGACTATAACTGGAGCCCAAATCTCACATTTGAGGCCGAGATTGGCACGCAGTGGACGCGCTCCGTCCAACCGGGCATCAAGACCAGCGACACCGAGCTTTTTGCAACGATTGGCTTCCGCTACAATTTCGCTATTGACGGCACAAAGCTGACCGACCGCAGCAGGCCGCCAACGCCGGCTGCGGCCGCGATCTGCCGGTATACGGTTCGCCCCGACGGCAGTTGCACGACGCCCTCGTCGGTCCGCCAATGAGCGGTTCGGAGGTCGATGAACTCGCAGACAGCGAAGCCGTCTCCTCTACAAAATTGCCCGCGTACGGGGAACTACGGCCGCAGAACGGCGGCGGATTGACGAGCTACTCAATGAGAAGGAGTTCAACATGACGTTGTGGCTCATTCTGACGATCATGACTGCGGCCGCAGCAATTTCGGCGTCGGTGCCGTTGATTCGACGGTTTGACCGCTCTCAGGCGGAATTTGTCAGCGACATCGAGATCTATCGCGACCAATTGCAAGAGGTCGAGCATGAGCTGCGGCAGGGCCTGATTGACGATACTCAGGCGGAGATGGCCAGGGTCGAAATCAAGAGGCGCATTCTGGCGGCCGATAGCTCGCAGCGAGCTGTCACGCCGAAGCTGTCCGGGGGCGAGCGGAATTTTGCCGTCATATGCGTGGCGGGAATCGTGGTTTTGGGTTCGGTCGGTCTTTACGCGCTAACTGGAAATCCTGAGCTCGCCTCATGGCGGGCCCCGTATGGGGAGGAATATAGGGAGGTGGCGCACCGAGGTTTCACTTCATTTTCTCCGGATTCATCGGCACAGAAAGGTTTTGCTGCAGCGGAGCAGACGCGCATGTCCGAAAACGAAGGAGAACCCCGGCCACATGCCGGCCTTCCCTCGGTCGACGAGATGATCCAACGCCTCACTGCTCGGCTGATGCGAAATCCGAAGGACAGCGAGGGCTGGCGAACACTTGGCTGGTCTTATTTGAACATTGGTCGGTTCCAGGAAGCGGCTGGAAGCGCTGGTTGCAGCTGCAGATGGCATCGTCACGTCTGAGGCGAAGACTGCAATCGAAGATACCCTGAAGCTCGATCCGAAAAATGTTCAGGCACGATTCTTTCTGGGTTTGGCTGAGGAACAAGAAGGTGACAAGGCGTCAGCCCTCGCGGAATGGACTGAACTATTGAAGAATACCAATTCTGATGAGCCGTGGGTGGTAGACCTAAAGAACAGAATCAGCGAGCTAGGACGTAATATGGGTGTCGATGGTGGTTCGCGTCCGGCGGAGCCGAAGCCAGTGATCGTCGGACGAATGCGCGGAGCAATGACAGCACAAGGTGGATCGCAGACGCCTCGGGAAGTTGAGAACGGACCGGGCACGGCGGACGTGCAGGCCGCAGAGGCCATGCCGGCGGCGGATCGCTCCCTCATGATAAGAGAAATGGTCGATGGTCTTGCCAATCGACTGGAACAATCGCCGCGCGACGCGGATGGGTGGATTAAGCTGATCCGATCGCGCATGGTGCTTGGCGAAAGCAAGCTTGCAAAGCAGGCGCTCGCGCGTGGTCTCAACGTGTTTGCTGATGATGCGGGAGAGCGAGATCGGATTGCTGCGGCGGCGCATCAGCTGGGGTTGAATCAATAACCTGCTTCCTCGGAGCCACACCAAGAGATTGAACTTAGCTACTTACTACAATGTCGCGAACGGGTCCTGCATCGCGCTCGCCGCAAAGCCGATCAGCCGCCCGAATGTGATCACGCTCAACCACAAAACCAGCGACAGCGTGCCCGCCAGCTTGGCTGAGGCCGGCGGGGATTTGCCGATGTCCCAAAGCGCCACGGTCTTGATCGTGTGGAATTCGAAGACCGCCATATTGATGCCTGCAAGCAACAGCAGGAGCATTTTCGCGCGAAATTCAAAATTCCCAAAATAGAATGCCGGATTGGTCGTGAAAAGAAGCGGCCCGGTAATGGCCGCCAGGCTAAACGCGGCCCACGTCCATCTCAGGGTTTCCCCGGCGACTGCCGTAAAACGCCGTGTGGCCGTCGGCAGACCCAGCAACCTCAAATCGACGATGAGAATCGTACCGAACACGGTCACGGTTGCGATGACGTGTAGGGCCTCCACGACCGCGAATGCACCCCTCGTCGTATTGATCCAAGTGGCAAGACCGGACGAAGCCACCGCTACAAGAAGTTCCTTCACATCCATCAGGGGATACTGCCGTCGGTTCGACTGCCTGGCCTCTTCGAGCTAGTGCAGAGTAGAGAAAGGGCCCCATATTTGCTCATCAAAGGCAATGAACCGTCCGAGGAAGACCACAAGACACCACACGCAGAAAATGCCTATCCCAAACACCTGCGTCCGCAGCCGTGCCGCGCTTTCCCAGTAGGCCGCGTTCCGATCGATGCTCCTGCGGAACAGGACGGCGATAGCGATGGCGATCGCCAGTATCGACATCTTCAGCCAGAACGAGATCGCCAGAAGCTGGCGCGGAGGCTCGGTGACGATGAGGATCATGCCCGTCATGGCCAGGATCACCAGCGAGCCCCAGAACCATGGGCAGAACCGCTCCACGGTGGCCTTGAGCGTCTGATCCCGTCCGGCCCATCCCATGACGCGCAGGCCCACCATCAGCACCGAGGAGAACAGGATCGCAATCGCGACAATGTGGGTCGTCTGCATTGCGGGCACAACCCAGGAGGATTTCGCAAGCGCGACGCTCAGCGTCGTGTTTACCAGCCAGTTTGCAAATGAATGCAAGAACTCACTCCTATCAGGCGCTTATCACGTCGGACGCTCATTGCGCCTGCCTGGACGAGCCGGCACCGCGCTGTCCTGTCGACGCTTGATCCTCGCCTGGATCACGGCGTGGCTGGCGCCGGGGACTTGCTCTCTGCCTCGGCCCGAGACTTGTAGCCGGCCTTAATCCACGTCGACCATTCGGCGTTGCGCTGGTTAGCGCCGCATCCGCCATCAGACGGGTTGAAGACGGTGCCGGCGTCGGCCACGACGAGACCGATGCCGCCACCATCGCGACCATCGCGGAGCGGGCAATGGACGACCATGACATGCTGGCCTGGCGTGAATGTTGTCCCGCTCATCGCCGGAATGCGCTGCAGGAGTGCCGGCGGGGCGGCACCCTCGAAGACCCACTGCTTGCCGGCGCCGTCCTTGATGAACAGCAGCGTGTGCGGGCTGTTATAGGCCCAACGGTTCACCGTCCCCTCAACCACCTCTTCGCGCGAAGGATCGAACATGGAGAAGCTGTGATGAGCCTCGACCATCGAGGCCGCGGCGCCGCCGACCGACAGCACCGCGGCGAATATGAAGAGCCTGTTCATCGATCTCTCTGCTGTTCCATTGTTGGCGAACTATTTGCCGAGCGCCGAATCGAGACTCAGGACTTCGCCCGTGTCCTTAGGGTCGCGGTTCTGGCCCGGCAGATTCGGGGGCAGATCCGGGCTACGGCGCGTTTGATCGGTGCCGCGAATGTCGTTGAAGCCCTTTTCGCCCGGAAGCGCCATCTGCGTGGTGCCTTCAGCGGTCAAAGAGGTGTTCTGGTTCGCGCTGCACTCCCACCATCGCATGCGAAAGCCGGCGTCTTCGAGAGTCGTGGCGCGGGTGAACGTGTAGACGCCGTCGAGCGGCTTCGTCAGTCCGATCGGGTCGTAGAAAGTAGTCTGGACAATGATCACGTCGTCGCCGTTCGGTCGCGTTTCCCGGTGAAAGACCTCCACCGATTCGAACTGATTTGAGGTGGGCGGATAACCGCGAAAATAGTCATTCGGCCACACGTTAATCGTGTGCACGATCAAGTGGTCGCCCGCCCAAAACCCGACGCTATCGCCCTGCGGAAAATGCGTGTTGTCGATGTTCTTGTGATCCTGGTTGATGTAAATGCGCCTCGTGTCGTTGGCGAGGTCGTTCATCCACCACGACTGGCTCGGTGTATTGACGAATTCACGGGCATAAGGCTCAAGCAGCCAGCGAGGCATGCCGGCGGGCTCGCAAGTGGTCAGGCGGTCGTAGGGCTGCTGGTTGAACTTCTTCATGCCCTCGCGGCGCTGGATGAAAGCCGCTTCGTATGCAGGAGACAATACCGCTTTGGCGACTTCACCGCCGGCCGCTAGCCCCGTTGGAATCTGGCCCACGAAGAATGGGGAAACACCGCCGCGCAGAGCGATGCTGTTCCAACCCGCTTGCCAGACGCCCTCCCATTTCGGCACGCTTTCCCAAGTATGCTGCGTTCCGCCTTTGTGGAGACGCTTCAGATATTCATAGTGTGCCGTCGACGTCTTGAAGGCTTGTGGCGGAGGAATGACCTGGAACGGAGGCGGCGCGGGCGCCTGTTGCGCCTGGCCCGCGGCTGTCGAAACGGCCGCCATCATCGCGATACCGACCCACGCCGGTGATTGTATGCGGAGCTTCATCCCCGTCTCCTCCCTCACGAAATGCCGCTGGTATGAAAGGATGTGGAAGTCGAGGCTTTGGCGAGCCAGCGAGCAGGTTTCGCCCGACTCCCTTGCTAGGTCCTCCCGGACAGCTTTTTTCTTACCGGCAGACTGAGGCTATATTGGAGTCTGCGCCAGCCGCCTGCACGAATCATGCGACTATTCTGCACGAAAAGATTCCCCGAGTTTCAGTGGCGAGGTGAGCCCGAACGAACTTAGAGCATCGGTTTGGCACTCGCGTCTACTCCATCCTTTTGCTCGACCGCTGCAGCAATGTCAGGCAGGGTAGTCCCGGAGTGAAGCCAGAGCGATGGAGCGAGCGATGATCGGCAAACTGGCGATAGCGGTCTCGGCGGTCGGGCTAGCCGCGCTCATGACGTATCCTTTGGTGCTCCAAGGGCAGACGCCAGCTCCCACAGTGGATTCGATCGCGCCGAAGTCGACGCCCCAACAGGGGGCCGATGTCCCTGCGCGAAAGGCTGCGATGTCGGCATCGGACGAGCAGGATGCCATGATTCTTGCGAGACAAGGGCTCATGGAAGGTATCTACCAATACATGGATGACGCTGATGATTGGACGGGCCAGAGCGCCGGCGCGAGCGACGCCGCGATGTTACAGGCCCTGACCCGCGAAGCCGCGCACACGGCATTAATGCTGCCTGCGTTCAAACAATTGTTTCCGCCTTTCACCAATCCCGAAAGCCCGGAATTTTCGTCAATGTTCGAGACCTATGCGCTACCCGGCATCTGGGCAAAGCCGGATATTTTTTCTGCCGACCTTGATGCCACGGTGGCGGCGCTCAATGTATTAAGCATGGCCCGGGACCGGTCCGAATATGCGCGACGCCTGGAGGCCTTGCAGGCCACATGCGATGCCTGCCATGACCACTTCCGCAGGGTCTACGTATCGCCGCTGGACCCGAAGTAGCTGCGGCCGTCGTCGAGGTCACGAAGTCGCGGGCTTGCTCGACGGACCGTACGCGAATTTTTTTCGTGACCCATCTGTCCGCCCGTTCCTGGAACATTTCCCAGAGCGTCGAGAAACATTACCGGCCGTGACGCTTGATCAATGCTCGCCTTGCAGTGGAGCTTACGGTGCGCTAGCTGTCGTGTGCTCAACTTTCTGCGCCGCCCAAGTCGGCCGAGTCGGGCCACGAGCGGACACCTACATGGTCCGAGGCGGGGGTGCTGCCTACCCACCGAGTTACGATTGCGCGCGAAGAAGCGAATCGCGGAAGGACAACTTCAGGCTATCAACGACCTTCGACCGTGATGGAGGATTTCCAATTGTCACTACGGGCGCAACTCCATGGCCTTCAGCAGATACTGATTGAGACGGCACCCCTACGCGGATCAATCCTGTGGGTCGGCACAGCGAGGTGCTCCAGTGGCGTGGACGGCGGCTTATCCCGGATGGCTTCCGTGCCGGCCGAATGCCGCGGACGGTGAAAGATGGCCAGTTGCGGACCCTGCCGCTCTTCCCTGCACGAACCGTAAGGGTGTAGCTTGAGCATCGGCGTCACCGTCGCAACCATGAAAGCGAGGGACACATGAATATGCGGCCGCAGTTTCTTTTGGCGATGACATTGGCGGGGGCGGTTGCGACACCCGCGCTTGCGCAAACAACGGCGCCCTCGGTCGGGTCGTCCGGCAGCAGAACGCAAAGTGCTGCGTCGATTCCGGATTTTTCCGGCCTTTGGCTGCATCCCGGGCTCGGATTTGGCCCCCCGCTCTCGGGTCCGGGCCCGGTGCGGAACAAGACGCGGCTGCCCTCCGGTGCGAGCGACTTCAACCGGGTGGTCGGCGATTACACCAATCCGATTCTGAAGCCCGAGGCAGCGGACGTGGTCAAGAAGTTCGGCGAAATCTCGTTGTCCGGCCGGATTTTTCCGGACCCGGACAACATGTGTCTGCAGAACCCCGTGCCCTATATCCTCTGGAACTTCAATGTCCAGCTGCTGCAGCAGCCTGACAAGGTCACGCTCATCTACCAGCACGACAGCGACTTCCGCTTGGTGCGGCTGAACCAGTCTCATCCCGCGACGGTGATCCCGTCCTTGCACGGGGATTCGGTGGGCCATTACGAAGGCGATACGCTGGTCATCGACACCGTGGGGATCAAGCTCGGGCCGCATCGAATGATCGATCGTTTCGGCACGCCCTATACGCGAGCCTTGCACGTGGTCGAGCGCTATCGTTTCCTCGACTACGAGGCCACCAAGGAAGCGCTGGAACGGGCCGAGAAGGAATGGCCACGCGTCGGTGGTGTCGATTCCAACTACAGGGGCAAGGGCTTGCAGCTCGAATTCACGGTGGAGGATCCGGGTGTCTTCACCATGCCATGGTCGGCGACGATCACGTATGGCCGCAACGCGAACCAATCATGGGACGAACGTATCTGCGCCGAGAACGTGCAGCACGACTACCAGTACAACTACTTTTCCGACAAGGACGCGCGTCTTCCGACCGCTGACAAGCCGGATTTCTGATCGAAGCAGGCCGCGAACGGGCTTCTCCCGGTCGGACCGGGATTGATCCTCGTTATCGGCGAGGGCGGGCAAGTTGCGCGCCGCGCCGCGAGCGCCTTTCTGAAGCTCACGGCGCTGGGTCCTTCGCGGTTGTAGTAGGCAACCGCGTGGCAAAACCGTTAAACTCAACCGCGTGTGGGCAAAATCGCTACCGATGCCGTCGCCGGTATTTCCGCGGTGGCGGCGATCTTGCCCACTTTGCTCTGCTTGTTTTCGACCCTCAGCGGCGCCCGCGGCTACTTCGCGGCGGCCGGGAACGCCGGCAATTTACCGATGTCGCGCGGATCGTGCTGGATGATGACGGTGGCTTTGAGATTCGCCGCGATCTTCTTGAAGCGATCGACCGAAGCCAGTGTCGCTGCGTGGTCGGTGTTGAATGTGGTCACACCGTTGTCTTCGTAAGTATTTGGAGATCTATTATTCGCACCCCGAAGGGCGAGAAGCCGGGCGACTGCCCGTGCAGTCTCCCACGATTTGTATGTCAGCCTTCAAGACCGCAAGAGCCGTCGGCCTCGACGGGCCTCCGACACCGCTCGCAACCGCCGACGAGGTGATCGAATAGCGGATCGCGCGCAAAGCTAACTAGATCACGCGCCGGGCGTCCGGGCGCGGCGGCATGTGCGGAATTGCGTTTGGCGATGACTCGTGGGCGCGCGGTGGCCGAGCGTACTCAGCTGGCGGACGGTACTGGGGCGGCGGCCCATAAGCGTACGGCGGGAGTTCATAACCGAGTGGTGGTGGACCGGAGCCGGGAGGCGACCCATATGCGTGCGGAGGAGGCACATAAGCGGGTGGCGGCCGATCGTATTGGGGTGGGCCGTAGCCGGGTGGCAGCCCGTAAGCGTGCGGAGGAGGCACATAACCGGGTGGTGGCAGACCATACTCGAGCCGTGGGCCAAAGCCGGGTGGCGACCCATAAGCATACGGCAATGGCTCATAACCAGGTGGCGGCGGGGTCACACCCTGGGCTCCGGCATGATCAGGAGATGCGCTCGCGGCGAGCAGCGCTGCGGAGGTGGCAATCGCAGTGCAAAGGTGGCGCATGACATCCTCTGTTCGGTGTTCCCACCAGGCTTAACACTGCAGTCGGCCGCGTGTTCCGGCCACATGGTGACAGAGCAGCGCCGGGGCTTCTATTGACCGATGATGGTGCCAGCTCCGGTCCCCAACACCGGCGGCACCTTTCGCACGGAGATATAGGTGGCAACGTCCATGTTTAGGGCGTGCACTTGGCTTCGCCGGCCACTACCGCCGTCACACGAACTCATCGTCTTGCTGTGCAACGATCGTTTGCTCGAAAACGAGCGCCCCGGCCGACGACGCCCGCGCGCCCTTCGGCCAACTCTCGGTGGGGCACGAACGCAAACCGCACAAAGATAGTCAAGCCGGTACCGACGCCTCTGTCGGTCCCAGGTCACACCCCGAGCTTGTCCGCGAAATCGTGGAAGTTCTTGGCCACGACGTCGAACGAGCCGTTGGGTTCTGTCTCGCCGGTGCCCGGACCGCCCTCTCCCGGCCGCCCGATGTGGCCGGTACGCAGCCCAAGTTTCTGGGCGGACGACAAGTCGCCGCTATGCGCGGCGCACATCATGACCTGCTCGGGCTTGAGATTGAACGCCTCGCAAGTTGCGAGGTAAACCTTCGGCTGCGGCTTATACCCCTGGGCGATCTCGGAACCGAGGATTGCATCCCAAGGGAGATTGTTGCGCCGCGCTACATCGGCCATCAGCGCAATGTTGCCATTCGAGCAAGGTGCCATCAGGAACCGCTTGTGCAGCCGCGCAAAGGCTGGACCGACATCGGGCCAAGCGTCGAGTTTGTGCCAGGCAAGGTTAAGCTCCGCAAGCGTCGGCTCCTCGAGCTTCTCCAGCTTGAACCGCGGGCGAAGGCGATCAAGATTTTCGCGATGCAGAATATCCAGCTTGACGAACGCTCGCCGCCCGCTGCGCACTTCCTCCATGCCCGGCCCGTATTCTTTGCGCCAGGCTTCCGCGAAGGCGAGCCAGTCGAGATCATAGCCCATCGGCCTCAGAATTCGCTCCGCTTCGCGCGCCACGCCATTGCGCCAATCCACGACAGTGCCGAAGGTGTCGAAAACCAGCGCCTTGACGTCGGGCATCCGCAGTCCCGCTGCGCCTTGGGCCCGTACCGGACTCGGCGCGAAAAGTCTGGAACCGGCCAGCGTGCCCGCGGCCACCAACGCCGTCCCCCGGCGAATAAGACTGCGGCGAGTCGAATACATAGTGGCGTCCTCCTGCAAGATTGAAAAGCGACACGGCCACTATAGCTCCGGTCACAGGGGTAGCGGGACGTAATTTTCCGTGGCGTCGCGGCGGTGCCATGGTATCCCCCCGTGCCACCGCGCAGGGCCTATACGCGTTGCACCTTGTCCGGTACGCTTTCGGCAAAACCAAGGGAGGAACGACATGCGTGCGAGCCCGGCAGGATTTGGTATTGCGTTGCTCACCACTGTCGTCGCCGCCGGAATGGCGTCCGCGCAATCGAGCTATCCCTGCACGGAGACGAACAGCAATTTGCCCGATCCCTACCGGCAGGTCGCGAATTGGGCCTCGCCGCCGAGGCCCTGGAGCCCGGTCAATGCGGTCGCGGTCGATCGCAATAATAACCTCTGGGCTGTTGATCGTTGCGAAACGGACGACTGCGTTCCGGTCATCGAACTCGGCCCCGACGGCAAGACACTGAGGAATTTCGGCGCCGGCCTCTTCGTCGAGCCGCATCAGGCGGCCATCGATAAGGATGGCAATCTCTGGGTGGCGGATGCCGCGGCGAAGGGCATGCAAGGAATGCAAGTGACGAAGCTCAGTCCCGACGGCCGCGTGCTCTTGAAGCTCGGCAAGCCCGGCCAAGGCGCCGGCCAGACCGGCCTCGACATTTTCGATTCGCCGACCGGCGTGGCGGTTGCCTCCAATGGCGATATCTACATCAGCGAAGGGCATGGCGAAACCAGAGTCAACAATTCGCGCATCATGGTGTTCACCAAGGACGGCAAATTCATCAAGACGTTCGGCACCCGCGGCACGGGCGACGGGCAATTGCGCTCGCCCCATGCGCTGGCCTTCGACAGTCGGGACCACCTCTATGTCGCCGACCGAGGCAACAGCCGCGTCGTCATCTTCGACAAGGACGGGACATTCCTCGCCGCCTGGAAGCAATTCGGCCGGCCGAGCGGGCTCGCCATCGACAATAATGATATGCTGTATGTCGTCGATTCCCAGTCCTCGGATACGCCGAGCGCCGCCAATTACAATCCCGGCTGCCAGCGCGGCATCCGCATTGGCAGCGTGAGGGACGGCAAGGTGATGTATTTCATTCCGCCCCCGGTGCCGCCCGATCCGAAGATGCAGCCGCCGATCGGCATCGTCGTCGATGGCAATGGTACAATTTACGCGGCGTCCGACGACCAGAAGGACATCAAGAAATACGTGAAAAACTGATCCGATGGATCGCGATGGAAGCGCTTCGCGCAAGCTACCGTGCTCTGCCCGCCTTTCAGCCGTCGAATAGGGTCAGGCAACGCTCCTCGGACGAAGCGACGGCGGCGCACATTGTGCCTCGCGGACAGCTTAGCTTTACCGCTGGAAATCTTCCTTGGTGATGAAGGGCGAGGTGGTCACCCACCAACTTGACTGCGCCGTCGCGGCATCGGCGGCCAGCGCGGTGACCTGTCCGGCCTTGGTCGCAGCCGTAAGGGCGTCTTGCAGGCCCTGTGCATCGTTGCCTTCGGTTTCCCAGATCACGAGGTATTTGGGGAAGGCCAAGCGCGGTGGCGCAGCGCCGGGAGGCAACGTGGCGAGGTGGAAACGCTGTGCCGTCATCCAGCCCGGCAACGCCAGCACCTCGCTCACGTGCCTGGAAAGCGCTGCTTCGAAATCTGCATCGCTGACACCGGCAGCCGGCTCGACGAAGTCGAGCATGATGTAGCGGTTGGGCCGCGGCGTCTTGTTGTCGGTATAGTCGGGAATGAAGGGCTTCCTGCCGTCGGGGCGGGTCGCGCGCGGGCTGATCACCTGATAGGTCGCCCGGACGGAGCCCTCATCCGAATAGTCGAAACCGGGAATGCGCCGGCTTTTGCCGCCTGCGATGGCGGCGCGCGAGTCGCTTTGGAGCTTGCCAAGATCGACGCCCTCCTGATCCCAGATGATTAGATTGCCGCGCCGATAGAGAGGTTGGGTGTTGCGCGGGGTGACGCCCACCAAGCGGAAACGCTGCGCCCCTGTCCAGCCGGGAAGCTGCACGAGATCGCCCATATGCATGTTCTGGTAGCCGTCGTTGAAATCTGCTTCTCGGCCCGGCAGCGGATCCGACATCACCATATACACATAGCGATTCTGACCTTTGGGTGCCTCGCGCGTCCCCGGCTGGCCGATCGACCATTGGGCAAGCGCGGCGGTCGAGAGTCCTAGCACCACGCCCAGGCCGATTGAGAATCGCTTGAAAATCCTGTTCATGCAGATCTCATTTTGTTTGATGCCACAGATGCCAGAAACTCAATTATTGCCAATACGACATGAGCTTGACAAGGCCGCGGGGTACGCAGGTTCGGCACTCTGCGCGGCAGCGAGGGCGAACGGCGCGGCCTCCTTTCATTCTATCCAGAGATGGAAGAGCTGTTATCGAAGGATCGACGTGACCTCATTTAAATACCTCGCAACATCCGTGATGACGGCACAATAGAGAAGCAAGTTATGGAGGCGGTCTTCGCCCGCCGAGCGGGAGGTGGTGGCGCGTTACATATCCGGCCTCTGATCGGCAGCAGCGTGATTGTGCCGATGGTCCAGCGGCGGTCCTGATCGATTTGGTTCAGGTATTCGGGTGCGTCAGATACTCAACTTTGGTTGACACGTAGACGATTTCACTGAACACTATAGTTGGTTGGCAAAGGCATTATAAAGTTGGTTGGCGAAGACATTCAGGCCAAGGCGTCGGTCCTTCGCAAGGTGCACGACGCAAAGGCTGCGCCGACAAAGCACAAATCGGAAATTCGGGATCACGGGAGGCAATCATGGATTCCAACGGGTCTGGCCGGAGGCGGTTCCTGAAGCACGCTGCCGCACTTGCTGGTGTAGGCGTAGGCGCGGGTGCAGGCGCAGAGTGGGCCGCGAGAGGCCAGTCAGCCAAGCCTGAAGTGCAAGCCAAGGATGCCCACGACCACCGCGAGCTCTTGCGTCGAGGGGCCAGATTCAGCGTTGATCACATCACTTACTACACTCCGCTTCAGGATTATGCGGGCATCATCACACCGGCCTCGCTCCACTTCGTGCAACAACACTCCTCCCACCTGCCCGACATCGATGCGCAGCAACATCGCCTCAC
>WNFD01003719.1_pt1 | contig 15618 bp, 19 predicted proteins | sample 5400491 | NCBI WGS metagenome assembly WNFD01 (sample SAMN13153343, study PRJNA577476) | soil metagenome | isolation source: 120 cm saprolite under Douglas fir tree site 2 hole 2 replicate 2 | place: USA:California | collected 2015-04-18 | reverse complement strand
CGACGTAGCCGATGTGATGCCGCCCACGTGACCTGCTCCTATCCCCTTCTCGATGCTGCTCTTTGGTTTTGCTCCCCGCGCAGAGCCTTCGCCGGCTACATGTCCACGACGCAAACCGCTCATCCACCTGCGCTTATTACAAACGGACTTAAGATAACCGCCGTTCTGGCGCGGTCAGTAGTACGTCGACGTCGACGGAACGTTCCGTGCGCATGATCTGCGCTTACCTGATCAGCATTTCTGGGCGGGGGGCTTGTTAGACCGCGCCCGGATGTGGGGCAGCCCAACGCCAGTGCCAACGCTCGGAGAAGAGCCCCACGTCGGACGCATTGGTCAAGCGCGCGCGAAGATCGTGCTCGAAGTCGCCGAGCCGGTCGCCAAATAGGTGCGGCGCACTGTCGGAGGCCGAGAAAACGTGGGCCACGACGTCGTCGACGGTTCGCTCCAGTACCTGTCGGCCAGTCACGCGGATCGTTACAGGCGCTTCGAAGCCTGCCGCCCGCAGGACCGCCCACTCGTTGCCGGGGGTCCCATGCCGCAGTATGCCCTGGCCGGCTCGTCGCTCGGGTCCGAGGTACGACTGCTTGAGACGCCGGATGTCATCCGCCGGTGGCAACGGATGCGGAAGCGGCTGCTCGGGGGGAGGAGTCTCGATCTCCTGCCCGGAAATGTGCACGAAGGCGCCACCGGGCTCCAGCATGTCGAACACCTGGGCGGCCACCAGCTCGCGGTCCATCCAGTGGAAGGACTGGGCGAACGTCGCGTACCGAAAGGTGCCCAGGCCCGCCGGCAGTTCCTCCGCCCGCAGCCGCAACCACCTTGCATTGGCCAGGTCCCGCTTGGCGGCCAGCCGGGTCGCCTCTTCGATCATCCCTCGATCGGCGTCTACACCGACGACCTCGGCGAACAGATCGGCTAGCCGTAGCGCCACCGTGCCAGGGCCGCAACCCACGTCGATCAGACGGGCGACCCGCGCAGGTTAGCCGCATCAGCGAACGCATCGCGAAGGCCTGGCGGGTACGGAATGCGGCCGCGGTCGTAGAACACGGAGCTGCCTGCGAACAAGCTCTCATCCCAGTCCCACCCTTCGGGCACCCGTCCTCCCTTCCGTCGGCTGACTCGAGGAAAGGTCTTCGCTTTCGTCGCTGACATAGGAGCTTGCACAGCGTCAATACCGCCGGGGAGCGAGCGTGCAGAACAACAGCGCTCATCGGTAGGCAGACCGGGTCCTATTCGATCGGCGCAATCTCCTCCCAGGTGGCGCCGACTCCTGCTCACTTACGGTGACCACAGGTGACCTGTGGCAAGTCTTCCCGAGTGGCGCAGCGATCGCGTTAGCCGCTCCGCTAGCGTGCGTTGCCGACATCCGGATTAATGGACTCACAGCCGAGAGGGTGCTCGCGTTGGCCTGCCTGCCCAGGCATGACAGCGGTGACCCTACCCGCAGTGTGAGAGGGACCTGCGGCTGGAGTTCATGCCCTCAGCCAGCGCCATGACCGCGACGCTGACGGCCAACGCGCCGTCGTGGTGCGAAGCCGCCATCAAGGGTAATAGGTCCCGTACCGCCGACGATGGCGGACGCCTGGAATGAGCCCAAGCGTGGGTTGTCAGCGGTCGGGCGGCGCGGCGGCAGACATGATCTGGGCTGCCTGGCGGATCATGGTCAATTCAGCGGAGACATCGCGCAAGATCTCGGCCAACGCGAGTGTGGCGTGCACCTGCGCTTTCGCGACCTCCCTGCCGGACATGGTCCCGGCGCCCTGAACTGACTCTCCGACCAATTGCTCAGCTATCTGGTAGTGGTCTACGTCGGCCATGATCACTCCTCGATGGCGAGAGGTTCGTCAAGTGTTCCGTACACCCGACCGGTGTCCTGGCGGGCGAGAACTGCGGCAATCTCGTGGGGGTGAGCCCGTGCAGGTGTCGGTGCTGGGAGGGGCTGAATCTCCGTGCCGCGAGCTGCCGTCCAGCTCGGCCACGCCAGCGCCACCGGGCCAGGTTGAAGCCAGGCCGGCACACAGCGCCCGGCACCTCAGGCATGCGCAGGCACCGCCGGGTCGGCGACCATCCGGGTGAGCGTTCCTCCGCGCCCGGTCAGTCAGGCTCGACGATCTCAGCGGTCTGCAGCTTCGACCTCTCTTCCTCCGGGGTGCCGGCCAGCACCCTGATCCGCCGGCGGTGCTGCGACAGGTCTACTGCCGTCCAGATCTCGATGCTCACTCGCTCGATCTGCCAGCGGCCGCCATACTCGGCGATGAGGCGTTCTAAGGCGACAGCGGCCTGACCAGGTGTTGGTGCGCTTGATGCACGCCGAGCCGCCGATATGCTCGCGTCTCTGGCCGCCATCGTGATCGTTCATGGTGTACATAACGAGCTGATCTGGGCGGTGGCCTGCTAGAGGCTGAGTCAGGCTGGTCTTTGGCGCCGCGATGCTAGCCCGAGCCTGCACGCCCCGGCGGACACGGCCGTGGCTGAGCTGGTGACCGCCCTGATCGCGGTGCTTCGCCCATCCGGTGCTGCTGCACGAGCGCCTGGATCAGCTCAGGCACACCTCCGCCTCGTGGTGGTGGGCGAGCGCGCCGAAGCCGGTGTTGACGCCGTAGACTGGCGCGTCGCCTTCGATCGCGGCGGCGACCACGGGCCGGCTCGGCTTCATGGCGGCGAGGCTGTGGCGAGTTCGGCCGTCTTGCCCGGCGCGGCGTCCACCACGTACTCGATCGAGAGCGTGCCGCCGGTGACGGTCACAATTCGCATCGGGGACAGCCTGCCACCCCCGCTGCCAGTCAGTCCTCCAGGGACCAGCCGAAGGTCGCGGCGAGCCCATCGCGGCCGGCCCGGGTGATCCGGACCGCCCGCCGCCGGGTGCCCCGCTCGATCCAGCCGAGTCCCAGCAGCCGTGCCGTGATGGCCGCGCCGAGTGCCCCGCCCAGGTGGGGTGCACGTTCGGCCAGTCCAGGCATGCGCCGGCGAAGCGGCGGCGGCTCCGCGCCAGTTCCCCGACATTCAGCCCGAACGCGGTCAGCGCGGCCAACCCAGCCTCGGTCACCTGGAACGCCGCAGGGCCGGCGCCTGCCGCGCGGCGCCGTGGGCCGGGCGGGCCCCGTCCGCAGGCGGGCTGTCCGACGGCAGGCTCGACGGAGTGCCCGGTCGCGCACTTAGCTTGATCATTGCGCGGAGATTTCGCTACGCGAAGGGTTTACGAGGCAGCACCGGGGAACGGCTAACGAGTCCTGGAGGCCGACTGCCGCCCCTGATCGGGATCGGATTCCACCGGGGGGATTGTCTTGAGGCTCGTCGTGGACCTTACGCGCTGCCAGGGGTATGCGCAGTGTGCGTTCGCCGCGCCGGATGTGTTCAGGATGCACGGAGATGAGGCGCTGTGGTATGACCCGGAGCCGGGCGACTGGCGGCGGGAGCAGGTGCTCCGCGCGGCGGATGCCTGTCCGGTCCAGGCGCTGCGGGTCGACGGGATGCAGCTGGGTGACCGGTCGCGCGCGGCCGCCTCGGCTCGCGGCGGCGACGGGGACGCTTTCCGGCACACTGGGCGGATTGTGATCGTCGGCGCGTCGCTGGCGGGCCTGCGGGCCGCGGCGACCCTACGGCGTGAGGGTTTCACCGGTTCGCTGACGCTGATCGGGGACGAACCGTATGAGCCTTATGACCGGCCTCCGCCGTCCAAGCAGGTCCTGGACGGGTGGGTGCCGGCGCAGCGCACCGCGTTGCCGGAACCCGCCGAGCTCGACGCGCAGTGGCGGCTCGGGGTGGCCGCGACCGGGCTGGACCTGGCCCGCAAGCAGGTCCGCCTCGCCGACGGCGAGGAGGTCGGGTTCGACCGGCTGCTGATCGCCACCGGCGTGCGGCCGCGGCCCTGGCCCAATCCGGCGGAGGCCGCGCTGGACGGGGTGTTCGTGCTGGATACCCGCGATGACGCGGCCGGCCTGCAGCAGCGGCTGGCCGCCGGGCCCCGCCGGGTGCTGGTCATCGGCGCCGGGTTCATCGGGTCCGAGGTCGCTTCGGCCTGCCGTGAGCTTGGCCTGCCGGTGACCGTTGTAGAACGGGGCCCGGCACCGCTGGCCGGCGCACTGGGGCGGGTTGTCGGCGCGATCGCTGCGGGCATGCAGCGCGACCATGGGGTCGATCTGCGCTGCGACGTCACAGTGACGGCCCTGAAGGGCGACGCCGAAGGCCGGCTTCGCCGTCGCCCAGCTGTCCGATGACACCGCCCTGGACGTCGACGTTGCCATCGCTGGCCTGGGCAGCGTGCGTAACGTCGAGTGGCTGCAGGATTCAGGGCTTGCGGCCGGTCCGTGGGGAGTTGGCTGCGAAGCGGGCTCGCGGGCCTTCACCGTCGAGGGCATGGTCGCCGATGACGTCTTCGTGGCCGGCGACGTGGCGCGGTTCCCGCACCCGCTGTACGACTTCCAGTTCCTCGCACTCGAGCACTGGGGTAACGCGGTCGCGCAGGCCGAGATCGCGGCGCACAACATGATCAGCTCGCAGACCGACCGCTGGGCGCATCTTGCCACCCCCGTCTTCTGGTCCACCCAGTTCGGCACCGAGATCAAATCGGTGGGAGTTCCCACGTTCGCCAACGAGGTCGTCATCGCGCAGGGCTCGGCCGCCGACCGCCGGTTCATCGCTGTATACGGGTACCGGGGCCGGGTCACTGCTGCTGTCGCCTTCAACCAGGCGAAATGGCTGGAGTTCTACGCAGGCCTGATCGAGCGGTCAGCGCCGTTCCCGCCGGACTTCGCCGCCGTCGACCAGCCCGATGGGCGGCGGCCCGTACCGGCGGAAATGCCCCCGTCCGTGCTCAGCGACCACGCAACGGTCGTGGTGACCGGCCACGATCCGAGCGAACGGCGCGTCCAGCTCGCCAGGCCCGGGCGCTGATCCACCGGCAAGCTCGCATTGCACCGAAAGGAGTCGCTATGGCACCGACCAGCGTTTTTGACCAGATCCTCGACTACTCCAGCCGTGCGAACCCCTATCCGCTGTACGCCGAACTTCGCCGGACACCCGTCAGCCGCGCCGACGACGGCAGCTACGTCGTCAGCACCTACCGCGAGATCGTCGCGCTGCTGCACGATCCCCGGGTCAGCTACGATCAACGCAGCCGCGCCGACTACCCCGGGACCAGCGACGCCGACGCCGGCGACGGCGCGGTGGCCGGGCTGCCGCCCAACTTCATCGCCCTCGACCCGCCCGGCCACGACCGGGTACGCCGACTGCTGACCCGGCACTTCGGGCCACCGCACGACCCCGACCGCATCAGTTCGATGATGCCCGATATGACCGAGATCATCAGCGACCTGATCGACAACCTCGCCGGCCGCGACCAGGCCGACCTCGTCGACGACGTCACCTACCCCTACCCGGTCACGGTCATCTGCCGCCTGCTCGGGGTGCCCCGCGAGGACGAGCCGCGCTTCCACGTGTGGGCCGACGCCTTCGTCGAAGCCGCCGACCCCACCATCGGCGACTTCGCCACCCGCAAACGCCAGCGCGATCACGCAAACGCCGAACTCGGCCGCTACCTCGGCGAACTGGCCGACGCCGACCGTGGCAACCCCGGCGGCGACATGCTCTCCGAGCTGGTCACCGACGACGGCCCGGACGGGCGGCTCTCGCGGGAAGAACTCATGACCAACGCCGCGCTCCTGCTGATCGCCGGCCACGAGACCACCGTCAACCTCATCGCCAACGGCATGCTCACCCTGCTGCGTCACCCTGAGATCCTGCAGCGCCTGCGCCGCCAGCCCGACCTGGCCAGCCGCGTAGTCGAGGAACTGCTGCGCTACGAACCACCAGTGCAGTTCCTGACCAACCGGGCTGCCCTCGACGACTTCGACATCGCCGGCACCACCATCCCCCGCGGCTCGCCGATCACCCTCCTCCTGGCCGCCGGCAGCCGTGACCCCGGCCACGTAGCCGACCCCGAGATCTGGGCGTTCGGCTGATTGCCCTCGACCGTCCCGGGGTGGGCCTGTCGCCGTTCCGCCGTTTCTCCATCAGGGACTACCCGCGGCTGGTGCGGGGCTTCGCTGATGCCCTGGGACTGGAGCGGTTCGCCGTCACCGGCGTTTCGAGCGGCGGCAAGTACGCGTGCGCGTGGGATCTGCCTGACCTGATGACGCGAGCCGTGCTCGCGTCGTCGACCTGTTCACTCGATCTGCCGGGAGCCAAGGCAACGTGGAGCAAGGATGACCAGCTGGTGTACACCCTCGCCAACCGGGCGCCGTGGCTGCTTCGGCTGATGTTCGCCAAGCTCATTCACGACGTCAGGCGCGACCCGGCGGCGATTTTCCCGATGATGAAGAACCTCGGGCCGGCCGACCAGGAAATCCTGGGCGCGAGGACTTCCGGCAGATGTTCGGCCGGAACGTGGCCGAGGCATTCCGGCAGGGAGGACGCGGACCGGCGCACGACTACACGCTCGAAGCCCGGCCCTGGGGTGTGCCGCTCGACCAGATCCGGGTGCCCATCGAGATCTGCCACGGCCAGGACGACCGTCTGGTATCCCCGCAGGCGAGCCGGATCCTGGCCGGCGCTCTCCCGGATGCCACCACGCACTTCGTCCCCGGGGAGGGTCACCTCCTGATGGCCGGCAACCATGCCAAAGACGCCCTGCACTCCGCCCTCAGCGGCTGATGCCGGTGAGCCGATTGCGACGTCGGCTGATCATTGACACAGCGACGATCAAGTGAGAAATTATTCGCCACTGCGTGGCGCTGCCGTGGGATACGAAAACTGGGTCCCCTCCCGCGGCCAGCAGACGCCGATCTTCATGGCCGCATGTCCTGCTCCAGCGCAGGCCGCCGAGATCTTCTGCCGCCGGGAATCCTTCGCATAGACCGGCAGACGCCGCGGCAGCGTCCGGTACGACGGCGCGCCGATCCCGGCCTCCTCCAGCACCCGCAGGCTGTCCAGCTTGCTGACCGGCTCGATGATCCGCGCCAGCACCAGCTGCCGGAACACCACATCCCCGCCTGCCGCCTGGCCGAAGCCCAGCACGTCATGGGCACACGACAGGGCATCGTGCAAGTAGCCCATCCGCGATGATTCACCGGTCCCGGCTCCCGCGGGAGGTGGTGATCATCAGGAACTTGTTAAATTCGCAGGTGCTTGAGTCCCCCGCGCACGATGCGGGCGCCGAGCGCGCCAGCAGCGCCAGTAACCACCCCTTTCGTCATAGTCGTCCCATGCTCGGCGCCGAAGTCTTTGGCCGCTCTCAGAATAGGACGTGCTGCCGCATTGAACCCTTCACTGAAAGCCCCGTTATCAGTCGAGGCGTCATAGGCACCTCTGGCGAATCCAGCGGCAATCGCCACTGGGGATACAGCAACCATGCTGACATTCGCCCAGAACTCGTTCGTATTCTCCACCTGCTATTTTCCTCTCCCATGGGACTTGAGGAGACGGCCCCGTACGGGCCGCCACTTCTAGCATCACAGCCAGTACGCGCCAATATCAGAGCCAGCACGCGGCCAGCACCGGTACGCTCCTTCACTTCGTCGTCTTCACGCTCCGGGTGGAGCATTTGTGCGGAGCACCATTCATCAGCGGCGGACCATCAGGCACCCGCGCGGACCGCACATGAGTGACGGGTGAACGTCCGGCGCCAGGCGGCGGGCAGGCTCGTGTCCACGTGATCACAATCATGGCCCGCGCCGGGACGAGATGCCATGGGCCGGCACCCACATCCATGCGGCCTGGCCTAGTCGCGCTCGCGGGGAAGTCACGCGTGCGACGGCGGCGGGCGTCACCTCGCCCTCGCACGCGCTCTCAGGTCCAGCTCGCAGGACCGCTGACCCGCGCCCGGCGAATTGGCGATCCCGGCAATCTGCGGTCTTCGGGCGGTCCCGGTACCGCCGCGTTCCCGGAACGACGCAGATCGACCTGATCTGCGTGCCTCAGCTCATGAGCGCCGACGGGCCACCGCCCGCGCATTGCGAGCCTTCGGCCGCGACGCCGACGACCATGCCCGAGAACCACACTCCCGCCCGTCAGCGTGACCTGGGGCGGGGTTTCGGTCTCGGCCTTCGACCGCGGTCCCCGGGTCGCCGTCAAGGCGGCGGGAGCCGGGAATGTGGAAGACGAGTAGCGGCGGGTTCTGCTCGTGGCACAGCTCGATGATGAGCCGGCTTCGGCACCCCGGAGGTGACCGCGTGAGGCCCAGCCGGACGGTCACGCTGCCCGCCGGGCAGGCCCAGGTCATCGTGGACCTGCTGGCCATCACCGGGCACCTGATCTCGGCGCGGCGGGCCCGCGGCGAGCGCGGTGCGCGCGGATTAGCACACCGAGGGCTTCGTGGGTGAACCAGGCGACGCGCATCCCGGCGCTGAAGGCTTGCTGGCCGAGGGCTTCGAGGAAGAACGTCTTGCCGGTGCCGGACGGGCCGCAGACCACCAGGTTCTACTTGCGGCCGATCCATTCCGGCGTGCGCAGCGCCGGCGCGGCCGATCTACGCAGTCCTGGACGCCACCTCATCCGCCACCGACCTCGGCATCGTGAAACTGATCGATACCACCGGCGGTGCGCAGCAGTACCGGTTCGCCGCGCCCGATCGTCGCGGGCAGGCTCGCATGAACCTGACCTGTCCGGATGCCCGCAGGCAGACCCCGGCACGCGCCGCTCATGGCACGCGGACCCTGGATAGTGCTGGTAGCGGAGGTAAACGGCCTGGTGGTCGGTTCATGAACGGCCGGTCAGCATCCAGAAGGTAGCGGTAGGAGGCGACATCTACGTGGGATGCTGGCCGCCGTGACCGGATCAGCACCAGCGTGGCGTACGGCCCTGGGCGAGCTGCCCAGTGTTCGAGGTGGCAGGTGGGCTGTCGGCGGAAGCGCATCCCTCGCCCTCCATGGATTGCCGGTCGATCCCAGGGACCTGGATCTCCTGGTTGATCACGTAGCCGCGGCCGAGCTGGTCGACGGGCTGCGCGGCGCCGTGGTGAGCGACGAGGCCCGCTGGGATCGTGGCGACGTGCGCGCCGTCCGCAGGGCCCTCGCCGTGGTCCACGGCGTCGAGGTCGAGATCTTGGAGGGCGTAGAGGCTGTAGGCCCAACGGGCGACGTGGTAGTCGCCACCCCGGACCTGGACCATGTGGACCGAATCATCGTCAGTGGCCGAGGGATTCCCGTGCTGCCATTGCCGGCCATGCAGGTCCTGCTCGATGCGACTGGCAACCGGGAGCGAGCAGCGATGGTCGCCAAGGTGTTGGGGGGGCCGATGCCAGGGCGCAAGATTCGATTCGGTGGCACTGTTGCGTTATGCCATCCGTGCGCAGGGTCAGAGAATGATTACTCGGATGCTCTGCTGGTCAGATGGTGATTGCAAGGTCATCGAAGGCGATACGGAGCCGGTGGCGGGCGGAGACGCCGGTGGCGATGTCGTAGTGGCCGCGGCGCAGGTTCTGCGCGAAGGCGTGACCGGCGGCGAGGGTCCGAGCTGAGCGGTGACGCTTTAGCCCGCGCATCGGCCGGAGCCGGGCTTTCCGGCCGTCCGTGGTCTGCCTCGCCCGGGTTGTTCGCATGTTGCCCGGCGGTGTGCCGGGCCGCGGGGATCAGCTCGCCGGGGACCTGCGGGTACACGTGGGCGCGGTCCGCGCTGACCGTCGGCCGGGATCGTCCCGGCGCGCAGCGCCCCCGTGTGAAGAAGTGCCGGGCGGCCGCCAGGTCACGCCGTGCCGCTGGCAGAACGTCGATGACCTGGCCGTGCTGGCCGGCAGCCCGGCAGAGATAGGCCCATTTACCGGCGACCTTCAGGTAGGTCTCGCCGGCGAACCACCGGGCGCCAGGGGCGTGCCGGCCGGGCCGGGCAGCCTCGATCAGCTCCGGGGTGAAACGCTGCACCCAACGGCAGCCGGTGACGTGATCGACGGTGATGCCGCGCCCGGCCAGCAGCTCCTCGACATCCCGGCAGGACAGGCCATACCGCAGGTACCAGCGGACCGCGACCGAGATCACCTCCCGCCGGGAACCGGAAACCAGCGAAGGCCGAGCTCATGGCTGGTGCAGTCACCGGACCAGTCTCCCGCCGTCCGCGATCGGCCAACGCAACAGTGCCCAACGGTGAGTTGGCGACCAATCAGGCGGATCAGCTGCAGCCTGCTCGGCTGCGCAATGCCGCGGGCTCGCCTACCTGGCGAGTTGTCATGGGACCATTGCGGTGTGGGCGATGGCAGGCTTCCGCAACGTCTCTTGAAGGAGTCTGGCCTGACCTTATTGCCAGGGGTGATAGCGACCCGAGAGAGCCGTGCCTGGCCAGCTGACTGGCGGGGCATCCGGGCGGTCCTGCGTGGCAGGCTTCTCGCGGCGCGTGCAGTCTCTGCGGCTCCCGTCCTGCAGGACGTGGCGTGGCTGCACACTTTCCTGGCGTCGCTAGCTGATCTCGGCTTCCCCTCGCCGCGCCCGCTGCCGGCCTTCGGCGGTCAGTCCTGGACGGTCGCTGAGGGCTTGTTGTGGGAGATCGTTTCTTTCATCCCCGGCCATGAGGTTGGCTGGGATGCCGAGCCGCCGATGGAGCAGATCGGCGCCCTGCTCGCCCGGTACCACGTGGCTGCCCGGCGAATCCAGGTGAGCAGCCAGCGTCCCGGCGTGATCCCGCTCGCCAACGTGCCTGCCATCCTGCTGTCCCCGAAGCTCGACCTCGCGTGCCCGGACCCGGACCGGGCCGCCGTGATCCGCCGCCTCGCCGGGCGGCTGGCCGCCGATCTCGAAGACCGCGGCCATCGCACGGCCGGACGCCTGGTTATCCACGGCGACTTCACCAACCACAACGTGATCGCTGACGGCAAGCCGCCGGCGGCCACCGGCGTCATCGACTTCCACCGAGCCCACCTGGAGACCCCGCTGGCCGACATCGCCTACGCGCTATGGCGCAGCGGCCGGCCGCGGCAGGACGCCGACTGCCTGGACCTGCCCCGGCTCCAGCAGTTCGTCCGCGGCTACGCGAGCACCGCGCCCCCGCTGCCCGGCGCTGCCAGCGCCCTTCCGGTCTACCTGTACGGCCGCGGCCTGCAGATGATCGCCAAGCGAGTTCTGGAAGGCCAGCCCGGATCCGGGAAGCTCGCCCAGGCGGAATGGATCGCGGCTAACGCCGCGGAAATAACCGACGCCGTCGCCACCGCTCTTCGGTAAGGGGCCACGTGGACCACGACCGGGCGGTCTGGGCCCGGCTGCCCATTCAGCCGGGTCCGCGGCCCGGACAGGTGAGCGAACAGAAGATCCAGATCGGTGCGCTTACGCGCGTCAAGCCCATTGCCGTGACAGCCGCGCCGAACGGCGCGGATCCGCGCGCGCTCGGATCAGGGTTTCTAGCTTCATGGATATGCGCCGCGGCCTCAGGATGATAACGTCCGCATCTGCCGCTGACACGCCCTCCCACGCAGCCGCGACGAGCCATCGGCATCAAGATGGATACTGGTCGTGGCAATGCGCACACCGTGAGATGTCCTCCGGCCCAGGGGTGCCGCGGGAACGCGGGTAAGGGAGGGCTAAGCATCCTCCGCTGCGATACTGGTGTCGTGGCCGGCCACCAGCGTCCTGGCGATGGCGAGGTGCCGGTTGGCGGCGGGCGGATGACCGCCGGGATGGTGCGGCGCGGTGACCAGCTGCTGCGGCCGATGGGGTCGTGGTCGCCTGGCGTGCACGAGTACCTGCGGCACCTGGAGGCAGCCGGGTTCGGCGGCGCGCCCCGGCTGCTGGGGATCGAGGGCGACCGGGAAATCCTGACCTTCATCGACGGCAACGTCCCCAACGACCCGGGGTGGCAGCCCGGCCGCGGGCACCGGCTTCCGCCCTACGCCAGGACCGAGCAGGCCCTGCGCGGCACGGCCCGGCTGATCCGCGCACTGCACGAAGCTTCAGCAAGCTTCCGGCCCGCCGTCACCAGCTACCGCTTCCGCGCCGGTCCGCCGACGAGCGGCGAAATCATCTCCCACGGCGACCTCGGCCCGTGGAACACCGTCTACCGGGACGGGATACCCGTCGCCTTCATCGACTGGGACGCCGCCCAGCCCGTCAGCCCGCTCGATGACCTCGCCGGGGCGGCCTGGACCTTCGTGCCGCTCGCCCCGCCCCGGCGGCTGCGCGAAGCAGGATTCGACCCGCTCCCCGACCTGCCGGCCAGGCTGCGGTCCTTCGTCGAGGCCTACGGGCTCACCGACCGGACCACGATCCTGCCAGCACTGCGGCGGCCAGTGCTGCACGACCCCGAGCCCCTGCGCTGGCTAGAGCAAATTTGCCCGGACCTCGCCCGCGCGCTAGAACCAGATTGACCCCGACGCACACGCTCGGCTCGTTCTGTATCGATGCGCTGCTGGTTGGCGTGGTCGTCTGCGCCGCACCCGAACGGTTGTCATGTCACTCGACATCCGGCGGCCGGCGACTCGCGGCACCCTGATGGGCCGGCGATGTCGTGCGTGCGGACCGGAGCCCGGGCGTCGGAGTGATCGCCGCGCATATCGCAGTGATGGCCGCGGGCAGTTGCGCACCCGGTAGCTGCCCGGGTTCCAGCTGTTACCGGGCGTGGAGTGGATGCGCCACGGTGGCGTGTCCTCGAGGCCAAGTCAACGCCCGATCGCCAGCGAAAGCTGTTTCCGCAGCTCACGGCCAAGAGTTACTCGATCGTCCGCTTTGGTGGCGCCGGCTTGTCAGCCTGCCCGCTGTGCTAGATGGCGGGCCGGCGACTGGATGAAGGTCGGGCTTCCTCGAAGGCGGCGGCGGCGATTAGCACGGCTGCGTCGCCGGCGCGCCGTCCGGCGATCTGGAGTCCGACCGGCAGGCCTTGATCTGCCCAGTCGGCCGGGACTGTGATGGCGGGGTATCCGGCGTGGCTAACCGCCTCGGTGTACCGCTGGTTCTGGAGCGGCGGCAGAGGCACTTTCTGGCCGGCCACAGAGGTAGGGCCGTCGGCTTCACCGGGGTGAGGAAAGGCGACCCTGGGTGTCGTGGGCTACACGAGGAGATCGTGGTCCACGAAGACGTCCGCGATAACGCCGCGGGCGGCAGGATTACTCCGCGCCACAACCATCAAGCGCATTATCATGCTCCCCGGGCGATGCGGGATCAGGGCACGGGCGGCCGCATCGTCAACATCGCCTCGACCAACGGGCAGATGTCCGAGGCCGAGTTCGCCTACTACAACGCGTCCAAGGCGGTGATCATCTCGCTGACCAAGACCATGGCCGTCGAGCTGGCGCCGTACGGGATCCTGGTCAACGCGGTCGCGCCCGGCCGGGTGCTGACCCCGCTGAGCGAGCCGTTCGTCGGAACCCTCAGCGAGGACGCGCTCGGCAGGATCAGCCCGCTCAAGCGCGTCGGCACTGCAGACGAGGTCGCGGCCGCCGTCTCGTTCCTGTGCGGCAGCGGCGCCAGCTACATCACCGGCAACACGCTGAACGTTGACGGCGGCCTCAAAGCCATGCACCCAGCGATCTGAGACTCACGGCGCTGTCTTCGCTGCTGGCGCGACCTGGCCGAGGTGGTCGACGAAGGCCTGCCTGATGATGGCGGTGGCGTCGGTCGAGATGCCGATCTTGGCCAGGATCGTGCGTTCGCCGATCAGCGTCAGGCTCTTCTTGCTGAAGATCAGCTCGGTGCGGATGCCGTCAGCGGTCTGCGCGACAGCCACGCCATGGCGGCCGATCGCGTCGGTGGCATGGCGCACCAACGTCACGCCCGGGATGAGGGCCGCTGCCCGGTACAAGGCGGCGGCGACCTTGGGCGGCGCGATCTTGTCGCGGAGTAGGTCGCCGATGGTGACGAACGCTTCCTGGTCGGGGCTGGGCCCGTGCCCGCGCTCCACCTTGTAGATCATGGCGAGCAGGGCATGGGGGTCAGTGGGCAGCGTTTGCAGCAGCCGGTAGGTCGCATCATTCAGGCCGCCGATGCTTGGGCACTTCACTCCAGACCCTTGCGCGGAGAACTTCCAGTTGATGCCCGGGCCGGTGGAGTGGACGGAGCGCTCAATGCCCACGCGACACACATCGGACACGGGCATCCAGATCTGCAAGGTGGTTCTTTGCGGGCGGAGTTTCAGCAGGCGAAGGCGAATGTCGCGCGGGAGGGAGCCTTTCCTGATGAACGGCTCCAGATTGGCGGGCAAAGACCAGCTGACTTCCTTGGTCTCAGCAAACATGTATTGGTTGTCCCGCACGTGAGGCGTGGGCTGGTGTGCGGCGGCAGCGGCCACCCTGGCCAGGAGCCGGATGGCACCCGAGTTCGCGGGTGGCAAGCCGCCCTGAGATGCGACGATGATGGCGGTCACAGCGGCAGCTATGCCGGCGATCGTCATACCAGCACCCAAACTGAGCAATGCGCGGCGGCGCAGCGCGCTCCGCGGGTTGGTGACGCGCCACCACCCGCGCGCCGTGCTGGACCGGGTGCGCCGGACGGGCTCAGCCGACCGGATTTCTGTGATTAGGTGATCCTTCAGCCGCTGCTGGCTCTCCGGTGGCATATTCCAGGCCAGGTCTTGCAGCAGTTGCGTCAGCGCCTGCACGTCCTGGCTTGTGGGGTCATGGCAGGTTCTCATGGCGTTCTCCTCGGTGCCAGGTGGGTGGCCTGCTGCTGATCGGTTCCGTCGCGTCCGCCGCGGCGGTTGTTCTGACTGGTATTGCTGCCGGCCTGGGACCCAGCATCATCGAGGAGCTCTCGCAGGCGCCGGCGCGCCCGAAACAGCCGAGTCCGCACCGTTCCTTCGGGCACTCCGAGTGCCTGGGCGGCCTCGGCGGAGTCGAGGCCGGACCAGATACAAATGAGCACGTCACGTTCGCGCGCGGGCAGGGCCTGGACGGCCGCTCTGACCGCCACCAGTCTGTCCCTGCCGTCCAGCCGGGCGGTGACCTCATCGGCGAAGTCGGGCAGGCCGGGCCGCGGGGGCGGGAGGCGGCTCATTGCCGCCTGGTGCCGACGAGCCGCGCGGATCTGGTTGCGGGTCACGTTGACCGCGATGCCAAGTAGCCATGGCCGCAGCGAGCCACCGTCACGTTTGACTGTCTGCCGCAGCCGCCAGGCCTCCAGGAAGGTCAGTGAGACCACTTCCTCGGCAGCCGACCAGTTCCCGGTCAGCCCGGTGGCATACCGGTGCACCGCCTGCGCGTGATCGTCGAAAAGCGCGGCGAACGCATCCGGGTCGCCGGCGCGTACGCGGGAACGCGGGCTGGGCTCCATGTGTATGTACTGTCCGGACGCCGCCACTGCGTTCTCTCACTCCCCGCGACCGTCATCAGCGGCGATATCTCAGGCTGCCTCGCCAGCCGAGGCGACTGCGTGGGCTCACTGGCCGACTCGCCCGTCGATGCGCTCGCGCAGGAAGTCCGCGTGGCCCATGTGCCGCGCATACTCCTCGATCATGTGCACCAGCGCTTCGCGCACCGAGATGCTGTCCTGCTCGCCCAGGCCGTTGTCGAAGCTGACGGTAGCGCCGAGGTCCTCCTGGGCGGCCACGAACTGCTCGGCGAAGGCAACCTCACCCCGCCAGGTATCCCAGGCTTCCGCGACGACAGCGGGGTCGGCGACCGCGCCATCGAACGCCTCGTTACTGCCGTCGGCGGAGCGGTACAGCCGGGGCGCGCCCAGGGCGGCCAGCACCCGGCGGAACCAGAAATGCTCG
>WNFD01003577.1_pt1 | contig 15623 bp, 20 predicted proteins | sample 5400491 | NCBI WGS metagenome assembly WNFD01 (sample SAMN13153343, study PRJNA577476) | soil metagenome | isolation source: 120 cm saprolite under Douglas fir tree site 2 hole 2 replicate 2 | place: USA:California | collected 2015-04-18 | reverse complement strand
ACGGTGCTCATTGGTGTTGCGTTGGTATTTGTCATAGTCGCTCTCGTCGCAACCTATCTGTTGATGCCGCCGTTGGATCTCGTGATTGCGAAAGCCCGTGTCGGGCTTTTCAAATAGCTGATTGGATAACAACAAAGACGTTGGAGATCGTGCGTGGATTCGATCAGACAAGCTGTTGAACTCGCCAGAGCTGGCGCACACCAAAATGCGCCGACGGGTCGGCCGAGAGCGGAAGGCCCGATCGATTCTCAGATGAGGGCCGTGCAATTGAATCCGGCTCACCTCGAATCCACCAGGATCGTAGGGCACGGTGCGGTCGGTGCGCAGGGCCGCTATTACGATATGATGCGGACCCAAATTCTCCAGGAAATGGATCAGAATGCCTGGCAGTTCCTCACTGTCACGTCCGCGACAGCCGGGTGTGGCAAAACCGTCACCGCATGCAATCTCGCTTTGAGCATCGCCCGACTGGCTGAACGATCCGTTCTGCTGGTTGATATGGACATGCAAAAGCCGAGGGTCGCGGAGTATCTCGGCATCAACGGCAATGAAGGTTTGTTGAGTGTGTTGGTAGGCGAAGCCAGCCTCTCAAGCGTTATGGTAGAAGCAAGTATCGGGCGCAGCAAACTTTTGGTTTTGCCAGGCGAGGTCTGCAAGTCGGGCACCTCGGAGTGGATGGCGTCGCAGACCATGGCGACGCTGCTGCAGACTATCAAACGCGAATTCCGGTCGCGCATCGTCATTTTTGATATGCCCCCCATGCTGCTGGGTGACGACGTTATTTCGGTCTTGCCGCAGATGGAGGCCGTCTTGCTTGTCGCAGGTGTGGGAAACACCTCCGTTGCGGACATCAAGGAATGCCACAAACATCTCAAGACGACACCAGTGGTTCGGGTTGTGGTCAACCGCGTCGCGGAAATAACTGACGCCTACTACGGTTATTACGGAAGCTAGAAAGTTGTTCCAGGGGGAACGAACTCGCGAATCGTCGAAGCCGGCACGAAATATTTGGCGATGTCGATGGTTTCGATTTTGCCGTTTACTTGTTTTCTGGTTTGCGAAATCTTCCGGCTCATAATTCCCAACAGACATCTGCGATTGGCATCGAACACGCCGGATCCGGAGTTGCCCGTGCGCGCAACATCCGCAATGACGGTGCTATATTTGCGCACGCCAAGAGGCAATTTTTCCGGCGGGAAGATTCGCGACCGCGCGGTGCCCTCTGGGACCACCGTGATTACTTCTTCTCCTGGCCAGGGTGGGTCGGCGCATAAGGGATTGCGACGCATCCTCAAGCGCAATGGCAGAAGGGTTTCCTCGACCGCAAGCAGCGTCAGATCCGTGGCATCCAAGTTCCCTTCTTTGATAACACGGGTGGGATACTCCCCTCCGGCGATCGAAATTTTTGGCCTGGTGAGCCAGGTACGGCCCGCCACATGCGCGGCAGTAATAAACAAACCCTTTCCGAGATAAATGCCATATCCGGGACCCCAGCTTTGCATCGGCGTTTGGTGGACGTTCACCGCGTAGATCAACAGGGAATCGTCCGGGTTCTCGGCAAAACAGGAATCGGGCAAAAATGCCAAAACAAGTGCGAGGCCGAAGAGCAAACAATTGTGCATGTTGAGCCGATGAGGGGAATGCGACCAGATCAGCGTAGCACAGCTCTGCAAAAATTCAGAAATTGCCGAGGGCTTGGATCAAGTCCCGGTAAAAAACTTTCGATCTTGTGGCGCGATGGCCGCTAGCAGATCGCGAATAAATTGATTCTGCAGCGTATAGGAGGTTTGCTCCGGCATTCCGATGGTCGAAACCCGCATCAGCGCTCCGTCAGGAATGATCCCACGCAGGCCGTACTTCAGGCGAATGAGCTGACGATCGATCACGCCAGTGGTGATGTCGTTGCCGACTCGCATCCAATAGGTAATCGGTTCAAAACGCGACTCGCGCTCCGCGATCACATGCGCCACCTTCAGAGGTGTTCCATCCGTGCGATATGAAACCTCGGCTGCCGTTTTGCTCGAGACCCGAAATCCCGCCGCCGTGTAACACATCTCCGGTCGATGGGCTTTCAACCGAAAATTCTGCACAGGACCATAAGCCACCATCAGCATCACGATATTGCCGTGGCCATCGGTGTAGCCCCGTCCGACTTCCTGGCTATAAATGCGCGTGGAATTTGCATCCGCTTCGACATAGCCTTCCGGATCGGCAGGCGTAACCGGCGAGATATTGGGTACCAGGGTCCAGATCCCAAATTGCTTTGGGATGACGGTTTCCAGACTAAGTGACGTGGAGGTCCGCGCCATGAGTTCTCGTGGTGCAAGTACCTGCGCTAACACTGCAGCCGCAAGCAACGCGATCGACGCCAAAACGATCTGAACTCGATTAGCTTTCACCGTCAAATATCCCGCTTAAAGGGCGTTACCGATTTCACCCAGATGAACTTCATTATAGATTATAGCAAGATCCACGTCGCCGCGACATTGGACCCAAAACCAAATAAATGCCAATTGAGTGAAGTCATTGAGATCAACATAAAATGCGGGATTTCTTCCCGTTGGGGGCGGGTTTACTCGACGGGGGTAGGGCATTTCGGTACTGTTTTTTGAACCGCCAAGGCCGCAACAGGGGCGTCGCACCGTGAAAAACAGCGGCTCAATGGAGATCTCAATGCTGAATCGTTCGAAGCCCCTAGCATGCCGCATAATTGGAGTCGTGGGACTTTGCGCGATTGCACTCGCGGGCTGCGGCAAGAGGGATCAGGCAGCGACGAGTGCCAGGGGGCAGGTCGTGGCGCGGGTCGGTGATGAGGTCGTGACCACCCTGGAACTCGAGAACGAATTTCGCTGGGCCAACATTCCGGCCGAAAAGCAGAAAGACCCAGCGATCGTCAAACAAGTTTTGAGTGAACTCGTGCTGCGCAAATATCTTCTGCAGCAAGCGGTCAACGCGAAGCTTGATCGCGAACCAGGCGTATTGCTCGATCTATTGCGCGCCCGTGCGCAAGTCTTGGCAACCGCGTACGTATCGCGGGCGATCGGCGCCAAACCGATCACTCAAGCAGAAGTCGATAGGTACATCGCCAACAATCCGCTGAAATTTGCTAACCGGAAAATGTTGATGTCAGAGCAGGTTGTTTTTCCGATGGGACCCAATACCCAGACCGTCGTCGATGAAAATAAGGATGCGAAATCCTTGGACGAGGTCGATCAGAAGCTGACAATCATGGGCGTGCCCCATAATCGTTCCACGGGCATGCTAAACAGCGGCGAGATACCGCAAGATTTCTTCAACGTCATAGAAACAAAAAAGGCCGACAATGTTTTCTTCATCAGATCCGGGTCCAACGGCGTATTTTTCGCGGTAAAGGGTGAAGAGGCGCGGCCACTCGAAGGAGAGGCTGCCGCAAATGCATCGCGTCAGTTACTTCGAGCGGAGAGAGTGAAAGCTGAAACCGGCATGGCATCCTTCTCGGCGAACCTCGATGCAAAATACGAAGGCGAATATGCCGCGATCATGGGTAAGTCGGGCGAGCCTGAAAAAAACTAGTGGGCCTTGCAACGCTGATTTATCGGTAAAGCGATAACCAGGAATGACAACATTTTTCGATGTCGTAACGGTGACGTGTTTCGTCGCAATGGCTATTGGCTTTTTTCAATTCACCGACCGTGACACGCGAACCTTGGTCCATCTTGTTCTGGCCGGGATTGTATTGGCCGTGGCCAACCAGGTTGGTAATAGCGGCGGGACAATCCTGGCCCTCATCATGATTGTGGCTGGCGCAGGCTACGCAGCGCTGGTGGTGCGGCGATAAGGTTGTTGTTGTGGAGGTGCTAGAATGCTAGGCATTCGATCGAATTTAGTGTGTAGAAGTCGGTGTCTTTGATGACGCTTTCGGAAGCGCTGCAGCAGACCAAATCGTCGGTAGGGCAGGGGTTGCTCTGGCCGGCATTGCTAGTGGGATCGTTTCTTGCGGCCTACACGCCCACAGTACTAAGCTTGATTGATGGGCCATGGCAGACCGAGCAGGAAGGCCATGGGCCTTTGATTATTGCCGCTGCACTTTGGCTGGTCTGGCAATCCCGGGAAAAATTGAATGCCACACTAATTTCTCCTGCGCCAGTGCTGGGCTGGACAGCTTTGTTGGCCGGCCTGGTTTTGATGTTCTTGGGAAGAACGCAAGGGGTCCTTCCGGTTGAGGTCCTGTCCGTGATTCCCGTTGTGACGGGCTGTGTGCTGCTTTCCGCGGGCTGGCCCATGCTGCGCATATTGGCTTTCCCGATCGGCTTCCTGTTTTTTGCGGTTCCGGCGCCCGATTGGGCGATTGACGCAGCAACAGTGCCGCTGAAGGTCTTTATCTCGGATCTTGTGACACGGGTGCTTTATGCCGCGGGTTATCCGATCGCGCAAAACGGGGTCATGATTATGATCGGATCCTATCAGGTGTTGGTAAAGGATGCCTGTTCAGGGATGAACTCGATTTTTGCTTTATCGGCGATCGGCGTCTTCTACGCCTACGCGTTCCGTTGGGAGAACAAGCTTCGCAGCGTTCTGCTTCTCGTTGCAATCATCCCTATCACAATCGCGGCCAATTTCGTTCGCGTCGTTGCGTTGGTCCTAATCGCCTACTACGGCGGTGTGGATTTGTTGGAAGGAACCTTGCACGATTTGACCGGTATCGGTCTCTTCGTTGTGGCCGTGGTCCTGCTATTCTTGTTTGACGGTTTTTTAGGTCTTTGTGGAGCGGTATGTGATTTTCGGCAGACGGTTCCGGAGTCGCGAGACGGAGAGAATGCGTGAATTTGCGACTCTTTTCGAGTCTTTGATGTCCTTTCCATCATTCTGCGGAAGACACTGGTCAGAGTGGGCTTTAAGGTAACATCTCGCCTTGAAATATGTTTGGCATTCTCGATGGACAGCCCGCAAGCAGGCTCGCGTTCGGATTTCACGGCTCGCGTGAGCTGGGTTGAAACCGCCAAGGGTTTCGGAATTATCCTCGTTGTGTTCGGGCATGTTTTGCGGGGCGTGATCACCAGTAATCTCATGGGGTGGACGCCGACGTCACGGTATGTCGACGCGTGGATTTACGCCTTTCACATGCCGCTTTTTTTCTTCATCTCGGGTCTGTTTCTGTCGCGGTCAGCGCTAAAATCAACCAGCGGTTTTGTTTGGGATAAGGTCCGCACGATTGCCTATCCGTATTTTATCTGGTCGCTCATAGCGTTGTTGATCAAGGCGCCTCTCGGGGAAATCGTAAATTACCCTCGCGGGTTGTCGGAGTTTCCCGACCTATTCTATCGACCGATCGAGCAATTCTGGTTCCTATATGTGCTGTTTCTTCTAACAGTCGCGTCCGGATTTCTGCTTAAACTCGAAGTAAAACCGTGGGCAATTCTGCTGCTTGCTTGCCTTCTTTACCCGGGCATCTTACCCATTTCTTTTTCCGGTTGGGGGCCGCTAGATCAAACTAGATATCACGCTATTTATTTGGCGCTTGGGGTTATCGTTGGTGGCCACCTTTTGTCTTGCTTGCCCCAGGTCCGTGCGGTGTTGCTCGCTGGAATTGTGGGTTTCGGATTTTTCACTGTTTCTTTGCTCACGAGTTTTCTTGAAGTCCCGAATCCACGTGGTCTTAACGTGGTTCTCGCGTTGAGCGGAACAGCTGCGGTCCTCGCGCTCGCTTTACTAATGAACCGCGCGAACGCAGATGCCGCTATTCGCTTTCTAGGTCGACATTCGTTGGAGATTTTTGTTGCTCACACGATGATCTCGGCAGCAATCAGAATCGTGCTGCAAAAAATTGGTCACATCGCAAGTCCTGCGCCGTATCTTGTCTTTTGCACCCTTGCTGGGCTGTATGTTCCAGCGTTGGTGGCGACTGTTCTGCAGCGGGTAGGTGTGAGTTGGCTATTTTTTCTGCCAAAGCGCTCGGAACCGAAAAATTTGCGCCACGCCGACAAGTCGGCCCTATCGGGCGGCGGATGAACAAATTGTTGGTCGGTTAAATTAATTGCATCTCTGCATCCAGCAACTGCTGATCCGCGTTTCAAGCAAAAAAGCCGCCTTTCGGGCGGTTTTCTTGTTGTTCCGAGAGAATTGGGCGGTTTGCTCATTACCGATTGCCCTTTCGGACGAAGAATCGCATGGGGTGATGCCGAGCATTCGATGACATCGACGCGCGGAGACGCATTTCAGCGCTCAATTGCTAGACTAATGAGCGGTTCTGTCGTTGTGCAACTTATCCTCAGAATGAGCGGTTGATTCGCCGCGTGAATTCTGGCTTCGAAGGAATAATACCTTAATCAGACAATCGGTTTCTCTAATCGCGGCGGCGTTCTACTCTGGTTCGTCGGCGGGCCATCAAGAAGGCTAACGCACATCGCTAATCGCAGGTCGCGACGCTATTTGGCCGTTTGACCGGCGTTGGAGCCATCCTTTCCTATGCCGGCAAATGACAACGCGCTGTCCGTTTCCCGCCGCTCCGGGATTTGTGACTTTTGCCGGAATTACGTTCGCAACCTCGACTGATTTTTTCAATATCGGCTTTACAAATCCTGCTACGCAATAGCGCACAATTTAGTACCGACCCCTCTGGCGCTCCGCCACCCGACTTCAGGGTAGTTTTGATTGATTTCACAGTGACTGAGGTCGCCGCGGTCCCCGAGCCCTCCACCCGGGCCATGATGATTCTCGGTTTCATGGGAGTTGGCTTCATGGCCTATCGTCCAAGAACAATTCGCGTTTCGCCTCGCGTAACCTGCTCACAAGCATTTCAAGCGAAGAGCCGCCGTTTTGGGGCGGCTTTTTGTTGTGACGTTAGGATAGTGCGGCGCTGCCGACCGCAGCGAGCTCCGTGCTGTGGCGGAATCAACACAGGCCAATTAAACCGTTGAGGTTCCAATTAACGCGAGCTTGCTTCCATTTTAGGCCACAGATAGAACAAAGCTAAGGCAATTCTTTGTTCACCGTTGCATGCAGTAGCTTTGAAAGAGTGTGTGATGAGAAAGACGTTGGCCGCGCTGACTATTCTGGCGGGCTTCGGAGCCCTCGATCCCGCAAGCGCTGCGGTGGTGATTGCGAGCACTGAGCCCGGCATCCTTTCCAACGGCGGACCGGAGGTCACGTTCAACAACCTGGCGATCGGCAGCTCCCCAAGCGGGATCCTCGCTGGTGGCACCGGCAGTTTCTCGGGCAGCGGCACCATCCGACTGGGAACGACATCTGGCCAATACGCCACGCCGTTTGGAGATACGTCGAAATACCTGGCGATCCAGGCTGGCCAGCAGGAAGTTATCAAATTCGCCACCGTTCAGAACTACTTCGGCTTTCTGCTGGGTTCGGCGGACACCTATAACACCTTTGTTTTCAAATTGGGTGGGGTAGGCGGACTAACCGAAGGAACGTTCACCGGCGCCAATTTGCTGTCGCCCGGGAACGGCAATCAGTTCAGTCCGCTGACCAACGGCTATGTAAACTTTGCCGGAGCCTTCGATACCGTGATTTTTGGTAGTGGCAGTAATTCCCTCGAGATCGACAATATCTCGTCCGCGGTCCCCGAGTCCGCAACCTGGGCGATGATGATCCTGGGCTTCATGGGTGTTGGCTTCATGGCCTATCGCCGCAAGGGCAGGTCCACGTTCCGGTTCGCATAGTTGCTGAAGAGTTTCGAGCTGCCGCATATGAAATGGATTTTCCTGGTAATGTTGGCCGCGATCTTCCAGACCGGCTTTGCCGCAGCTGCCGAGGACATCAAGAAAAAACCACCCACACCGGTGGAGGCCGAACGCTTGGCATCGCAGGTGGTGATGAACGACAGCAGCCTTCATAGGGGCGACATCGTAAGCACCGATCGTGGCTTCTTCCTCTATCGGGGCCGTGGGCCCGACGGCTATACCAACGACTTTGTCCGCGTTCCCAATCCGATCTCGCCGAGATTCCCGTAGCTCTCAAGACGCTTCTCCGGAACGAAGCCAATTGGGGACGTCACCGACGCGACAAACGATTGTTGGTCTGGGAGTCGCTTGGTGATTCGTTGAGAGCTCAGATCTCGTCGCGGGCCGGACGACCCATCTCAAGAGGTCGAAAACCGATTTGCGGCGCACATCGTCCAAGGCATGTCGAAATTAAAGAGAGGTTGATTGCAGGCAGGAATCAAAACGTGATGAGACTTGTCCTCATCGAGCTGATAACTGCTGGCGGCATCGAACTCGAGGCGTCGCCGCTGCGCGCGACGGTGGACTATTTCCGAGCGCAAATCACCGCTCCAACGTGATATCTAATTTCTTCCATCATTCTTCGCGCCTTCATGGAACTAGCGTGCTGCGCATATTTTCATAAGTGTGGCAAAATTATCAGCACAAGCGGTCATAGTCTGTGTCATCTTAGCGATGTTATTGTGCGAGTGCGGAACAACTGAATATGAATGACCTAACGGATTTAACTCATCGATCTTCGTCGTCGGATCTCGCCTCAGATTCTGGTCGGCCCCTCGTGGTTCTCAAGAGCGACGCCGGAGCGGGCTTTGGGCGGCTGAGATCCATAACTTTCATAACCGCCTCCGTTACGGCTACGGTCGGTTGGGTATGGTTTCTTGTCGATGTTGCCGAATGGCTGATTGGCGTGTAGTCGCGCGTTAACGCATGACGACAATGCGGTTTTTGGTAAGTTTACGTCGCAACTCACCGACGTTCTCTCCTTTGAACAACGCGAGCGTCTAAAGTTGTGGCATGCCCTCATCTCCTTTCTTTGCGGCCTTTGCTCGCCCGCTCGCGATGATCGTGTAGCTTTGCGGCTTTGCCCTTCATAGGAAAGGTCGGCAAAATCGTTGCCGTCGCGGAGCTGTTGGCGTTCCCATGCCGAAATGCAGATTAGGATACCCGCCGGCACACACTCCGCACACTCAATGCATGAGCAAAAACTCGTCGGCCGAAGGAACGAAGTGAACAGATCCACTTTAATTGATAAGTCGCGTTCCTCCCCCGGGCCCGCGACGCTAGGCGCATGACGGCCCCAGTGCGAGACACTGGGGCCGCCATTTAAGGAGCGGCTCGACGCCGCGAAGCTGTCCGGACGACACACGACGGGCCTAACCACCGTGAGGTGAAAGCCTTCGGCATGGCCGAATCGGCCGTAGGCGAAATTCGTGGCAGAAAAAATCCCGCCTGCACGCGAAGCACAGGCGGGACATTCTCCGAAGTCGGAAATTCCGACCACGCTTTATCTTTTCAGCGGCGGGGTTCAAGCCGGCGATGAGCGCACCGCAGCCGGCTTTCGCCACACTGGGATCAGCGTCGGACCACAACGAGCTTTGCGCCGACGGCTGCCATGATTTTAATTAGTGTCTCGAACGGCGCTCGGACCGCGCCTGTTTTATATCTCCATAGGGTCTCGCGTCGCACTCCGACTTGTTCGGCAATCGAGACGTGCCCCTGGCTATAGGCGATTTCCAAAAGCTCTTTCTGGAAGGCCATAGGGTCGTCGTCGCGCTCCCAGGCCCTGCTGAGACGTGCGATGATACTATCAGGCGTATCCGGATACTTAGGAGCGTTCTTGGCAAGCTTTGGCATCGACCCGCACTCAGCAAAAAGCTTTTCAGCCGGCCCTTTTTTAGTATCCGCTGGATGCGAGTGCTGCAAGGGAACGCTCTGGGTTCCATTCAAGATGCTCCGCGAGAGATTACCGATGCTCAGCGCCATGACGCTCGACCAGATCGGCGCCAAGATGCGTTGCGATAATGTGGTAAACGGCCCGAGCGATACTATCCTGCAAAGCAGAGCGATGCGCCCGGGTTCGCTCGAAGCTTTTAGATGCCCTGGTCCCGCCCCTTCGACGATCCTATCCAGCCGCCGAAGGGCAAAGCTCTCGTAACGCTGAAAGACGCAGCGGCGTACATCCTGGCGCTGCCCAAGTCGAAACAGCAAAGCCCGGAATGGCAAGCCGCCGGTGAACGGTGACGATGGCGGCCGAACACCGCGGACCCGTAACTCTGCGGCATTGCGCCGCGCTTGCTGACAATTCTGACCGGGCGCAAACTCTTGGGCTTCCGATCCCCGTTAGCGGTACTGCTGCCAGCGTCCAATTTCGGAGTTTTGCGGCGGAATAGTGTCGCCGTTTGCCCGAAATTTGCTGTGGGGTCTGGGTGGAAGGCGACGAAGTGATGGCACGATGTTCGTTTGGATTTTGATCCTAAGCTCTTGGGTTGCGATGCTTGCGCTGATTTTGCACGACGCTACCAAAGAGGACAGCGAAGGCAGCGCTATTTTGATCGCCGCGAAGAATTTTAAGGCGTTCATTTTTTGGGTCATGCAAAAAGCCTTATCGAAACCTCCTGCGAAGGTTGCGACGGCGGTCAAAGCTATTTCTTCATCTTCAAAGCCAAGCGGGCCAAGTGAGATCAAGCAGGCACCTGCCGTGCCGCCAAAGAAGTGGTGGCGTAAGGAACGCCGAGTTTCGCTTGCTACCCCAGAGCTCGAATTGGCGATCTTGGAAGCCGTCAAGAAGGCTGCGCCTGGCTGCGAAGACTTCGTTGGGGTGATCGTTCGGCACAAGACACCGAAATCGCATCTCGATCCCAATTGGGCGATTAGGGGAGTAAAATTCGGCAACGCCGATAGACCGATGGCGAACGAAGCTCTTGCTAGCGTCGTCGAACGCATGCAGCGAGAATTTCTGCTTAGCGACGATTGATTTGCGCCGCGCTCCTGTCGGCTCACCAAGCGGTCAAATGGGCACGGATCGAATGCAAAGCTAGAGCGCTGGTCAGTTGAGCGCTATGGCGATGCGCTGGCACCACGCGGCCAGGGCCGCCCCTTCACTTAGGCTGCTCTCCCCGCTAGTCACCGCGTTGGATGCAGCGCAGCAGAACTGGAATGCGCCCCTTGCGCGCCCGCTTAGGTTGCGCTTGGATGATCGCCGGGTCGGGGGAGACCGGTTCAATTATGTTGATCTTTTGAACCAAGGGAGGCTGATGTCCATGAAACATGCGTTTTTCGGCAGGGCTTTGCCCGCGCTTACCCTCGCGACCGTGGCGCTTGCGAGCCTGCCAGCCGGGGCCAGCCCGTATACCTCGATGGTCGTCTTCGGCGACAGCCTCTCGGACAGTGGCAACGATGCCCTTTTGGTGGGTTCGACTACGCAGGTCATCACGGGCAACACCTACATTCCCGGCCACCCGTACGCCCCTGGGACGACCTTCAGCAACGGACCCGTGTGGGCGTCGGACGCCGCGTCGGCGCTCGGCGTGACGCTCCAGCCCTCGGTCGCGGGCGGCACGGACTTCGCGTTTGGCGGCGCGACCACCGGAGGGCCGGGCCCGATCCCTAATCTGCTCCTGCAGGCCAACCAATATCTCGGGTTGACCGGCAACGTGGCCTCGCCCAATGCGCTCTATGTTATCGAGGGCGGCGGAAACAATGCGCGAGCCGCGCTCGCCGCGATCGCGGGGGGCGTGGCCCCGGGCCCGACGATCCTGTCGACCGCCGTTTCGTTCGCAGCCAACATCGGCACGATTGTCGACGAACTCCAACTGGCCGGTGCCAAACACATTGTCGTCTGGGACACGCCCAATATCGGTCTCGCGCCCGCGGTCGCGGCGGCGGGACCGGCGGCGGCGGGTTTAGGGTCGTTCCTTGCGGCGAGCATGAACGCAGCTCTCGCCGTACGGCTAGCCGGCGAAGTTGGCGTCTCGACCTTCGACATTTTCGGTCTGGGCACATCGATCGCACTCGATCCATTGGCGTTCGGACTTACCAACGTGACAGATGCTTGCGGGGCTGCGGTCGGCGCGAATTGCAACACGTATGAGTATTGGGACGGCATTCACCCGACCGCGGCCGGGCACATGCTGATTGCCGACGCGTTTCTCGCGGTTGCCGCCGTCCCCGAGCCCTCCACCTGGGCGATGATGATCCTTGGCTTTGCTGGCATCGGCTTCATGGCTTATCGGCGGAAGAACGCGATGGCGCTGAACGCCACGTAAGAGCACCCCTCATGACTTCGGAAGGCCGCCTTCGGGCGGTCTTATTTGCGGTTCCAGAATTAACTCGCAGCGCCGGCATCAAGCTTAACAAGCGACATTTGTTGAAGCTCCTCGCGTCGCCGCTATCGTCTATCTTTGCTAATCGCTGCAGTTCTGGCGGTGACTGGCTGCATGGTGCTGTCAGGGTTCGTCCTGGCGCATGCCCCTTATTAGAGTTGGGGCTGAAGGCGAAGGGGAAATAGTATTAGATGGTCGAAATCCGCAGCAACCGGTGGACGCCACGAGAGGATGACCTCTTTCGAAGAATGGCGGAAGCGAACACCCGACCCGAAGTGATCGCGGCAAAACTGAACCGATCGGTTCACGCCATCAAGGCACGCGCCTACACGATCGGACTGCCGTTGAAATGGTTTAAGCTGAAGGCGAAGCGGAAATAATTAATCCGGACACCAAATCGCCTGATCCAACGTCCGATATTGTCAGCGCAGTCCCGCCCGCCGCGCGGGAACTGCCAAAGCCCTGCCAAGACAAGGCGTGACGCGCATATCTGACCGCCTCCGGGCGGTCTTTGTTTGCGGAAATTGCCCCACCCTCGGAGTAAACCCACCATCTTTCGGGGCAGCGATTCGCTTGCAGCTTTTCCACACGACCGGCAGCGCCCGGGCCCACTCCGAGCCCAACCTATCGGACGGTTTGCCTAACAGCGGTTTCGGCGCTTTGATGCGCGGATGGCGGGCAACCGCACCATTTCCCAGCTTGAGGCCGAAGGTTATCCCTGGATCGGGTGGGCGTGCTGCAAGGGAATACGCATCCGGTGTGCACCGGCGGTTGATGGTGGCCTTGCGATTTGCAATGTTGTGGGTGTTTTCTGCTCGGGAGTGAGGATAGCCGGATGGCTGAGGCCCAGACTCACGTTTTTCGCGTGTCATTAAGTTCGAAGGTGTACCGGGATTTCGAGATACTGAGTGCGAAGAATCTCTACGATCTCGCCGGCGCGATCGTTCGGGTCTTCGGCTTCGATTTTGACCACGCGTTTGGCTTTTACAGCAAATTGACTGGAGATGTCTTCGGCTCGCCCGTCAAGTACGAGCTGTTCGCGGACATGGGAGAGAGTGAGGCTCGCAGTGTGAAGCGAACCCGAATCGTCGAAGCGTTTCCGACGGTCGGCGCCAAAATGACATTCCTTTTCGATTATGGTGACAACTGGCAGTTCCGGATTGAAGCCATCGGTCAGAACCGCAAGGAGCGGGCAGGCAAATATCCAAGGCTTCTCAAAACCCTCGGAGAGGCGCCCGAGCAGTATCCCGACCCGGACGATAAGTGACGGCTGCCTATTTTCTCGATGAGACGACGGGTGTTCAGGCTGCCACGGCGCTCTGCTGACGTGCCGGTCTCCAGTTCCACGGAAGAAGGTCGACGAGTTCGTTGGCGGGGTGATCCGGCAACCGGTTTAGCACGTCAGCAAGCCAGGCTTGCGGATCGATGTCGTTCATCTTGCAGGTTTATGCCGCGCGCGGCATAAACAGGTTTCGATCAACGTATAGATGGCGGCGACACGATGGCCGCCAGCGTCGGAGCCGGCGAGCGCCAATTTTTTACGGAATTTGCGGAGAGCGCGACGTCGATCTGGCCATCGAGCAAGGCTTTAGGGCCAACATTCAACCGCGAGCCATGACCACCTACTGTTGTTCAGGCTGCAACTGCGTTGGATCCTGCCTCTGCACTCTAACGCGCGGCGACGGGCGCGTCGGCGCCAGCTTACGCGTCGAGTTGGCGATCGGCAGCGGTGAGGACGCTAATGTTCTGGGCCGCTGCTTCTGCTCGAAAGCTACCAGGCGAGCGATTTGTTCTTGGCTTTGCTTGAGCTGTTCAGCGATGTTAGCCATTTGTTCGTGGCTTGCCTTAAGCTGCTCGGCGAGGTCCGCGTTGTTGCGAGCCATTTCCTGCGTCGCTTTGAGCTGCTCAGCTAGTTCCGCATTGTCGCGGACCATTTGTGCCTGACCCGTCTTGAGCTGATCGATCCCTTGCTCCACGTTTGCGAGTTCGCGCGTTATCATCTGGATCGACTGCGCCAGATCGGGAGCCATTGGAGCGGCTGTCGGAGCTACTGGAGCTGCGCGTTGGAGCATGGTCTGAGCCTGACTTGATCGTTGCGGAAGTCCTGCATCCGTCTTGGCCGCCGCGCCGGCGTTAGATGGGGCCGGCTGTGCCGGTAGTTCCTTCTTCTCTATCGACACCGATGAAGTTGAAATGGGCTCCGGTGCCGCTTGGCCGTGGGGTGACGGCCACGCAAAGGCGGCAACGCCGATGCACGCTACCGCTAGCAGACCCATGAGGCTCCGTAACACCAGCCTGCCATGCGATGACCCCCGGCCGGGCTCAGCAAAGCGCGGCTGCTCGTCAGAAGGATGGCGCGTGGCTTTTTCCTCCTTTTCTAACTTGAGAGCCGTCTCATCAACCTGCTCGAGCTGTTCATCTGCCCCAATCTGTCTGTGAGCTTGCGCGATCGCGGCGAGCGCGACATCGCGTGAATGACTTTGTTGCGGGGTCGCCGGGATACTCATTGGCGCTCCGTTTTTCGGTCCCAGTCATCCCAAAGAAAGGCGGCCGTCGGATCTCCACAGAGCCGATAAAACGCTAAAACAATCAGTGCAGATTCGATCAAAACATGGCGGTATGCCCCGTGCAATAACCTTTCGAAGGTTTTGGGATCGCGCCTGGCGCGAGCTTCAGGGCGTCGAGTAGCCAATATCGAGTGACAGATCACTCCCGTGGCGCCCCAGCTCTACAGGCCGGACGGTCGCTGCGTCTCCCGCGCGAAAGATAGTGGATTGATTTGGCGGATTGCCGAAGCAACTTACATTTCAATGTCGGGTCTAAGCAGGCCGCGCAGGCGCCATTTCATCTGTGACTGGCTTTGTCTGACGCAAAATCGACCGGTCCCGATCGGCACGCGTAAGACCGATGTAGGTTTGTTGCTGCAGCACTGCTGAAAGCTGTCAGGGAATCCCAGCTGATAGATATACAACCGGGCATAGAACGGCTCCAGCGAAACCACGAAGTCCATGAATTGCAGGCCGCGTGGCAGCTCCCTGCTGAGGTCGATCAGACGTTCACCGGGTTGGCACACAAGCGCTGCGATAATCAGCAGCTTCTCCATCGACGCCTCCAGACTTCGCCAAGTCTATCGGCGGTCCATCTGAACAAAAAGACCGCCAGACCGCTGCGAGGCGGTCTTTTTGTTTGTGGCTCTCGTATGAGAAAGCGCGACGTCTACACGTGATTATGGGCAGAGTTGAAATCTAAAGTTGATTTTGGGAACAGGAAATTGTGCGTCCCTGCGCCGGCAGACGCGCGTGGAAGTTCCGCTTAGCACCTTCAAATATCCTTGAGGTTTAAAATAATTTAGTTGCGGTTTGCGCGAATTCATCCTTTTTGGAACGCGAATTAGCCGGGTCTCAAGCTGGCCTCATGCATTACAAACAAGGTCGGTAATGACGGAACTCGCGAGCAAAATTGCGCTTTTTATCGATGGTGCCAATACCTATGGCGCCGCCAAGACGCTCGGATTCGATATCGACTACAAGCGCCTCCTCCAGGAATTCCAAGGCCGCGGCATTCTGGTACGAGCGTTCTATTACAC
>WNFD01003576.1_pt1 | contig 15625 bp, 14 predicted proteins | sample 5400491 | NCBI WGS metagenome assembly WNFD01 (sample SAMN13153343, study PRJNA577476) | soil metagenome | isolation source: 120 cm saprolite under Douglas fir tree site 2 hole 2 replicate 2 | place: USA:California | collected 2015-04-18 | reverse complement strand
AAGTGATGCCATAGGTTTGGCCGATCCGGCCGGGGTAGCGGCGCTCGTTGACCACCAGCGTCTCGGGCTTGACGGTCTGCGCGTCGCAGATCGCCAGCGGATGGCTCTCGACCGGGTGATTGATCGGGCGCCACACCTGGATGATCGCGAAGCGGCCGCGCAATAGCGCCTCGGCCTCCTCGCCCATGATGTCGCGCACCCGCTGCGGGCCGGACCATTCGGTGTAGTCGTTATGGACGCGGCTGACGACGTCGCGGATCTTCTGGGTTTCGCGCTGCTCGTCGCTCGCCGTGCGCAGCGTGTGATCGAACACGACGACGCGCTTGGCGCCGCTCACCTCTTTGATCAGCGCCTCGCACTCGGGGTAATAGACCTGCCGCACTTGCGCATCGTCGAAGAAATCGGCGACCTTGGTGTGGTGCGCCACAAAGCGAAAGCCTTCGCGCTCGAATACGAAGCCCTCGGCCAGTGGGCGTCCGTTATGCATGACGACGCGGTGCGTCTCGCTGCCGCCACCGGTACGCTCGTCGCGCCCGCCCGGCGCGGCGACGTACGTCACGAGCTTCTCGGCGCCATTGGCGAGATAGAAGAGGCTCGCCTCGATCGTTTCCGGGACATTTTCCAGCTCGGCGATGTGGACCATGGGCGGCTCCTGTGCGGCGCGAGACATGATGATGGGGTTGCCCAGCCCGGCATGCAACCGCCCGCACTAGTCGCTCAGCAGCGCGTCGCGGATGCGCAGGCTGGCCAGCCCGTCGCCATAGGGGTTATGGGCGCGGGCGAAGGCGGCATAGCGCGCCGGCGATTGGAGCAGCTCGGCGACCGCATCATGAATGCGCTCTTGGTCGGTGCCGACCAGCGCGACTGTTCCGGCGGCGACCGCTTCGGGCCGTTCGGTCACCTCGCGCATCACCAGCACGGGCTTCCCGAGCGAGGGCGCCTCCTCCTGGATCCCGCCGGAATCTGTGAGGATGATGTGGCTGCGCATCATCAGATAGACGAACGGCACATAATCGAGCGGCTCCAGCAGATGCACGTTAGGCAACGCGCCGAGGATGCGCCGCACCGGCCCCTGTACCGAAGGGTTGAGATGAACCGGGTAGACGATCTGCACATCATCGCGCTCTGCGATGCGGCGCAGCCCCGCGCAGATCTCTTCGAAGCCGTGGCCGAAGCTTTCGCGGCGATGCCCGGTCACCAGGATCAGCTTTTTAGCCGGATCAAGGAAGCCAAACCCCGCAGCGGCCGATCGTTGCAGCGCCGCGTCGCCCTCCAGCGCCGCGCGCACGACGAAGAGCGCGTCGACGACCGTGTTGCCGGTGACCACGATCTTGTCGGCGGCCAGATTCTCGTTGAGCAGATTGGCCCGCGCGCCCTCGGTCGGAGCGAACAGACGATCGGCGAGACGGTCGATCACGCTGCGGTTCATCTCTTCGGGCCAGGGCCGCCGCAGGTCGCCAGTGCGCAGCCCAGCCTCGACATGGCCAATCCGGCAGCCGGCATAGAAGGCGGCAAGCGCCGCCGCCAGCGCCGTCGTGGTGTCGCCGTGCACCAGGACCCAGTCGGGCTCTTCCGCGGCGATAACCCGCTGGACGCCGCTGAGCACCGCCGCCGTCACATAGACGAGGTCCTGCTCCGGCTGCATGATCGCCAGGTCATGATCCGCGGTCAGACCGAAAAAATCGAGGATTCCCGCCAGCATGTCGCGATGCTGGCCGGTGAGGCAAATCACCGGGCGCAGCGCCGGGCTGGCCATCAGTGCCTTGACGACCGGCGCCATCTTGATCGCCTCCGGCCGGGTGCCGAATACGATGAGAACCTTCATCTGCCGCCGGGGACCATCGGTGGATCAGCGCCGGTCACTCGGCGCCGCAAGCCTCCCGGATCAGCGAATCGATCCGCTCGGGCGAATAGTTGGCGGCGACATGGGCCTTGCCGGCCTCGACGATGCGGCGATATTTGGCGCGGTCGCGACACAGCGTTGCAATCCGCTGCGCCAGCGCCTCCGGCTCGTCGGCGACGAGCGATGCCAGCTCGGCCGGCAAGTCGATGCCTTCGGCCGCGACCGTCGTCATGACGCAGGGGATCCCGGCCGCCAGGCTCTCGAGAACCTTGCCCTTGAGACCCGCGCCATAACGCAACGGCGCAATCGTCAGCCGGATCCGCGAGAACACGCTGTCCAGCGACGGCACATAGCCGAGCGGCACGATGTCCTTTGCCGCGAGGGAGCTGACCTCCTTGGGCATATGGCTCCCGACCAGCAAGAGCTCGATGCCGGGGACCTTGCCGCGCAACACCGGCATGAGGCTCTGCGCGGCCCATTTCGCGGCGTCGACATTGGGCGGATGGCTATAGCCGCCAATGAAGGCGATCCCGGGGTGCTCAACTTTTATCGTGCTGATGTCACGTACCGGGATCGTCCAGGGAATTACTTGCACCTCGATATCCGGGGCGATTTGCCGCAACAGCTCCGCCTCGGCGGCCGAATGCACGATCACGCAATCGACAAAAGACATCGCGCCGAGTTCGAGCCGGCGCAGCTGGTCGGCCTTTTCGCGCAGACTCGGATCGTTCTCCAGCTCGGCCTGCCGCTGCATCCGCAGGAAGTGAAGATCGGCAACGCTGTAGAGGATGCGCGCCTTGGAAAAATGCTGTCGAATCATCCCGGCGTATTTCGAGGCATTCGAGTAGCGGTGCAGATAGACCAGCTCGAACGGCGTCGGCTGCTTTCTAAAAACGTCCTCAACCGAGAAGTAATAGGGGTGGTACAGGCACTCGATCCCGCGGCGCTGAAGCTCAGTGGTGTAGGGCTCGATCCTCGCCATGTTGTCGCCCGGGATGAACGTCACTTTGTAGCCCAGGCGCTGCAGCGACAGCATATGCTGGAACGCGGCGTTGGAGCCGGCATCCTTGTCCGGCTCCGGCACCGAATCATCGATGAACAGAGCCCGCTGGCGGACGTTGCGCTCGGCTTCGAGCTCGGGCAACTCGCCGTTGAAGCGATGGGTCGCGAGGGTGTCCTTCCAGCGCTCGAAGAACTTGCGATGGTTGATCGACTGAAAGCGCTTCATGCCGGTGCCGGTGACGCTCGTTCCGCCGCTCGCGCCCTCGAAATGGATGATCTCGGAGGCAGGCTGCACAACAACGCGATGTCCGTGTTGCCGCACGCGGAAGCACAGATCGGTATCTTCGTAATACATCGGCAGAAAATGCTCGTCGAATTTTCCCAGCTCTGTGAACAGCTTTGCCTTGATCATCAGCGCGGCGCCGGATACGTAGTCGGCATCCCGCATGTAGCAATACCGGGGGTCGTCGGGCGCCTGGCCACGGCCAAAATTCCACCCGTCGCCGAGCCGCCAGATGATCCCGCCGCATTCCTGGAGGCTGCCGTCCGCAAACAGTAATTTCGAACCCACCACCCCTATTTTGGGATCGCGCTGCATCGTCTCGTACAGCTCATCCAGCCAGCGCGCCTTGACCTCGGTGTCGTTGTTCAGGAAGACAACGTATTCGCCACGTGCCGCCTCGAACCCGCGATTGCACGATCGGATGAACCCGGAATTTTCCGGATTGCGGATCAAACGAATTCCCGGGCCGAAGGCAAAGGCCGCGAACATCGTCTCGTCGCGAGAGCAATCGTCGACAACAATGATTTCGATCGGGACCTGCGCTCCGTGTTCGACAATCGATTTGACACAGTTGTAGGTCAGCTCGAATTTGTTGAACACCGGAATGACGATCGATACAAGCGGCTCGCGCCCGCTGTCGACGACGATCGGTGGATAACTCTGCTGAATCGAGTTTATCAGCATGCGCACATGCGACGAAAGTTCTGTCGGGTCGAGCAGCTCGGCCACATTCGTCGCTGCCTCTTCCACAATATAAAAGTAACGGGACAAGGCCGCGTCGAGAAAGGCGACCATCGCGTTGATGATCGGGGCCAGGTCTGCCGCCTTCTCCGCGCGGTCCGCCTCGGCCATGATATTGCCGAGGATGAATCGAACGCTCGCATCGAGCCCGGCCTGCTCACGCGTAAGCACGAGCGGGAACGACCGCATCTCGACCTTGGAACCGACAGGCCGCAGATGCAGCACATGCCGTGCGTTGGGCAGGAGGGTCTCGCTGAATGCGATCGAGAACCCATGCCGTCCGTCGCCGATGCCGGCTTGTTCAAGGTCAGCTCGGTATTCGTTCGCCAGCACCGTCACCAGTGCGGCGTCGCCGTCCAATAACTCAAGCTCCAGCCGCTTCTGGGGCTCCTGCCGATCCCAGACCCAACCCCTGATGCCGGTCCAGTCGGCGGAGTCGATATTGCTTTGCAGTGCCGTGTCGCTGGTGGGCTCGGCTGCAATTCCGCCGCGAAGCCGAGGCATCGCCGGCTCGGCGCCATCGGCGCTGCCGAGCCGATCCACCGACAGCACGTCAGCAACCGGATCGGCTTCGGCAGGTTCGTCGAGGGAACCGGCGACGCGTTGAACGATCCCGGATGCCGGCGCGTACGGCTCGGCGAAGACCCGGCTCGCCGCCGCGACTCCGCTGCGCTCGATGATGACCGGTGACCCCGGTACTTCCATGCCGGTCTCGGCGCAGCGCAGATGCAGGACATTTCGAGCAGAGGGCAGCAACTCTTCTCCCAGGGGAACCAAGAAAGCGTGCCGTCCGTCGCCGATGCCTGCCTGGCGCAAGTCCGACCGGTAATGGTTCGCCGTTACCCTCGCCAGCCGGGTATCACCATCCACCAGTTCGAGCTCGATCGAGCTGTCAGGCTGCTGCGGGTTCCATACCCAGCCGGTGATGCGACTGCGGCTCGCTTCGTCGATGTAGCCTTGAAGAGCACGGTCGGACGGGGCTACCCGATCTTGCTGATCAGCCACGCCTGCCTGGTCCTCGCCCGCAAGATCCACTCCTTGGCCGCCCGTTCGCGCCGCCCGTCGTCGGGCCTTGCCATCCATCTTGGGCGCGCTCTGGCCCAATGCGGCCGCGACCGCCACAAATTCTCGGGCCGCCGGCGCTGCATTCCGTGACGGCGCCGCCATTTCGGCTACTGTGGCAGCACCAGATCTCCCGTTCTTTCCCCGCGATACTTTCGCCATGTCCTCAGACACCCCGATCCACTGCATTACCGCAAGTACCCAGTCGCAGCGCTGGCTGCGTTGCGCAACGAAAGCTCGTCCGATGCCGGCACCTTACATCAAACGATCGACTCGTCGAAAATTCGTTCTAATCTTCGATCGACGAACACGATCGGGACCGGGCCAATGCAAGTCCGCTCGCGCAGCGATTACGAGATCGCCCACCGCGAGGTCGTCGCCGAAGGCGCCGATCTGCGCGTGCAGGTCCTGATGCTCGCCGTCGGCCAGTGCGTTCCCTGGCATTATCACAGCGCGATTACCGACAGCTTTGTCTGCCTCGAAGGCCCGATGGTCGTTGAGACGCGGGCGCCGCGGAACAGCTACCGGCTCGAACCGGGCGAGCGCTGCGCGGTGCCGCCCAAGATCGCGCATTACGTGCGCGGCGAAGACGGCGGCGCCTGCAAGTTCCTGATCATCCAGGGGGTCGGGGTCTACGATTTCGTTCCGGTCGGCTGAGGTCGCTAATCGCCGTGCACCCGCAGCGCCAGATGCGAGGCGGCGGTTTCGGCGCCATGACCAACCCTGAGCGACAGGACGATATCCTTGGCCAGCGTGCGCGTCGTCGTGCCCAACTCGGCAAAATCGGCCGCCGCCTGGGGTTTGCGGTTGAACAGCCAGGAATCGCCGCGGGTCGCGGCGACGAACTCGAACAGCGCAACCCCGGGACTTTCGGCGGCGATCATGACCGGGGCTCCGGAATCGGGGAGATTGAGCGGCGAGTTTGCCGCCAGCTGCGCGCTCGCGTGCCGCCGGTTGGGAAAGACCAGCGTCGTCGCGCCGCTCGGCATCACCCGCAGCACGGCGACATAGGCCGCCTGATTGACCCGCACGGACAGGGCGATCGGCTCGCCGACCCGGTAGCGGCGGTCGGCATGGTCGGCGGCGCCGATGATCGTCAGCTTGGCACCCTGCTGATCCGCGGGGCCGATCTTCATATCGGCGATGACCTGCTGGGCGTCGGTCAGCTTCTCGCTGCCGCCGATGACGCCGCAGGCCGCGCCCGTTGCGGCCCACAATGCGAGCGCGAGGCGCGCGCGCCACCCGGCGCTCACCGCGTCGCTGCCGGAGCCCGGCTCACTCGAGCGCGAGGGGCTGCCCGGCCAGATCCTCGGCGCGCTCGACCGCAATCAGCACCGCATAGCCCTTTTTCTCCGGGTCGCGGTCCTTCTCCGGCTGCACCAGCCGCCGCCAGACTTCCTCATAGACCGGTCCCGATTTGTAGATCTTCGCAGTGCCATAAAAGCGGGCAATACCGCCCCGCGGCAGCACTCCTTCTTCGCGTAGCGACGGCTTGCGGAAGTAGATCGTCAGCTTGGTGCCGTCCTTCATGGCGTCGGCGGTGCTGCCGGTTCCGCGCTCCCACAGCCCGATATGCTCGTCGTCGTACACCATCGTGCCGCCGCGCGGGGTGACCTGCGCGAAGCCGTTGGGCAGTACCGAGCCCAACAGGCACACATTGGCCGGAAACGCCGTGTCGATGTGCGGCTGTAAAACCTTCGCAATCTTAGCCATTCGGGATCTCCGTTGGTGCGTGACGCCTCAGCGGGCGCCGTGTGCGCGCTGCGGCGAAGCCTTGCCTTGGTCCAGCTTAGCGCCGTAATTCGCGTTGAGCCACCACACCCGGTATTCGCCATAGGTGATCGGCGGATATCTGGGCGGGTCGTCCGCGCCGCAGCAGGTCGGCAGGCAGACGATCGGATGGTCGATATGCGGCGTATAGAAAAACGGCGTCGAATAGCGGTGCTGCTCGGTCAGGTTGATCGCGAGGTGCTGGGTCGACAGAAAGCGATCATTGGTCCAGCGCTTCAGCATGTCGCCGGCGTTGATCACGAACGAGCCGGGGATACGCGGCGCCTTGATCCAGCCGCGCCCCTGCGGGCGGATGTAGAGCCCCTCGACATTGGCCTGTGGCAGCACCGTAAAGAAATTCGCATCGGTGTGCGGCGCCAGCCCGAACTGGTTGTCGCGATAAGCCGTTGGCGGAAAATGCGACAGGCGCAGCACGCATTGCGCATCGACAAACGCTGCGTCGAAATAATCTGGCCGGAGGTCGAGCGCGGTGGCGAACACCGGCAAGAGGCTTTGCGAGAAGGCCTCCATCGCCGCCCAGTAGCGCAGCAGGAACGCGCGGAACCCGGGCAACCTGTCCGGCCATTTGTTGGGTTCGCGGAACAGCTTGCCGGCGAGCACCTCAGGGTCATCCGGAGCGCGCTCGCGATCCATGAAGAAGGCTTCGTTGAGGTCGGGCTTGTCGTTGTCGTTGACCTCGGAGGTTTTGACCGAATATTCGCCCGACGGCAGATAGCCGGTAAACCCGGTGCCCTCGCCCCGCCCGGTCGCCAGGTTCAGCTTTTTGTCGAGCGGCAGCGCGTGGAAGCGGCGCGCCTCTTCGACGATCCCGTCGGTCAGCTCGGCGGCGACGCCGTGGTTGACGACGATCAGAAAGCCGATGTTCTCCAGCGCGTTACGCAGCTCGGCTGCGATTCGATCGCGCGCCCTCGCCTCGCCGCGCATGTAGGCACCGAGATCGATGACCGGAAAAGCCGCGCTCGAGGCAGCGCGAAGCGTGTCGAGCGAAATGGCCGCGCTCATCGCTGTCTTCCCGCCTCCGGCCGGCCTCCTCACCCGCTCTCGCACGGGTGAGGAGCCGGCTGTGGTCCCAATCGGATAGTGCTTATGCCGGCAATTTGTCGCCGTCGGGCGGCGCCGGCACCTCGAACGCGTTGACCATCCCGGACAGCATGCCGAAATAGCCGGCCGCGGCAGTCAGCTCGACCAGCCACTGGGTCCCGTGCCGCTTCTGCAGCCGATCGAACACCGCCTGGTCGACCCGGTTGTTACGCACCAGCTGGCGCGTATAGGTGACGATGTCGCGCTCGTCCTCGCCGAGCGAGGCGGGATCGCCCTTGGCGCGTAACATATCGATCGTCGCCTCCGGCACCCCGGCGCGGCGCGCGGCGCCGACCTGGGCGGCCCAGACATAATGGGCGTCGCGCTCGCGCACCGAGGCAAGGATCGCGTGCGAGAGCAGTCTCGGCTCGACCACCGTGCCGCCACGGTTGAACTTGACGAATTGCAGCATCCGCTCGGCGAGCGGCGGGCTGTGCAATAGCACGCTGAACGGCCCACGGATTTGGCCGAACACGCTCAAAACGTCGTCAACGACCGGATGAAATTCGGCCGGCACGTCGCTCTTGCCGGTAACCGGCGGTACACGAGGCATGGTCCCCTCCCCTTCTGTTGTTTAGAGGCCCTGGTAGGGCTTGCCCCACTGGTCGCCGTAGACGACATCCTTGAGCGGCCCGCGGCCCAATGGCCCGAAATTGCCCATCGGCCAGCCGATCGGCAGGATCGCGTAGGAGTGGGCGCCTGGCGGCAGGCCGAAGATAGCATCGACCTCCTTGCCGTAGCCGGTGTGCCGCGTCGTCAGGGTCGTGCCGAGGCCGAGCGCCCGTGTCGCCAGGCACATGTTCTGCACCGCCCCATAGATCGACGAGCCGGCCGTGCGGCCCGGGTTCTCGCCGTCTTCGAGGCAGGCGACGATCCACACCGGCGCCTCGTGGTAATGATCGGTCAGATATTGGACCGCGGCGTTCTGGCGCTTGTAGCGCTCAGGGTCGGAGCCCGGCGGCGGCGCACTCGTCGCGTAGCGCGGCCCGACCGTCTCGTCGTACAGGCGCTTATAATAGACCTGCACCTTCTTCTTGACCTCGGGGTCCTTGACCACGAGGAAACGCCAGCGCTGGGTATTGCCGCCGCTCGGCGCCCATTGCCCGGCCTGCAGGATCTTGTTGATCAGCTCGTCGGGCACAGGGTCCGGCTTCAGCCGCCGCATCGCCCGCATCGTGCTCATGGTTTCGAACAGGTCCGGCATAGCGTTCTCCTGTGGTGAATTTGACGCGACTGTAGCCCGTAGGATGGGTTGAGCGAAGCGAAACCCATCATCGATTCGATTCACAATGAGGCGGCGAGGCAATGAGAGGCCCGCGCCGTGGCTCCTCTGTGCCTCACTGCCTCATTGTGAAATTCTGATGGGTTTCCCTCCGCTCAACCCATCCTACAAAATCGTATCGTCGGCTCAGCTGGGCACCAGGCCGCCATCGACGTTGTAGGACTGGCCGGTGATGTTGCGCGCACCGGGCGAGGCGAGAAAGACCGCCATCGCCGCGATGTCCTCGGGGGTGTTGGCGCGCCGGATCGGGATTTCCGCCTCCTGCGCGGCCTGCAGCTCTTCGACCGTGATCCCGCGCTCGGCGGCTCGCGTCACGGCATTGCGCGCGCCGAGTTCGGTGCGGGTGACGCCGGGGCAGATCGCGTTGACGTTGATGTTGTAGCGACCGAGTTGCTGGGCGGCCATCTTGGTCAGCGAAATCACCGCGCCCTTGCTCGCGGCGTAGGCGGCGTTGGAGGCGCCCGCATAGCCCCGCCCGCTGATCGAGGCGATGTTGATGATCCGGCCGCCACCGGTTTTCATCATCTCGCGCGCGGCGCGTTGCAGGCAGAAGAACACGCCCTTGGCGTTGACCCGGTGGATGCGGTCCCAATCCGCCTCGGTCAGATCCATGATGTAGGCATAGCGGGTGACCCCCGCATTGTTGACGATGACGTCGAGCCGGCCCAATTCGGCGATCGTGCGGGCGACCATCGCATCGATGCTCGCAACATCGCCGCAATCGGCCTCGATCGCGATCGCCCGCCGGTTGTTGCCGGCCGCCTCGGTAGCAGTTCGCTGCGCCGCTGCCAGGTCGATGTCGGCGGCCGCAATGCTCGCGCCGACCTCCGCCATGCCGAGCGCGATGGCCCGCCCGATCCCGGCACCGGCGCCGGTTACCAGCACGATCTTATCCTCCAGCATCGTCATCCGTGCTCCCTCCTACCAGTCGTCACCCCCGCGAAAGCGGGGGTCCAGGGCGACCGCTCGATGGCTGGCCCTGGATTCCCGCTTTCGCGGGAATGACGGCTATGTTTCGTCTTGGCTTGGCTCGGTCAGCAACCGGCGCAGCTCGGTCTTCAGCACCTTGCCGTAATTGTTCTTTGGCAGCGAGTCGACAAAGCGGTATTGCCGCGGGCGCTTGAAGCGGGCGATGTGGTCGAGGCAGAGTTGGTCGAGCGCCGCTCTTTCGACCTCGGCCTCCGGCTTTGGCACGACGAAGGCGACGACCTCCTCGCCCCAGTCGGGGTGCGGGCGGCCCACCACCGCGGCTTCGACGAGGTCGGGATGGCGCAGCAGCACCTCCTCGATCTCGCGCGGATAGATGTTGCTGCCGCCGGAGATGATCATGTCCTTCGAACGGTCGCGCAGCGTGAGGAAGCCGTCATCATCCATGCTGCCGAGATCGCCGGTATGCAGCCAGCCGCCGCGCAGGGTCTCGGCGTTGGCCGCCGGGTTTTCCCAATAGCCTTCCATGACGCAGTCACTGCGCGTCGTGACCTCGCCGATCTCGCCGGGCATCACCTCGTCATCATTGTCGTCGACCACCCGGACGAGCACCCCGGTGCGCGGCACGCCACACGAGCCGAGCCGCTCGCGCCAGCGCGGATCGCCGGTGTCGGCGTGGAGGCGCTTGGAGAGGCCGGTGATCGTCATCGGCGACTCGCCCTGGCCGTAAAGCTGATAGAGGCGCGGCCCGAACAACTGAAGCGCCTTTTCGAGATCGGCGACATACATCGGCCCGCCGCCGTAATAGATCGTCTTCAGATTGGCGAGATCGGCGCTCGCGACCTCGGGCGCGTAGGCGAGCCGGGTCAGCATCGTCGGCGCCGCGAACATCGACACGCGTGGATGCCGCCGAATCACTTCGAGGATGTCCGCGACATCGAAATGCGGCAGCACCAATTGGTGTGCGCCCTTCAGCACAAACGCCAGCGCATAGAGCCCGGCGCCGTGCGACACAGGCGCTGCCAGCACATGCGTGTCGCGCTCGTCGATGATGTCGATGTCGGCGTAGTAGCACTGGCTCATGAACAAGAGGTTGCGGTGGCTCAGCACCGCGCCTTTCGGCCGGCCGGTCGTGCCCGACGTATAGAACAGCCAGGCGCGGTCGGTCGGGGTGCCTGGCTCGGGCCGGAGCGGGGATGCGCTCGTAAGCAATGAATCGTACGCGGCGGTGCGGGTCGAGATCACCTCGCCGAGGCTGTCGACCGCGCCGGCAAGGGGCGCTAGCACCTCGGCGAGGCCGGGGGTGGCGATCAGCAGGCGGGCGCCAGAGTTCTCGGCGATATATTCGACCTCGCGCGGGTGCAGCCTTGCGTTGGCCGGCACCGCGCAGAGACCGGCCGCCCAACAGGCGAACAGCAATTCGAAGAACTCGCCGCTGTTTTCGAGGCTCAGCAGCACGCGGTCGCCCGGATCGAGGCCGCGCGCCCGCAACCCACCGGCAAGACGCGCGACGCGCTCGGCGAACTCGCAGTAATTCCAGGAGCGGCGCTCGTCGCTGACCGCCGGCTGCCGCGGCACCCGACGCGCCACATCGAACAGCAATGCCGCGAGGTTCATGGGCTCAGGCCTCTCATCGCGAGGCGGGACTAACGCCCCTGCGTCCTTCGAGACGCCCGCTGTGCGGGCTCCTCAGGATGACGTTCTTTCTTAATGTCATCATAAGCTTACGTCATCCTGAGGAGCGTCCGCAGGACGCGTCTCGAAGGACCCACAGCTCACCCCGATGCGCCGCGGTCACCGCGGCTCGCCGACGAAGCCCTGCTGGATTTCGGCGATTCGGGCGAGGGCGGCCGGCGAGAGCGGGCCCTTTTCGACCGAACGCGCGGCGTATTCGAGGTGCTCGATCGTCGAATAGCCGACCAGCACGGTCGAGACCGCGGGCTGCGCGATGACATAGCGGATCGAGGCTTCGATCAGGGTGTCGGCATGGCCCTCGGTGAAGAGCGGTGCGAAGCGGCGCGCGCGCTCGACATCGCGGTGGTAGTCGGCGCCGGAGCCGATCGGCGCCGGCGGCGGCGAGCCGAGCGGGTGGCGCTCCTCTGTCCCGCTCAAAGCGCCGCCGGCCAACACGCGGATGTTGATGATCCCCATATCGGCGGCCTTGGCGTGCGCCAGGAGATTGCCGTAATCCTGCGCCGGATAGCCGGCCGGCACCGCTGCACCCGGGCTCGGGTTCAGCAAATTGTAGCTGGCCTGCGCAGTGTCGACGGCGCGCGCATCGATGATCCGGTGCAACGCGGAGGTCTCACCGTTTGCGGTGATGCCGACGAAGCGGAACTTGCCTTGCGCGCGCAGCCGCTCGAAGGCCGGCACGACTTCATCGAGGACCGTCTCCGCGGCAAAATCGGCACCCCGTGTCGTACCGACGATCGCGTTGTGGAACTGGAACAGATCGACCGAGTCGCGCTGCATTCGCTGCAAGCTCGCCTCGAGCGAGGCGGCGATGGCTTGGCCGATCTGGCCGCGCTCGGTCGGCGGCAGGCGGACCTTGGTGCCGACATAGCAATCGGGCTTCAACGCCTTCAGCACGCGGCCGAGATTGCGCTCGGATTCGCCGTTGCCATACATCTGCGCCGTGTCGAAATAATTGATGCCGAGTTCGAGCGCCCGCCATACCGCGCGTTCCTGATCGGCCGCTTCGCCCTTGATCATCAGCCCGCCGACTGCCCCGCAGCCGAAGCCGAGCAGCGATATGTCGAGACCGGTCCTGCCAAATTTGCGCTTTTCCATCGCCGCCTCCGTGCTGCCCGCTCTCTGTTTTACTCGCCGCGAGATTGCTCGACAATCCGATCGGGCGGGCGGCATTCTGAGATTGTTCACATCTCTTGCAGGCCCGAGATGAACACGACGCAAGCAGCGGATCCGGCACTGATCGAGGATCTCGTCGCCGCCAACCGCATCCTGTACGACCAAAGCGTTGTGGATGGCTTTGGTCATGTCAGCGTGCGCCACGACAAGCGCCCCGACCATTTCCTCTTGGCGCGCAGCATGGCGCCTGGTCTGGTGGCCGCGGCCGACATCATGGAGTTCGACCGCGACGGCGAGGCGGTCGATCCGCAGGGCCGCACGCCCTATCTCGAACGCTTCATCCATAGCGAGATCTTCAAGACGCGGCCCGAGGTACAGGCGGTCGTCCACAGCCACTCGCCCTCGGTCATCCCGTTCGGGGTCGTCGCAGTTAGGTTGCAGCCGATCTACCACATGAGTTCGTTCCTCGGTGCGGGCGTGCCGGTCTTCGAGATCCGCGAGGCCGGCGGTCCGGCAACCGACATGCTGGTGCGCAACTCGGCGCTCGGCGCCGCGCTGGCGACGACGCTCGGGGATTGCGCGGTGGCTCTCTTACGGGGCCACGGCAACGTGGTGGTCGGCGGCTCGATCCGCGAGGTCGTGTTCCGCGCCGTCTACACCGAGGTCAATGCCAAGCTTGCCACCGAAGCACTGCGGCTGGGGCAGGGCCGCGTCACCTTCCTCAACGCGGAAGAGGCAAAGGCGTCGACCGTAACAAACCGCGCGCAGATCGGCCGCGCCTGGGAGCTGTGGAAGGCGCAGGCCCTGGCCCGCTGAGCGTCGGGCAAATTCCCTGAGAACAGGGAAAATTTCGGATTTCGCACTGCAACATAGCCAAAAAGGGCTTCGAATCCCTCACTCATGCGCAGCATTCCCGGAATCGGAACAGGGAATTCTTTCGCGACAAGCAGGGAATTTTTCTCGACTGGCAGGGAATTTTGCTGCACCGCATCAAGAAAACCCTCCCGCTCTCGGCAATGCTGTCCATAAAAGCAATTGCGATAATATATGGTGGCGGCGACGCGACACGGCAACGCCGATCGAAACCTGTCCTGATCGGGAAGTTGCCCCGACCCGCCTCTCCTTCTTGTCATCCCGGCGAAAGCCGGTATCCACGGCCGGGTGCATCCCGGCTTTCGCCGGGATGACAATCGAGGTGGTCCGGAGATGATGGACAGAACCTCCGCATCATCATTCCAGGGACAAAGGCCGATTCGCACCGGTAGGGATGGTGTCCGGCAAGGTGACAGAAAAATTTGCCGCGGTTCTCGGCCGATGCCCCAGATGGCTATCGTCCGGTTCCGGGCGGCGTAAGATGCGCCAATGCCTCCTGGGCAGAGGAGGATCCCCATCATGCACGCCCTGTTTCGCGGCATCTCGGTCATCCCGGTCCTGACGATCGATCGGGAGGGCGATGCGGTGCCGCTCGCCCGCGCCCTCGGCGAGGGCGGGCTCTCGGTCATCGAGGTCGCGTTGCGCACCCCGGCGGCGACCGCCGCCATCGCGGCGATCGCGCGCGAGCTGCCGCATATCGTCGTCGGCGCCGGGACGCTGCAGCGCGCCGCCGATGTCGCAGCGGCGGTGCATGCCGGCGCCCGCTTTCTGGTCAGCCCGGGAACGACGCCCGAACTGGCCGCGGCAGCGTTGGCCAGCGAATTACCTTATCTGCCGGGGATCGCTACCCCGTCCGAAATCATGACGGCGCGCGCGCTCGGCATTTGCCTGATGAAATTGTTTCCGGCCGAGGCGCTCGGCGGGATCGGCTTTTTGCAGGCGCTCGCTCCGGTATTCCCGGGCGTCGCCTTTTGTCCGACCGGCGGCATCGACGAGCGCAGCGCGGCCGATTACCTGGCCCTGCCCAACGTGCCGATGGTCGGCGGCTCGTGGATGGCGCCGAAAGAGGCGATCGCCGCCGGCGATTGGCCGCGCATACGCCGGCTCGCCGAGCGCGCCGCCATGATCGGCCGGGCCGAAGCGGCCTGACCGGCCGGGCTACGGCCGCGCTCGCTATTCTGCCAAGGAGCCCCCGGCTGCTATTGCCTGGGGCTCCCTAGCGTTTGCTGGCTGGTATCAATAGCCCCAGCGGGGGTAGTACCGGTGATGCCAGTACGGATTCCCGCCCCCATAGCCACCATACCCGCCGCCATAATATCCATAGGGCCGGAAGGCCGGGGCGCAGTGAGGCGGGACCCACATGCCACGATACGGGCTCCAATGCCCCGGCACCGGCCGACCTCCCGGGCCGCACCCGCCCCACACCTGGACAATGCCGGGCGCTTGATGGGCATCGGGCGTCGGAACGACCGGGGCAGCTTGTGCCGACGCCGCGGTGGCAATGAGCCCAAGGGCGCCGATCAAGGTCAAAGCCGTTAGTCGCATTTTCGTTTCCTCCACTGAACTCCATATGGATAACGGTACGACGCCAACGAGTAATCCGTGCCTGTCGACGGTTTCGCTATCGGCGAGTTGCCTTTTCGATCGCGAATTGAGCTCGGCGCCAGCGAGCACGATGGATGCGCTGACGTAACACCACATCAACAGGACCACCACCGCACCCAGCGAGCCGACGGGAACCATCTCCGGATCCCGGCGTTGGCGACCGATTCGAGGTGCTGGGGCCGGGCTTATGCAAAACGCCGAGAAGCAACTCGCGGCCATCGGTTTCGGCGGAAGCCGGAGCGAACCCGCCTGCTGGCGTGCGGTGCGGCTCGATCGGCCGGCATTGCCGGCGCGTGCGCCGGAGGCCAGGCCGGAGCCGGCGTGCAGC
>WNFD01003758.1_pt1 | contig 15626 bp, 11 predicted proteins | sample 5400491 | NCBI WGS metagenome assembly WNFD01 (sample SAMN13153343, study PRJNA577476) | soil metagenome | isolation source: 120 cm saprolite under Douglas fir tree site 2 hole 2 replicate 2 | place: USA:California | collected 2015-04-18 | reverse complement strand
GTAGTCCTTTTGGGCGTCTTTGTAGATGACGCCGATGCCGGAGCCGGCGGCCAGGTCGTGAAACTGATTGAAGGTGATTTTTTTCCAGTTTTCGGTGAGTTGGTCGGCGGGGTATGGCTTGCCGTTGAGCCATGCGAACGAGGCAAACTTTTCTGCGTCGAGGGTGGCTACTTCGCTGGTTCGCATGTTGCGCTTGTGAGCGGCTTGTGTGGTGAAGACGCCGCGGTGGTATTCGAAGTAGAGCTCGTCCTTCCAGGTGGGGAGGCCGATGGCTCCGGTGGAGGATGCTGGTGGTGGGGTGTAGCCCTTTGCGATGGAGTCGTAATCCCAGGTGGGGGAGTCGGGGTTGAGGTTTTTCTCTACGTCGGTGAAGTAGCTTTGCGCGGTGTGATAGCGTGCGCGGTGTGATAGCGCATGGTGGGAACGGCTTGTGGCTCGGCGATGTACGAACCCACCTTAGGCGACGATGAGACCGTCGCCGAAGATGGGGCACCCGGTTTGGTGGCGGGTTGGCTGGCGGCGATCCAGTGGTCGGCCTGATCGAGCATAGCGCGGGTGGGGCCGCCGCCGTGGTCGCCGATGCCGTAGAGGTCGAGGAGTTCAGAGGTGCCGGGGTTGCGTTGGGCGGACTCGGCGAAGTCGGCGGAGATGCGGGTGGGGTTGACGTTGTCGTGGACGTAGTCGGTGGGGAAGTAGGTGAGGACTTTGCTGCCGTCGGGCGACTCCCACCAGAAGAGGCGGAAAGGGAGCTGGTTGGTGTCGTTCCAGTGCATCTTCTGCGTGACGAAGTAGTCCATGCCGGAGCGTTTGTAGATCTGGGGGAGCTGCCAGTTGTAGCCGAAGGAGTCGGGGTTCCAGCCGATGCGGGCGGTGACGCCGTACTCCTTTTGGAAGTAGCGCTGGCCGACGAGGAGCTGGCGGACGAGGGATTCGCCGTCGGGGAGGTTGAGGTCGGGTTCGACCCACATGCCGCCGACGATCTCCCAGCGGCCCTCTTTGACGCGCTTGCGAATCTCGTCGTTCATCTTCGGGTATTTTTCGGCGATCCATGCGGTGTATTGCGCGGCGGATTGGGAGTAGGTGTAGCTGGGGTACTCGTCCATGAGCTGCAGGGCGGTGGTGAAGGTTCGCTTGACGACATCGATGGTTTCGCTGCGCGGCCAGAGCCAGGCGGCGTCGATGTGGGCGTTGCCGGCTAGGTCGATGGTGGCCTGGGAGAGGACGGGGTGGAGGGTGGTGAGGATCTCCTGCGATTTGCGGAGGGAGTTGTCGAAGGCGGATTGGTCGGCGGCTTCGAGGGCTTTGAGGTCGATAGCTGCGACGGCTTCCTCAACCTTTGGGAGAAGGTCTTTGCGTGGGGTTGGGAGTGCGGGCAGGATGTTTGCTGCGGCGATGCATTGGATGCGGATGTCTTCGGGGTTGGGGCGGGCTGTGGCGGCGTTGGGGTTGGGTTCGATTTTGAGGTTGACGCCAGCGAAGGTTTTTTCGTCGACGGTGCGGAGGAGCTTGACGGCTACGAGGACTTTGTCGCCGGGCTTGGCGGGGTCGAAGAGGACGATGGGTTCGAGGTCGTCTCCGAGGGCTACGCGGCGGCCGTTGAAGTAGATGATCTCGGGCATGGGGCCGTTGGCGTCGGCGCGGAACTGGAACCAGATGCGGGAGCCGGTGAGGTCGTAGCCGTTGAGGGTCTTGGGGACTTCGATGACTCGGCGGTACCAGACGGCGTCTTGCGGGGCCTTGGCGCGCGGCTTTTGCAGGGGCCAAGCGGAGTCGTCGAGGGAGGGGGATTCGCCGTGGGGGACGTCGCCTGCGTGGAAGTGCCATTCGCCGGCGGGGAGGGAGTTCAGCATCTCGACGGTGTGGAGCTTTGCGATCGCGGCGGGGGAGAGGTTTTTCTGTTCCCGGATGGGGGTGAAGGACTGGGCTAGAGCGATTGAACACGTCAGCGCTAACGCGAGCGGAAGATGTCTTAAGTGCATGGGCGCAAGGGTAGCAAATTCGACGGCTTTCGAGAAATCTGTCGGTGGGAGACACGCGAAGATGCCGGCTGACTTTACTGGTTGGCGCGGGGTTTAGGGATTTTTGGAGGCTGACAGGATTGCGAGCCCGGGCGGTCCGTGGCTAGGGTGTATCGACATAGAACGATGTGGGCTGGAGCGAATAGGCCAAAAGATATGGAGAAAGTCCGGCGCTGCGAGCAAACCGCAGGTCCCTTCGACAGGCTCAGGGCAGGCTCTTCGACTGCGCCTCTCGCGATAAGACTGCGAGGTCCGTTCGACTACGCTCAGGGTCAGGATGACAATTTCTATATCAATCGATCACTTAAGCTCAAGCTACATGTCGTCTATATACCTAGTGTCCTGTCTCTAAAGTTAGCGACATAATCGCGACACGAACATGAGTGCTAACCCACACAAACAGCAGATCCCTCCACTCCGCTGCGCTCCGGTCGGGATGACAATCAATGTCAATAACTTCAGAGACAGGACAGTAACTTCAGAGACAGGAGAGATAGGACAGTAGAGAGGAAGTATTCTCTACCTGGCGTTGTTGATTGCAACCGGTTCGGGGCGAGCCCATTGATTGAAGAAGGCTGTCAATTTTGAGGGGCTGTAGGCTCCGTCTTCGCGGAGATCGACGACGTGCTGCGAGTGGAGAAGGGTTCCGTCGCTTTCGAGCACGAAGAAGTGCGGGATTCCGAGGACATGGGGGTAAGGGGACAGGGCCTGGTCATGGATGCTGCCGGTGCCGTAATGAACGGCGACGGTGATGAACCGGGATTCGCGAAGCTGGGTCAGCTCGGGGTTTTTCTGGAAGAGCTCGTCCATCTGGTGGCAGAAGGGGCACCAGGGGCCGCCGACGTAGAGGATGATGCGCTTGCGAGTGCGTTGCGCCTCGGCGATGGCTGCACGGATGTCCTCGGCGGGGTCCCTCGTGGGGTCGAACTGGTGTACGGGGGTGTAGCCCGTTACCGGGCTGGCGGAGATGGGCGGTACAGCTACTGCTCGGCCTGGCTGGGCGAGGCAGGAAGGCGATGCCATCAAGACGAACAGGACGGCCTTGATGTGAGGTCTCATGGTGGGTGGCTCCTGCGCTGCTGGGCTGTTGCTGGGTTGTTTCGAGGTGGGCTAAAAAGAGAGGTGGCGAGGACTGCGCCCGCCACCTCTTTCAGGTTGTGGTTATGTTATGGCAGCGAGGTTGTGGTGCACTCTCCGGCGCTGCACAGCGGGCAACTAACCGGAGCGCAGGCGAGAGCGCCGGCCGGACAGAGTCCGCCTGCGGGCGGAATGGGTCCCCCGAGAGCAGGTGTGGCTGCGGTAACGGAGATCAGGTCGCTAAAGGTGAACCTGCCGTCCGTCAATCCGTTGCTGGCCGCGTCGAAGGCCGTGGGTTGATAGCTTCCTGTGACATTGGCGCAGTCGGTTGGGAGTTTGGTGACTGGGTCGACAGTCCCGGCCGGATCGAGTGTGGAGATGGAGCTGGGAGTGAGGTTGGCGGCTGGATTGTCTACGAGAGTGATATTCGTCAGGCGGACCTTGCCGAGGTTACAGACGGTAGCCTTGACAGGGACCTGTACGACGCAACCTGAGCCGGAACAGGAGAGTCCCGGACCTGGAGCGACGCAGTGCTTCACGACACCAACGGAGCCGCTGATGGGCGCGGTGCAGGTATCCGAAGCAGCGGGAGCATCGATCTCCGATGTGCCAAAGAAGCCCTTTGCGGAGGCCGTGTTCTTCGCCGTTAACGAGGCGACGGTTGCGGTGGCGGTGTAAGTTCCCGTCGCGCCCGGCGCCAGAGTTGTGGTTGGCGAGTTGGTGGTGCTATCGAGCAGGGTGGGATGAGTGAGAGTGCCGGTGGGCAGGTTGTCGTCGATCACGATGCCGCTTAGGGTTCCGACACCTGTGTTGTGGACGACGCCTTTCCAGGAGTAGAGAACCTGGGTGCCGTTATTGACAAGCACCGGAGGGTTCGCCGTGTCGCATTGCTTGGTGATGGTGAGGGAGCAGACGGGGAAGCCGCCGAGGAGAAAGTCCTTGAGGACGGCTGAGGTGGATTGTGAGGAGCGAGTCTCTTCCAGGAAGCTGCTGAAGCAGGGAAGGGCGCCCCCGTCGAATCCGTTGACCGCGTAGGAAAGATTGATGCCGCCCTGGAAGAAGAGCGGAGAGGCGATGGGTCCTTGCCAGAGGGAATTGGTGGTGAGGGCGTTTGTCGTGGCACAGTAGGGTGAATTTGTGCAGGCGACGGTGGACGCCTGAATTGCAAGTAGAAGGAGGTTGCTATCGGCGCATTGGCCAGCGACTGGTTTTGTTACCCCGGATTTGCAACTTGAATTCCACTGCAGGATCTGGATGTTGGAGGTACCGCCGCCGCCGGTGAAGGAGGAGATGACGAATATGTCTCCATTTTTATGGACGCCGGAGAACGATCCATCAGGGTTGAGTTTGATGGTGTTCTGGAAGAACCAGATGCCGATATTGGCGTCGCCATTGGGAGAGACTCGATCGGCGCCGAACATCAGATGGAAGCTGCTGTTGGGTGCTGTATAGGCGGCCGCATAGCCGGAGTTCAAGGTGTCTTTGTTGGGGGTGGGGGTGCCGCTCCATTTCCACTGGGAGATGTCGAGCGGGTCTTTGGAGCCGCCACCGGTAAAACTGTCGGTGCTTGCGGTGCCGTCGAGGAAGGTGCGAACGCTGGAGTGACCTGCTGAGGAGCCAGATCCGGTGCCGTCAATATTGAGGGGGCGGCCACTTCCATTGAGAAGGTTCCAGTAGTCGCATGGAGTTCCGTAGCTACAGTTGAGGTTGTCACTGGCAGCGTTGCCGTTGATCTGCATGAGGGTGGTGGGAGATGTCTGCGCGGTTGCGATTGCAGTGGCAGACGCAAGTATGCCGGACCACAATAGGGTCTGGCTAAAGGAAGGTGTCTGACGGTACATAGTAGTTTTCTCCTTGAGAACCAATAATGAGAACCAAATAATTCGTGGCCGCCTATGGTGAGCATTGACGGTTCCACGGTGACTCGGCAGTTCGTCTAAGTCGCCTGTTCGCTTCAGGCGCGAATTACTTCAGAAGTTTTGTTCCTGGTGGGATAACTTGGCCGGGAAGGTACCGGGGTAGAGGGGCTCCAAGTGATTGACCATGGAATGTATCCCCGCCTCTAGTCCTTCGAATTGCTTAGGTTAGGCTGTCGAAGTGGGCCGTGCAAGTAACTTGGTATTACTTCGCGTGAAGGGGATATTCCGATGTAAGTGGAATTATCTGGGGAGTTAGCGGGGATTGTTCCATGCGATACGTGGTTGTTACCTCTGTTTTCTTGCTTTGCATCAATTGCGATGCTATTCTCCTGCCACTTTAGCTCCGACACACGCAAGACTGAGCGCTGCAGGGGTTACCGGAGGACGGATGCTCTCCTTGGATTCGGGCCCCTTAAGATTTGGACTGTATGAGCTGAACCGGCTGAGCGGGGAGCTTCGAAGGCGTGGGTTGAGGGTGCGGCTTACACCTCAGGCCATGACTCTCTTGTGCCTGCTGGTGGAGCCTCCCATCAGGATGCGGACGAGGGAGGAGATTCAGCGGCGACTGTGGCCTGGCAACACGTTTGTGGATTTCGAGCGCAGCTTGAATAAGGCAGTGCATTCTCTGCGGGAAGGCCTCGGGGATTCGGCAACAAATCCTCGTTTTATAGAAACGGTGGCGGCACAGGGGTATCGCTTCCTACCGGCGTTTATAGAGGGGAGTGGATGGGAGGGGGAGACTCGCTCCCGCGATGGGCTGGAGTACGTAGCGGTGCTGCCGATTGTGTCTGGGATGGTGTCTGGGGGAGACGAGGAACTTGTCTTTCTGGGGAACCGGATCACTTCGTGCCTGACGGATGGGCTCTCCACAATCCGGGGGGTGCGGGTGATGGCAGAGAGCACGGTGAGGAGCGGGAGGTTGGATGGTGCGAGTCCCCAGGGAATAGGCAAAGGCCTGGGGGTCCAAACGCTGCTGGCGGGGGAGCTGACCCGGCACGGGGTGGTGCTGCATCTTCGGATGGAGTTGATCGACGTGGCGGATGGCGGGCAGATCAGAGGCGCGCATGCGGAGGGGATCGCGCAGAAGGGTATGCCGTGCGAGGTCGAGCTTGCGGAGGCGATACTTCGGCAGATCGTGCCGGTGCTGGTGCGGGTTTCGTCGAAGATGAGAGTGGTTCGTGAGCCTGGGCTGATGACGGATCGCAAGATGACCGCTGGGTGAGAGAGCGGCTGACGCGCCTGGTGGAGGGCTGGTAGTCTTTCGTGCATGACGAATTTGCGGGTACGAACGACGGGTGTTTTGGGGTTGGGGTGTGTTTTGGCTGTGGCTGTGCCGATGATGGCGCAGAACACGTTGCCGGCGGCCACGGCTGGTGGTATCGATGCTGCTGCTGCTGATGTGTTGAAGGCGACGGGCGTGCCGAGTGCTTCGGTCGCGGTGGTGCAGGGTGGGAAGGTCGCGTACGTGAAGGCGTATGGGATGGCGCGGCTGGATCCGGCGTTGGCGGCCGAGGCGGGGATGCAGTATTCCGTCGGGTCTATCAGCAAGCAGTTTACGGCGGCGGTGGTACTGCTGCTGGCGCAGGACGGCAAGTTGAAGCTGGACGATCCGGTGGGGAAGTATCTGCCGGGGGTGACGCGGGCGAACGATGTGACGATTCGCCAGGTGCTGTCGATGACGTCGGGGTATCAGGACTTCTGGCCGGAGGATTATGTGATGACGTCGATGATGAAGTCGACGAATCCACAGCAGATCCTGGATGTGTGGGCGAAGAAGCCGCTGGATTTCGAGCCGGGGACCGAGTGGCAGTACTCGAATACGAACTATGTGGTTGCGGGGCGGATTGCGGAGATCGCAGGCGGCAAGCCACTGATTGAGCAGCTGCAGGAGCGGATTTTCAGGCCGTTGAAGATGACGGGTGTGTTCAATTCCGATGCTAGCCGGCTGCCGGCGAGTGATCCTACGGGGTACTACCAGCATGCGTTGGGGCCGCTGCGGCCGGCTCCGCAGGAAGGGCAGGGGTGGATGTTTGCGGCGGGGGAGTTGGCGATGCCGGCGAGCGATCTTGCGCTGTGGAACATCAGCATGATGGACAGAACGCTGCTGGCACCTGCCTCGTACGACACGATGTTTGCCGAGGTGAAGCTGAAGGACGGTAAAGGCACAGGGTATGGGCTGGGCGTGCAGGTGGGAGATCGGAATGGGCACCGCTACATTGAACATAGTGGAGAGGTTTCGGGGTTTGTGTCGGAGAATATGGTGTTTCCCGATGACAAGGTGGCGGTGACAGTGCTGACGAACGAGGATGCTTCGAGCGCGGCGGGAGCGCTGGGGCGGAGGATTGCGCCGCTGGTGCTTGGTGGTGGATCGGGTGTGGGGGTGGCGAGCGCGGAGGCAGCGGCGGCGGAGAAACGGGCGCTGAATATTTTTACGGGGTTGCAGGACGGGAAGCTCGACCGGTCGCAGTTGACGGCGCTGTGCGATGCCTACTTTACGCAGGAGGCGGTGGAGGATTTTGCTTCGAGCCTGAAGCCGCTGGGGACGCCGGCCAGTTTCAAGCAGGTGTCTGAGGGGAAGCGGGGTGGCATGACGTTCCGTGTGTTCAACGTCGGCTTTCCCGGTAAGCAGGTAAGGGTGACGGTGTACGAGATGCCGAATGGCAAGCTGGAGCAGTACCTGGTAATTCCGACCGGGAGTTAGTGCTGTGGTTCGATGAGGCCGGTTTGCGTTGAGTGCTGCGGCGCAATGAAGGATAATGATTCGTGGTAGAGACGCGCCTGATTCTGCTGGCGTGCCCTTTCGCGGGTCCCCTGTTTCATTTTCCCTGGCTGTGTTTCTTCTTCTTCCTTGGTTCTATAACACCGGAAGGACTCGGACAATGAACCTATGGACAGAATACGAAGGACGAACGATTAATGGGGTCTACCCACTGACAAAGCTGATTCGGCCAGAAGGCCGGAGCGCTTTTTTCTCTACGTCGAATGGTACGGGGGTGCCGACGGTCATACGGCTGATCGAATCGCACTTCGACGGTGACGAGATATTGACCAGGTGGCGCGGTGTTGCGGCGCTGAATCATCCGAATCTGGTGAAGCTTAAAAGCTTTGGACATGTTGTGGTGGATGAGACGTCACTGGTGTATGCGGTGATGGAGCCGGTTGAAGCCAATCTTAGCGAGATCCTGAGGGAACGCCGATTGACGGTGCTGGAGACGAGGCAGATTGCGACCAGTCTGCTGGCGGCGATCGAGGCGCTGCACTCGAACGGATTTGTTCACGAGCATGTGGTGCCGGAGAATGTGCTGGCTGTGGGCGAGGTGATCAAACTGCGGAGCGATTGCATCCGCGAGACGCTTGAGGGCGAGGAGGGGGTCGCACTGAAGCGAAAGGATGTGCGCGATTATGCCGCTGTGCTGCTGCAGGCACTGACGCAGCAGAGGACGTTGGAGGATGCGTCGCGGCATCTGCCGCTGCCTGCGCCGTTTGAGCAGATTGTGCGCAAGGGGATGAGTGGGGAGTGGGGGCTGGCACAGATCGGTACGGCATTGAAGAGGCCTTCGGTTGCACAGGCTATTGCTCGTGCGGGGGTGACGCCAGATGCGCCGAAGTTTGAGAGGCTGGGTGCGGAACCTGTTGTTGCTGCGCCGTCAGCAACTGGGACGCCTGTCGATCCGCCTCTTGGCGCTCCGCCTTCTGTGGCTAGACGTATTCGGGTCCCTGTCGACGAGGAACTGCGAAGGTTTGGACCGCGGGGAATTGCTTATGGTGCGGGCACGTTTCTGATTGTTTTGCTGGGATGGTATTTCGTGCATAGCCGGTCGGCGGGCTCGAAGGGTGCGGTACGGGAGGCGCCTGCTCCGGCTCCGGTGGCACAGGAGAGCGCGCCAGCTGCGGCGAAGAACTCGGCCGCGACAGATGTTGGATCGCATCCTGCGCCGAGTGCTCGCGTAGTGGCGGGGAATACTCCCGCACCTGCAGGACAGAATGCCGCGGGTGACAGCCGTGGTCGTTGGCGGGTGGTTGCTTTTGCGTATAACCGCGAGGACCAGGCGCGGCAGAAGGTTGCGGAGATTGCACAGACCCATCCGGATTTGAGTCCAACAGTATTTACGCCGAACGGGCATGCTCCTTTTCTGGTGACGCTGGGTGGCCCGATGAGCATGCAGGAGGCTTTTGCGCTTTCGGGCAAAGCGAAACGAGAGGGACTGCCGAAAGATACTTACGCGCAGAACTATCGGGGAAGCGGGAATTGAGACAGGAAGAGGAAAGCGCCGATGGCTCTGAGATGAGACATCGGCGCTTTGATTTTTCGCGGAGGGTGTTTCACTACTCTTTGCTAATTTTTCTTTACTTCTTTTCGGTCTGGGCGAGGAAGTCGATGAGGTATTGCTTCCAGACGGTGGCGACGGTGTGGGTGCCGTGGCCTCGGGTGGCGTCGGAGATGGGGATGAGGATGAATTTGGCGTGGGGCATCTGCGTGACTAGCTTTTCCGGGATGCCTAGCTCGGGTGGGTTGATGAAGTCGTCGGCGGAGTTGATCCAGAGGACGGGGGCGGTGATCGTGGAGAGCTTGGGCGCGGGGTTGTAGTTGCGCGAGGCGTTGATGTAGTAGAGGAAGTCGTTGGCGTCGGTGCGGGCGATGTCGGCGGCGATGGTTTTGTCGACGTAGGCCTCGACCTGGGCGCGGGTGGGGTAGTTCTTCTGGAGCTGGAGGGGCGCGCCGCCGGCGATGACCAGGAGGTCGCTTGCGCCGCGGAGGCCTTCGGTGGGCGGGGTGGTGTAGTCGCCGTTCTTCCAGGCGGGATCGTGCTTGATGTCCTCGATGGCCATGTACCGCCACATGCGGTTGCGTCCGGCGAGTTCGACGGGCTGGCAGGCGAAGGGCGCGAGGGCGTCCATGAACTGCGGGAAGGTTTCGCCCCAGACGAAGGACTGCATGCAGCCCATCGACGTGCCGAGGATGAGGCGGAGGTGATCGACGTGGAGGCCTTCGAGGAGCATGGTGTGCTGGGAGGCGACCATGTCGTCGTAGTCGTACTGGGGGAAGTGCATGCGGAGGCCATCGGAGGGTTTGGAGGATTGGCCGTGACCGATGTCGTCGGGGAGGATGAGGAAATACTTTGTGATGTCGAAGGGCTGGCCGGGGCCGAAGAGGACGTCGGAGAAGATGGGATTCATCAGCGAGTGGGCGTTGCCGCCGGTGCCGTGGAGGAGGAGGATGGCGTTGTCGGTGTGGCCGTCGGCGCCGCGATGGGGCTTGCCGAGGGTGATGTAGTGGAGGTGGAGTTTCTCGATCGTCTCGCCGTCTTTGAAGCGGAAGTTGGCGATGTCGTAGGCGCCGTCCTGCGTGGGCCATTTGCTGGGAGTGGTCTGGGCGCTGGCGGTGACGGTCGTGGTCGCGAGGAGCGCGAGGAGGATGAGGCGGGTGATCATGATGAGGGTGTCTCCATGGAGGCTTGAGTTGCGGTGGTGACTGCGAGACGTATAGGTGCCGCGAAAAGGTTTAGTCCTTCATGTTTTCCTGGGCTCTGATGAAGGCGTAGTTGCTGACGTGAACCCATCCGCGGAACGGTTGATTGACGTCGGCGATGGCGAGCAGAACGAGGGTGATGAGAAGCGTGAAGGAGAAGACCTGGAGGGCGTGGAGGCGGGTATTTGCCGAGCCGAACATGGAAGCCGAGGCGATGGTTAAAAATCCTCCGATGAGAAGGACGGCCCAAAAGATCGCCGGTAGCCGATACATGCTTTGCAGCAAGCGGGTACGGCGGTGTTCGGTGAGCGAGCTGAGTTCAGAGAGGGCGTGATCTTCGGCGACGATCTCGGATGGGGTTGCCAGTTTTACGGACATCAACGTCTTCCACATGGCTTGGTTGATCTCGTGGCTTTCTTCCGGTATCTGGTCGCGAGCCATCTCCGGCCAGTCCTGATTGATGACCGTATCGGCGTAGGAATGGGCCTGCAGCTGGAGTTGTACGCGTTGCTGTTCGGGCAGGCCTTCGGCAAGGCGGTAGACGTTTCTAAGGGCGCTGGCCTCGAGGTCTACGTTGAGATTCGCGGCGACGAAGTCCGTCCAGACGGTGTAGAGCATGAAGCCGAGAATGACCGCGTAGGTGGTGCCGATGATGTTGAGCTGCCATCCGATCAGGTCGTTGTGAACCTGACGCTTCTCCTGGGGCCAGACGCGGTTCAGTGCGGCCATAAAGAGCATTGAGCCCGCGATCGTGAGGACGAGGACGAGGATGTTTAAAGTGAGACCAAGCATGAAAGCGATGTTCTCCGGACGATTTCCAAGCTTATCGAATTTTTGCCGGAGTGGTTTGAGTTGGAAAAGCGCCGCCTTCGGTTGAAGACGGCGTTTCGTTTTAGCGATGCGAGTCTATTCGGTGGCGTCTCGGTCGTTTTTCTCTGCGGGGGCCTTCTCGGGCGTGGTGAGGGGCTTGGTGATGTCGTCGAGGTAGTCGGGAGTGCCGTCTACGCGGACGAGGGAGGGGAAGCGTTCGCCGTCGTGGTAGTCGAGGTCTGCGGTGGTGACGAAGGTGTCGCCCTGGAGGATCAAGTGGATGGGCTCGGTCTTCGCGTTGGAATGGGCTTCTTTGATGGCTGATTTGAGGGCGTCGCCGGAGAAGATGTTGCCGTTGACGGCGATGATCTTCTGTCCGGGGAAGAGCTTCGCTTTGTCGGCGGGTCCGTTCCAGCGGACGTCGGAGATGTCGCCGTCGGCCATGACGCGGATGCCGATGGAGTACCAGGCGTCGATGCCGCCGCCGCGACGGCCGCCGGTGGAGGCTATGGTGCGTGCGGATTTGGTGGGCTTGTCGGTGTAGACGAGCTTGTAGCCGCCCTGCTCGATGCCGGCGAGGTCGGCGTGCGGGTTGATGGCGTCGATGTGGTCGTGCATGAAGGTGGCCCAGTCGTATTTGGCGACCTGGTTGAGGTCGGCGATAAGCTCGTCGCGGTTGTAGGTGACGATGAGCGGGCCGGTGTTTCCACCCCAGCCAGCAGGCTGGCCGGGGACCCCGGTGTTGCCGCCTTTGCCGAGGAAGATGTGGAGAAAGTCGGTGAGGGATTTTTTGTTGTCGGTGAGCTTGCGGATGGTGGTGTCGGTGTCGAGCCAGAAGAGTTCGCCCTCCTGGTAGTAGTCCTGGCCGCGCTTCCAGTTGGACCAGGCGGGGTTGCCGCCGCGGAGGATGCTGGCAGCGATGGCGGTATCTTCGGTGGAGCGCCACTCGCGGCCGGGTTTGTAGTCGAGGTTGGCGGCGGAGGCGGCGAGCATGTCGCGGTACTGCTCCTGTGATTTGAGGCCGGAGCGCGCGGCGAGGACGTTGCCGAGGTATTGTGTCATGCCTTCGTAGACCCAGAGGAGGGAGCCCTCCTGCATCTTGGTGAAGTCGTCCTGATAGAGGTTGAAGGGGCGGCGGTATTTGCCGTTCCAGGAGTGGGTGAACTCGTGGGAGAGGAGGTCGGACTCGGCGAGCTGGTGGGCTGCGTCGGAGAAGCCTTTTTCGCCTACGCCGTTGTCGGAGGACTGGCCGTGCTCGAGGCCTTCGCCGCCGGCTACATCGGAGAGGGTGAGAAGGAAGTGATAGACGTTGTAGTGGCGTGAGGCGTAGGCGGCGCCGGTTTCTCGGACGAGGTTCGAGAGTTCGACGAGGAGTGCGGGGCGTAGCTGGGAGTCTTCGGGGGAGTCGGCGACGACGTCGATGTAGTGTTTGGGGGTGACCTCGGGGGCGAGGTCGAACTCGTGGAAGTACTCGCCGGTGATGACGGGGGAGTCTTCAAGCTGCTCGACGTTGGTGGTGGCGTAGTGGGTGGTGCCGCCCTTGGGGTGTTGTGCGTCGTAGCCGTCGGTTGGTGTGAGGGCGGTGCCGATGCCCCAGCCTTCGGGAACCTTGACTGAGGGCTGGATGGGGATTTCTTTGACTGGCGTGTTGGCTGGGTAGAGGAGGAGTTTTTCCCATTCGAGGACGGCGAGCTTCTGGCTTAAGCGTGCGGTGACGATGCAGTCGAGGTGGGCGTGGAGGGTGGTGACGCCGTCAGGGACGGTTACGTGAAACTGGTATAGGTCTTCGTCGTCGCGGCGCCACGGAAGAACTTTGCCGTTGGCGGTGAAGACGACGCCGGTGATTTGATCGACGGGGCCGGTGGGGCGATGGTTGCCGGGGATCCACTTGGGTGTGGTGAGAGAGACGGGGCCGGGCTTGACGGGGATGTCGACGTCGGCGTGGTAGAGCTTGCGAGGGGCGTCGGAGAGGTCCGCGGTGATCTGGATGGGGGTCTTCTGGGCTTGCAGGAGGGTCGTTGCGCCGAGCAGTAGAGCTAAAGGCAGGAGAGTGTGGCGGTTGATCATGAGCGGGGACTTTCCTCTCGAGGGTGGGGTTGAAATTTTAGATATTAGTAGGGTAGACGAAGTGGAAGGGCCTGGGGACGCAGGCCGTTTTTCGTGGCTGCGTCCCTTGTTGGGACTGGTCAGGATTTGAGGGCGGATTCGATGGCGGCGATGACGGTGGGGTCGTCGGGGAGGACTTCGGGGGAGAAGCGGGCGGCTACGTTGCCGTTGCGGTCAATGAGGAACTTCTCGAAGTTCCAGAGGATGCCGGGTTCGGGATTGGTAGAGGCGCCGTTGTGCTTGCTTTTGAGGAAGCCGTTGAGGTTTTCACGGAAGCTGTCGCGGGTGGGGCCGATGGCTTTGGGCTGAGCGGCGATGAGGGATTTGTAGAGGGGGTGGGTGTCGGGGCCGGTGACGGGGATCTTCGAGAACATGGGGAAGTCGACGCCGAAGGTGGAGCGGCAGAAGGACTGGATATCTTCGTTCGAGCCGGGTTCCTGGGCGCCGAAGTCGTTGGCGGGGAAGCCGCAGGCGACGAATCCGGAGTCTTTGAAGCGGGCGTAGAGTTTTTCGAGGGCATCGTACTGGGGGGTGAGGCCACATTGGGAGGCGACGTTGACGAGGAGGAGGACTTTGCCGCGGTAGTTGGCGAGGGAGGTGGTTTCGCCGGTGATTTTGTTGACCGGAATGTCGTAGAGGGGAGTGGTGGACATGGATTCTCCTGATGCGGGTTTTCCATTAATTATAGGCGGGCTGCTGGAATGGAGAGCTTGCGAGGGGATTCTCCGGACGAGGGATCCGCTGGGATCTTTATGGAATCCTTATGACTTTTTTCCGAGGAGGCGCGGTTTAATTTCAGCGCGCCGGTGGAATGAGTTGACAGAGGCGTTACGATCTAAATTGCATGTCCTTAACAGATTCACTTATTGGAAAACCCTTAGCTACTAGTGAAGAACGTGCCGAGCATATCGGCGTCGCGGCCGGAATACCGATTTTCGGGTTGGATGGGCTGACGAGTGCGGCGTACGGGCCAGAGGCGGCGATGACGCTGCTGATCCCGCTGGGGATCGCCGGAGCGGAGTACGGATGGCGGATTATCGCGGCGATCTTAGTGTTGCTGACGATCGTGTACTTCAGCTACCGGCAGACGATTGCGGCGTATCCACACGGCGGCGGAAGCTATACCGTCGCGACGGAGAACCTGGGTGAGATGCCGGGGCTGCTGGCGGCGGCGGCGCTGATGATCGACTACATTCTGACGGCGGCGGTGGGGATCTCGGCGGGCGTGACGGCGCTGACCTCGGCTGTGCCGAGGCTGCAAACCCATACGTTGCTGATATGCCTGGTGATTCTTGCGCTTCTGGCAATTGTGAATTTGCGGGGCGTGAAGGACACCGGAACGGCGTTCATTCTGCCAACGTTCTTGTTTGTCTCGACGCTGTTGACGTTGATTGCAGTTGGCATGTGGAAGACGGTGCTGACGGGTGGGCATCCGATGCCGGTGGCTCCGGTCCCTCCGGCGCTGCCGGCGAGCGTGGGAGCGCTTGGAACGTGGATGCTGTTGAAGGCGTTTGCGAGCGGCTGCGCGGCGATGACCGGTGTCGAGGCGGTGTCGAACGGGGTAATGGCGTTCGGCGAGCCGAGAGTGAAGCGGGCGCAGCGAACGCTGACGGTGATTATCGGGATCCTGATGGTGCTGCTGTTTGGGATCGCGTATCTGGCGAAGGCGTACCAGGTGATGCCGATGGAGCCTGATGCCACCGGCTATCAGAGCCTGCTCAGCTTGCTGGTGACGGTGGTGTTCGGGCGAGGCTGGTTTTATTTCCTGACGATGGGGAGCGTGCTGCTGGCGCTGGCGTTGAGCGCAAACACTGCGTTTGCGGATTTTCCGCGGCTGACGAGGGCGATTGCGACGCATGACTATCTGCCGCATGTGTTTATTCTGCGCGGGCGGCGTCTGCTTTATTCGCATGGGATCTATGCGCTGACCGGATTTACGGCGGTGATCCTGATCCTGTTCGGCGGCGTGACGGACCGGTTGATTCCGCTGTATGCGATTGGCGCGTTTCTCGCGTTTACGCTGTCGCAGGCCGGGATGGTAGTGCACTGGTTGAAGATGGAGAAGCATCCGGGGCGGCTGTGGCACGCGTTCGTGAACGGCTTTGGCGCGGTGGCGACCGGGATAACGACGATCATTGTGCTGATTGCGAAGTTCACGGCCGGAGCATGGGTGACGGCGCTGCTGGTGCCTACGCTGATCGGGATCATGATGGTGGTGAAGCGCCA
>WNFD01005939.1_pt1 | contig 15630 bp, 11 predicted proteins | sample 5400491 | NCBI WGS metagenome assembly WNFD01 (sample SAMN13153343, study PRJNA577476) | soil metagenome | isolation source: 120 cm saprolite under Douglas fir tree site 2 hole 2 replicate 2 | place: USA:California | collected 2015-04-18 | reverse complement strand
CAATTCGTCGGAATTGCCGGGCGTTACGGTCAATGGCACGACGGGGCCCGCCACTGGGCGGGCTGCCGGCTTACCATCCGGCGTCGCGGGTGCGACTGGGCCTGCAGGCAGCGCGACCGGCGTCACGCGGCTGTTCATGTAACGGCGGATTTCGCGCTCGACATAATGTGCCAGCTTTAGAGCACCGTATTTGGTGAAAAAGACGCCGTCGTTTGAACGCAGGCGGCGCATCTGCCCTTCGTAATCCGGCCCGAAATTCGAAAACTTACCGCCCTCGTCGACGAAGCCATCCCACACGTCGATATAAACGGCGCCGGCGCGCTCGACACGCGCGCGGTAGAGGTCGTTGAGGTAAACCGCGTCAGCAGTGGATTTAGGGCCACGGATCGACGGCAGCCCCACCCAGAGCACCGGCACGCCCTTGCTCTTGAGGGCCGCGATCGTGTCATCGATGCGCTTCGAATAAATTTCCGCCCACTGGTCGCTGCGGAAATCAACAATACCGTTAGCCTTTTTTCCAGGCTGCAATTCCGGCGCAATGATCGCCTGCTCCTGATCGTCGGTCTGGTCCTTGTTTTGTCCATCCTTGTCGGCTGCGGGTTTGTCCGCCGTGTCTTTGTCTTTTTCCTTGTCTTTCTTTTTGTTGTCGGCGTCCTTGGCAAGATCGCGCTCGCGGATGCTCTGACGATCGCTGACGCCGAGCATCATAACTACGACATTTGCTTTTTCCTGGGTCAATGTATCGCGGGCGACGTGCCACCAGTCGAGGTCACCTTTCTGGTCGTACCGCAACAGTCCGGAGTGAACCTTGTTCTTACGGACAATGGCGATCTCTGGCGAATCTGAAAATGCATCTTCGAGACCGTAGGCGAGCCAATCGGCCATACCGTCACCAAGCACGACGATCGACGTCGTCGGCGCGACAGCGTCAGGCTTTGCCTCTGCCTTGCGCGGAGTTGGTGCGCGCGAATTGTCGGCGGGCGCCTGCTGCTGCTCGTAAGAATTATCGGAAGGCCGTTCGGAGCCGCCGAAAAATCCCCCGAAGAAACCGCGTTGCTGCCGTTGCCGGCTCAGGAACGGGAAACGATCGTCGCGAAACTGCGCCTGAGCGGGCGAAGTCAGGGCGATTTCTAATGCGACAAGGCCGGCGCAGTCGACAGTTGCCAAAAGCGCTGCCCCGAGCAGCCAGCGAGAAAGCCGGTTTTTTGCGATCATGCCCAACGCCAAAACCCCAGCGGTAAGATGCGGAGCGCCACAGAGTGCCCGCCTCAACATGGGCCAATAGCGCCCGATAAATGTCAACTCAAAGGTGCCCGGCAGCGTAATGTTAATGGGCCCGCAACTGGTCCAGGATGCTTGCGGAGGCAAAACCATCGGGAACTCGGCCATTTTTGGCCTGGAAATCGCGAATTGCCGCACGAGTCTTGAGACCAAATTGGCCGTCTGGTTCGCCGATATTGTAACCGTTGCGTGTCAGCAATTGCTGCAATTCCAACCGTTCCGTGCGCGAAAGCACGTGCTCGTATCGCGGCCATGCCTGCACAAAAGGTCCGCCGCCGCGCAATCGGTCAGCCAAATGCCCAATCGCTAGTGCATAAGCCTCGGCCGGATTGTATTTCATGATGACGCGGAAGTTTTCCAGCATCAGGAACCCCGGGCCCTGAACTCCGGCCGGCACCAACAAGAAAGCGCGGTCATCAGTCCGCGGAAACGGCTCACCGTTTGGGCGCTCGATCCCATGACGCTCCCATTCACGAATACTCATAGGCTGGCCGTGGTCGGCAAGCAGAAAATTGATTGTCGCCGGCACGACAACCTCGTAGCCCCAGGGCTGACCCGTAACCCAACCATCCTTCTTTAAATTGTTCGCAGTCGAGGCAATGACGTCGGGAATGGAATCGACAACATCACGCCGCCCATCGCGGTCGAAGTCTACCGCGTACTTTTTAAACGCAGTCGGCATAAATTGTGTCGGGCCGAATGCTCCAGCCCAAGAACCCACCAAGCGATCAGGCCGCACGTCGCCACGCTGGAGTATCTCCAGTGTCGAGAGAAACTCTTCGCGGAAATAATTTTGCCGGCGGCCAATGCAGGCAAGCGTTGCTGTGGAACGCAAGACCGGGCGATCACCTGTGAGCGTGCCGTAGTTGGTCTCGACTCCCCATATCGCGGCAATGGTATAGCGATCGACTCCGTAAGCCCGCTCCACCGCCTCGAAGGCACTGCGATATTTTTCAAGCAGCGCGCGCCCTTGCTCGATGCGCTCGTCGGTCACCAAAATGTCGAGATAGTCCCAAAAAGACTTGGTGAATTCAGGCTGGTTGTCGAGCAGATCCATACTCCTCAGATCAGGAGTCAGCGAAGCGGTGTAAGTCTGGAATACGGTTCGTGAAATGCCGCGCCGGGCCGCCGGCTGCCACAATCGCTCGACGCAAGAGTGGAAATTTCCGGCCGCCTCGCGGATCGCCTCAGCGGTCATTTGCGGGTGGCCGGAGGCGCCGGATTCCCCGCTCCAGGCTGGCGGTGATAATGCGGCCGCCGGTGGAAGAGCGCCGGTCGTGACCGGATAGCGGCTGCCGCGCGCATCCTGTGCCGCCACGCCGCCCGCGGCCGCCAGAATCCCCGCAACAATGAGAATAGGCCACGCTTTACGCATGCCGGTACCCGTCTCCACCCGTTTTCCCAAAACCATCGGTGCCCAGATATCATTTCAGCGGGGTTAATGGTCTACTTTCTTCGAACTCGTATCTGGACCCCCGCCCGTACTCGTGCTTTCTGCCGCCGGGATGACTTCACGACTCGCACGACATTGAAGATTCTCGCATGACCCGCATTCGCAAAGCCATATTTCCCGTGGCCGGCCTTGGAACCCGTTTCCTGCCGGCGACTAAGGCCATGCCGAAAGAGATGCTCCCGGTCGTGGATCGGCCGCTCATTCAGCACGTTGTGGACGAAGCCCGCCAGGCAGGCATCGAGCATTTCATCTTTGTCACCGGCCGGAACAAAAGCGTGATCGAAGATCACTTCGACCGCCAGTTCGAGCTCGAATTAACCTTGACGGAACGCGGTAAAAAGACCGAGCTCGCGCTCCTCTCCGAGGACCTGCCCGAGGCGGGAACCGTCAGCTTCACCCGTCAACAATCACCGCTCGGCCTCGGCCATGCCGTGTGGTGCGCGCGCGAACTGGTCGGCCACGAGCCGTTTGCGCTGCTGTTGCCGGACGTGCTCGTGCAGCATAAGCGCGGCTGTCTGGCGCAAATGATCGACGCCGCCAAAGATCTCGACGGCAACGCCAATATCGTCGCCGTCGAGGAAGTGCCTAAGGATCGTGTGCATATGTATGGCGTCGTTGGCGTGGGAGCGCCTCAAGGCAAGGCGTTCGCAATCACCAAAATGGTCGAGAAGCCGAAGGCTACGGAGGCACCAATCTCAGCATCACCGGCCGGTATATTCTCCAGCCGCAAATCTTTGAACTTCTGGAAAAGCAGGCGGCCGGTACCGGCGGCGAAATTCAACTCACCGATGCCATGCTCGCGCTCTCTCGCACGCAACCCTTTTACGGACTCAAGTTTGAGGGCCGCAGCTTCGATTGCGGATCCAAAATCGGTTTCCTCGCCGCCAACGTTGCCTATGGGCTGGAACGTAAGGATATCGCCCCTGAGCTACGTTCCGAGTTACGGCGCCTGCTCGGCGAGAAATAATCAGCGCTGGAACCGAAGCCCAGCCATGAACACGCTTGCCGTGTAATCGACGCCAACGACATTGGAACGCAGCCAATCCTGACGGAATTCACCTTTGAGTTGGACCGAGCGGTTGAGCTTGTAGGTCAGACCGACGCCCGCAGAGTAGCGGTGGTCAATGCGGTCGAGCCCCACATAGTCATCAACGCCGAAGCCGAACTTGAGGCTGCCGATCAACCAGCGCCTGAAGGAATGATCGACCTGCACCCCGATATCCCGGTAGAGCACACCGGATACACCGGCGATCGTCGTTTCTCCGATCGAGGATGCGGCCAAGAGTTTGACGCTGTTGAGGGCGTCAGCAGTCCATAGTAGCGACGCGTTGCCCACCACGCCGCTAATGTTAGCGAGCCGCGGGTCTTCATAGACACGCTGCGTATACCCGAGCGCGGCCTCGCCTGTGAGCAGACGCGAAAATTCAAATTTCGCGCCGGCCTTTGCCGTCACACCGTTGGAATTGCGCTGGTACCCAGAAGAATCCGCATTGAGATCGTGCACGCGCGTGTCTACGGCGACTTCGGCAAATGGCGTCAAACTCGGCGACAGCTCGTAGCCTCCACGCAGCACACCGGCATATTGGTCATAGTTACGGTCGTCGTTGCTAACAATCGAGCCATCGGTAAGCGTTGAATTTTGGTAGACCGTACGCTCGAAGTCGCCTTTGACCGAGACATCGAAACGATTGAAGCGCTGTCCCACGCCGATCGTGCCGCCCCCAACGATGTAGATCGGAAGTTTGGCAAGACCCGCTTGCAGGTTTGGACTGCCCGGATTGTCGGTGGAAACAAGTACGCGTCCGCCAAGATCGACGCGCGTGTCCTTGGAGACGTCGACGCGGCCTTCGACCTTACCGTTGAGATATGGACGGCTCAGCGTCGGCGTTTGGTCCGGGCTGTAGCCGATATAGCTACCGCGCAAGTCGGCCCTAAGCTCGTGACTCGACCAGTTTGACTGCGCCCGCAATTCCGGCGCGACCGTATAGAACCATGCGCCGGCACCGCCAGGTTCGTGCCCAGGGTTGGTATTGTAACCGCCGATCAGTTCAACTGCAGGATAGAGATCGAACGCACCGGCAGGGACACCCAAGGGCGCGTAAGGATCGGTAGGCTCCGCGTGCGCCTTAAGCTTTTTCGGAAACGTCCGGATTGGTCCTAGCGCCACCGGCGGTGCTCCCGGCGCACCGAAAGGAACGGAAATGTCCGATGATTTTTCGTAAGGCGACAAACCAAGGGGTGTCGGCACACCGGGTGCGATCGCTTGCGCGTTGGCTGATGTGTTGAGCTTTACCTTGGCTTTTTTCTTGCGGCTGTTGGTGGAATCGAATCCGGAATTGCCCGCGCCGGAGGCCGGTGGCGTAAATGTCGCCGGCGCAGCCAATTGCGCGAGTGTCGCACGATCGAATTTCTCAAACCGCGGTGGACTGCGTGGATCGGTTTGCAGCTTCGGCGCCAGAGGATCGGTGTATGCCTGGATCACCGTTTGCGCTGCCGCATCGGCGCAATGAAATATCACGCAGGCAAGAACCAGCATGCCGACGCTGCACGACGTGGCCGGACGGACATTGCGATATAGCGCCACCGGTGAAGTTTCTCCTGGTCCGTTCATCACCAATCACCGACCGCGTCGGGAACACGCACCCATACGAGCGCGCGCCCGCGGCGGCGGACGTTGGTTAACGGAAGCTAAAATCTTATGGTTAACGAGGCGTTGCCCTCGCCCGGCGGCGAGGTTTTACGGGCTAAACCCAGCCCTTGAGTTCGCGCGTGACGACGTCCCCGATCACGGCCATTCCGGCCGGCGTGTCGTTGAGGCAAGGGATCGCGGCGAAGTTTTCGCCGCCCGAACGGCGAAAAATCTCGGCGTTTTCCATGGCAATCTCCTCAAGCGTCTCAAGGCAGTCGACGGAAAAACCCGGCGTGATGACCGCGATATTTTTCACTCCGCGCTCGGCGAGCGATTTCACCGTGGTGTCGGTGTAAGGCTTGATCCACTCCGCTGTGCCGAAGCGCGACTGAAAGGTCATGAGCAGCTTTTCGTCGTCGAGCTTGAGCTTCTTGCGCAATAGTGCGGTAGTCTCACTGCATTGTTTGAGATAGGGGTCGCCTTTTGTGACGTAGTCCTCCGGCATGCCGTGATAGGAAGCGACCATCACTTCGGGCTTGAACGCCAGCTTATCCAACGCCGCGTTGAGCGAAGCCGCAAGCGCATCGATGTAAACGGATTCGGCGAAATAAGGCGCCGCAACCCGCAGTGCCGGCTGAAAGCGCATGAGACTGAGCGCGCGGAACGCTTCGTCACACACCGTTGCCGTCGTCGCCGCCGCATATTGCGGATAGAGCGGGACGATCAGGATGCGCTCGCAATTCTGTGCAACAAGGGCGTCCAGTCGCGAGCGGATCGACGGATTGCCGTAGCGCATTGCCCAATCGACGCGGATTCGCTTGTCGACCTTGTCCAATAACTCTTCCAATTTGTCGGACTGCGAGCGCGTGATCGTCTTGAGCGGCGATTCGTTGCGCTCTTTGTTCCAAATTTTGTCGTAATCGCGGCCTTTGCGGCTAGGACGCACGGTCAGAATGACCAGGTTGAGCACCAACCACCATTTCAGGCGGCTCTCTTCGATGACACGGCGATCCGAAAGAAACTCCTTCAGATAGCGGCGCATGGACAGATAATCGGTCGCATCCGGCGTACCGAGATTGACCAGCAGCACGCCGATGCGGCTGCCGGCCGAACTCATGTCCGGACTCATGACTTGCGCTCGTCAGCGATCAATTTGCCATCGTTCGGCAACGTCCCCGGTGCAACCAGGCGCACGGCGCCTTTGAGCTTGGTGACCGAGTGCAAGGTTGTCGCGATTGCATTTTCGAGGCCGGCGTCCGAGGGTGTGCACTCAGCCAGCAAGGTCATAGTGTCCTGTTCGGCTGCGCGGTCGACAACGAGACGCAGTCGCCTAAGCTCGGGATGGCGCGCAGCAATCTCGGCAATCTGTTTGGGATGCACGAACAATCCCTTCACTTTAGCGGTCTGATCGGCGCGGCCCATCCATCCCTTGATGCGCGCATTGGTGCGCCCGCATGGCGAAACTCCAGGCATCAGCGCCGACAAATCACCGGTCCCGAGGCGGATCATTGGATAGTCTGGATTGAACGATGTGACGACCACCTCTCCGACTTCGCCCTGCGGCACCGGGTCCCCGGTGCCTGGCCGTACGATCTCGACGATTACAGTCTCATTCACAATCATGCCTTCACGCGCTTCGCTTTCGTAGGCGATCACGCCCAGCTCGGCGGTCGCATAGCATTGCAGCACGGCCACGCCGCGCCTGCCGAGTTCTTCGCGCAGCGAGGCGGGCAAAGCCGCCGCGGAGACGAGGCCGCGCTTGATCGAGGACACGTCCTTGCCTGTCTTTTCCGCGGTGTCGAGCAGAATCTTCAGGAAATCGGGCGTCCCGATATACCTCGAAGGCTTGTAATGGGCGATCGCTTCAATCTGCTGCTCGGTATTGCCAACACCACCCGGAATGACCGCGCAGCCAAGCGCATGCGCACCCGATTCAAGAATGAAACCACCGGGTGTGAGATGGTAGGCAAAGGAATTGTGTACGATGTCGCCTTGACGAATTCCTGCGGCGTAAACCGCGCGCGCTGCGCCCCACCAATCAGCACCCCCGCCTTCCGGCTCAAAGATAGGGCCGGGCGACATCAACAGACGCCGTGCTTTGCCGGGCGGAGTGACGTTGAGGCCCCCAAATGGCGGATGGTTCTTTTGTAAAGCCGACAGGTCCGCTTTGCGCATTACCGGTAGCTTTGCGAGCGCTGAGCGCGAGCCGATCGACTTCACATCGCAGTCGGACAAATGATTCGCCCAACCTGGCGCGGTCATGGCACGTCCAACGAATTCGGTCAGGCGCGCAAACTGCTCGCGCTCGCGTATGTCTGGGTCTCGTGTCTCGAGCGGGTCGTAATGTCCAGGCATGGCCTACGCCAGCCACCTCTTGCGGCGGCGGTAGTGCTTGCCGTCACGAAACGATTTGCGCCGGCCTTCGGAAATGCCGAGGTAGAATTCCTTCACGTCTTCATTTTCGGCTAACGCCTTGGCCTCGCCGTCCATCACCACACGGCCATTTTCGAGAATGTAACCGTAGCGGGCGTAGCGCAGCGCCATGTGCGTATTCTGCTCGGCAAGCAGAAACGAAACGCCTTCCTTCTCATTGAGGTCCTTCACAATGCCGAAGATCTCCTCGACGATTTGGGGCGCAAGCCCCATCGACGGCTCGTCGAGCAGGATCATCTTTGGACGCGACATGAGCGCACGGCCAATCGCGCACATCTGCTGCTCACCGCCGGACGTGTAACCAGCAAGCGAAGTCATTCGCTCGCCAAGCTTCGGAAAATATGAGTACACGAGATCAAGGTCGCGCTTGACGGCGGACTTGCCGTCCCGCCGCGTGAACGCGCCGGTCAACAGGTTTTCCTCGATGGTAAGGTGGCCGAAACAGTGCCGCCCTTCCATAACCTGGATGCAGCCGCGCCTCACCAGCTCATTGGGCGTGAGATCCTGCACCTCGGCTCCGTCAAAAACGATCGAACCTTTGGTGACGTCGCCACGCTCGGCACGCAGCAGATTGGAAATTGCCTTTAGCGTCGTGGTCTTGCCTGCGCCATTCGCGCCCAGCAACGCGACAATCCCACCCTTCGATACGTCGAGCGAAACGCCCTTGAGCACCAGGATGACGTGGTCGTAGATGACCTCGATATTGTTGACCGAAAGAATTTTTCCCGCAGTTGCGGAAGCCGTGGTTTCGGTCTGCGTTGCCGCCGACATGGCCGCTCCCACACAAGGACCTCTCCCCGCCCAGATGGCGAGGAGAGGCATTTCACGCGCTTAGGACGACTTGTCGCAAGCTTCGGTGCGCTTCGGCCAGCCGGTATTGGCAGCCGCATAGTCTTTCGCGGCCGATTCAATCAGCGGGCGCACCTTGGTCTTGAGCGGTGCGATCCAGTCCGAACCCTGCACCCACTTGGTGCCATCCCATTTCGCCATGTAGGCAGAGTTGTGACCGTTGTGATCTTCGCATGCGACCTTCATGGGCGCTGCAAAGCCGTCGGCGCCGATCTCCTTCAGACGAGCCTCGGTGATATTCAAGGTTTCGAGACCGCGACGCATATCTTCGCCGGTAATGACTTTTTTGCCGGTGATTTTCTGCGCATTGCGAATCGCTTCCGCGATGATGATCGAGTTCAGCACCCCGCGGTTGTACAGATTTTCGCCAACCCGCTCCTTCTGGGTCTGCGTCTTGCCCTTGTCGATGACGTATTTCTGGATGTCCTTGATGACCGGGAAGTTGGTCCCGACCTGATTGAAATCAAGAGATAGGTAGCCCTTGGCCCCGTCACCGGCGGGCCGCGCGTCGTCGTCGCTTCCGGCCCACCAATTACCGATCAGATGATCCATCGGATAACTGTTTTTGACAGCTTCCTTGAGCGCGGTCGGATTCATCGTGCCGAAACCCTGGATGTAGATCCAGTCCGGACGGTCGCGACGGATGTTGAGCCATTGCGACGACTGGTTTTGCATTTCGGCGGCCGGCACCGGGTAGAGCTTGAGGTCGAACCCGTAATCCTTGGCTAGCGCCTCGAGCAACGGGATCGGCTCCTTGCCGTACGGGGCGTCCAGATAGATCAGGCCAACCTTCTTGCCTTTTAGCTTGTCGAGGCCGCCTTCTTTGCTCCCGATGTAGCGAATGAACATCGAGGCCCCGTCCCAATAAGTCGCAGGCGGGTTGAAGACCCACGGAAACGTTGTGCCGTCGGCCGAGGCCGAGAGTCCATAAGCCATGGACAGGACCGGTATCTTGTCGACCGCTGCCTTTGGAATGATTTGCAGGGTAATGCCGGTCGAATATGGATTGATGACGACCGGATTTTTTGACTTCACCTGTTCATAACACTCGACACCCTTTTTGGTGTCGTAGCCAGTCTCGCATTCCTCGACGACAATCTTCACACCGCCCACGCCGCCGTCACGTTCATTGAGCATGTTCAGATAATCGGCCATGCCGTTCATGATCGGCGCGCCGGACACGGCGAATGGGCCCGTGCGATATGACAGCAGCGGAACGTAAATGCTGTCGGCGGCATTCGCCGTTACCGGAACAAACGACAGCCCGGCAACAACGGCAAAGGCCGTTCCGAGAAATCCACGATACAAACGCATTTTATTTTCCTCCCTTTCGTTCTTTACGGCGGCATCAGCCGCTCATCTCACGGCCGTTGGCTCCGGTCCGCGGGCCGCCCCGTCTCATCGGGGGTTGATCGAGATTGTGCCCCGTTAATAGGGGAAAGGCCACACCCTCAGTTTCTGCTTGCCAATCTGCCATAACCGCGCGAGCCCGGCAGGCTCAGCGATCAGGAACAGCACGATGAGGACGCCGATGACCATGTATTGGATATGCTCGACCGTTGCCGGATGAACCGGAATGCCGAGCTTCGGCGGGAAATAGCGCAATACGATCGGCAGGATAAAGATCAACGCGGCGCCAAAAAATGAACCAGTCAAACTGCCAAGGCCGCCGATGATCACCATGAACAGAATAAAAAAGCTCAGGTTCACATCGAACACAGCCGGCTCCGCACCTCCGTACCAGAGGAACACCAAGAGCGCGCCGGCGACCCCGCAGTAGAATGAGGACGTCGCGAACGCCAATAGCTTTGTTTGCAGCAACCGGATGCCGATGAGATCGGCCGCGAGGTCCATGTCCCGAACCGCCATCCACATTCGTCCAACGCGGCCGTGCACGAGATTAGACGCGATCCACGTCATCACAATCACGAAAGCAAGCACGACAAAGTAGCGGGTTGTATCGGTCGCGGTCGCGCCAGTTATCGCGATGCCAAACAGCGTGCGAGTCGGGACCTCGATCGCACCAGACGCATTGTAATTGGAAAACCACGGCTGACGAAGAAAAAGCCACGATAAGAAGAATTGCGCGGCCAGCGTCGCCACGGCCAGATAAAACCCCTTGATCCGCAGCGAAGGCAATCCGAAAAGAACGCCGACAGCGGCCGAAAAGAAACCCGACGCAAGAATCCAAATCAGGATGTTTACGCTCGGGAAAAATGACGTGAGTTTATAGCACGCATAGGCGCCAACACCCATGAATGCGCCCGTACCGAGTGACAATAGCCCGGTATAGCCGGTGAGAAGATTAAGCCCGATGGCAGCGAGTGAAAAAATCAGAAATGGAATCATGATCGCCTGGATGAGGAATGAGCTGCCAAACCAGGGAATAATGACTGCGGCAACAAACAGGACAATTGCGAGACCGATTCGATCCTGAAATATCGGAAATACGGCCTGATCTGCCGCATAACTGGTCTTGAACTGGCCGGCTTCGCGATAAAACATTGTCAGATCCGCTCGATGATCCGTTCGCCAAACAGGCCTTGCGGACGGAACAGCAGAAATATTAGTGCGATGACGTAAGCGAGCCAGGTTTCAATGCCGCTACCCAGAAGTGGGCCCCAGTAGAATTCGCCGATTTTTTCGCCAATGCCGATAATCAGCCCGCCGACGATGGCGCCTGGTATGGACGTCAGCCCGCCGAGAATAAGGACCGGCAACGCTTTAAGTGCGATAACCTCGAGCGCAAACGAAACATCCGAGCGCGCACCCCACATGATGCCGGTCGTAAGCGCCACAAGCCCGGCGGCAAACCATACGATGACCCAGATTTGTTCCAGCGAGATTCCGACCGACAGCGCGGCACGATGACTGTCGGCAACCGCGCGCAACGCCCGGCCAATACGCGTTCGCTGGAAGAAAATGGCCAGCGTCGCAACCATGAGCGAGGCGATGATCGCCGCAGCGATATCGATTTTCTGGAGCGACACAAAACCACCGGCCATTTTGACTTCGATCGCGCCGCGTGGCAGCAGGAGTTGATCGGCAATCATGACCTTCGTTTCGCCGCCGAAGATCAACTCACCAAATCCGATGAGGAAATAAGTGAGACCGAACGTTGCCATGAACAAGATGATGTCGGGTTGATTTATCAGCGGTCTAAGAATCAACCGCTCAACCGCAAACGCGAGGCAGAACATCACGCCAATCGTCAGCACCAGCGCGACGTAGGCGGGCACGCCATGCTCGTGTAGGCCCACCAGCGTGAGCGCGGAGAACACAACCATGATCCCTTGTGCAAAATTGAATACGCCTGACGCTTTGAAGATTAATACGAACCCGAGCGCGATCAGCGAATAGAGCACACCAGCGACAAGTCCTTCCCACAAGGTCTGGACCAGCAGATCAGGCGCCGCACCCATCTGCACGAAAGGATCGATGAAAATTTTGTAAAGGAGATCCATGCGCCCTCAATGCGCAACGCCGAGATAGGCGTCGACGACTGCCTGATTATTTTTGACCTCGGTGGGCGTACCATCGGCGATCTTGATGCCGTGATCGAGCACCACCACGCGATCCGACAAGTCCATCACCACGCCCATGTCGTGCTCGATCAGCGCGATCGTGGTGCCGTAGTAATCGTTCACGTCGAGCACGAAACGCGACATGTCTTCTTTCTCTTCAAGGTTCATGCCGGCCATCGGCTCGTCGAGCAACAGCAATTCGGGTTCCATGGCGAGCGCGCGACCAAGCTCCACCCGCTTCTGCAAACCATAAGGAAGTCGACCAACCGGAACGCGTCGAATTTCCTGGATCTTGAGAAAATCGATGATCTCCTCGACGCGGTGTCGGTGTTCGACTTCTTCGCGCATAGCCGGGCCGTAGCGAAAAAGCTGCCAGAAGAAACTCGTGCGCATTTTCAATGCGCGACCGGCCATGATGTTGTCGAGCGCGGTCATCCCCCGAAACAACGCTACGTTCTGGAACGTACGCGCGATCCCACCATACGCCGCTTCGTGCGGACGCATTTTCGACCGCGCCTTACCTTTGAAGATTATGCGGCCCTGCTGCGGATGATAAAAGCCGTTGATGATATTCAGCATCGACGTCTTGCCGGCACCGTTCGGGCCGATGATCGCGCGAATTTCTCCTTTGCGGATGTCAAAGGAAACGTCACTCACTGCCTTCACGCCGCCGAACGATAACGAAACGCTTTCTACGGACAACAGCACATCGCCGACCGCTATTTCGGGTCCGCTTGGTGCCCTCATGCCGCCTTCCCCACTGCTGGAGCGGGTTCGGTCTTCATGTCACGGATTTTTACGCGTGCACTGATCACGCCCTTGCGGCCATCCTCGAAAGTGACCTCGGTTGATATGTCAGCTTCCTTGGAGCCGTCATAGAGGGCCTTGATCAATGGAACATAGCGGTCCGCAATGAAGCCGCGCCGCACTTTCTGTGTGCGCGTGAGTTCGCCATCGTCGGCATCGAGTTCTTTATGCAGGATTAGAAAGCGCTTAATCTGCGCTCCTGCCATTATCATGTCGGCAGCGAGCGAACGATTCACTTCCGCGACGTGCTTCTCGATCATGTCGTAAACGAGGGGGTGGCCGGCAAGCTCTTGATAAGAGGCATAAACGACATTGTTGCGCTCGGCCCAACTGCCGACTGCGGTGAGATCGATATTGAGCATCACACAGACAAATTCGCATTTGTCGCCGAGCGCCACCGCCTCGCGAATATTCGGATAGAATTTCAACTTGTTCTCTATGTATTTTGGTGGAAACAACGTGCCGTCGTTGAGGCGACCGACGTCCTTGGCGCGGTCGATGATCTTCAAATGGCCCGTCTTCTCGTCGAAGAAGCCGGCGTCGCCTGTCTTTACGTAGCCGTCCGGCGTCATCGCCTCTGCAGTTTTGGCATCGTCCTTGAAATAGCCGGTGAACATACCCGGTGATTTGAATTGCACCTCGCCGTTTTCAGCGATGCGAATATCGACGTTCGGGCAAGCGGGCCCAACGGTGTCTGAATAGATTTCACCGTCCGGTTGCGCGGTAACGTAGAGGAACGCCTCTGTCTGCCCGTAAAGTTGCTTCAGGTTCAGCCCGATCGAACGGTAAAAATTGAACAGGTCGGGACCGATCGCTTCGCCTGCGGTATAGGCCACGCGCACGCGTGAGAAGCCGAGCACATTCTTGAGTGGCCCATAGACCAGGAAATTGCCTATCCCATAAAGCAGCCGCCCTTTAAGCGGCACCGGTTCGCCGTTGAGGATGCGCTCACCGTACCGGCGAGCCACGCCGATGAAATAGTGGAACAGTTTGCGTTTGATGAACCCGGCGTCTTCCATACGAATCATCACACGCGTGAGCAAGAGCTCAAGCGTGCGGGGCGGCGCGAAATAAAAGCTTGGGCCGATCTCGCGTAGATCGGTCATCGCGGTATCCGGGCTTTCCGGGCAGGCCATGCAGAAGCCCGAGACCATGCCTTGCGCATAATTGAGGTAGTGGTCGCCGACCCAGGCGAGCGGCAAATAAGCGAGCGCCACGTCGTTCGCGGTCAGCTTGTCGAAGGCAACGGTATCCGCAGCAGCGCGGATCGAACGTTCACTGCTCAGCACCACACCTTTTGATGCGCCCGTCGTGCCCGACGTATAAAGAATGATGGATGGATCGGAGCCTTTGGCGGCGGCGATCTCCGCATCGAGCCAAGCGCCGACCGACGGATTACCGGTAAGTGCTTTGCGCCCATCGTCAATCACATCATCCATCGACCGTAGGCGGCTGTGATCGTAATCGCGAAGTCCACGTTTCTCGTCGTAGACCATCAGCTCGAGTTTAGGGACACGCTTCAAGATTGACTGAATTTTGTCGATCTGCTCCTGGTCCTCGACTGCCGCAAACCGCACGTCAGCGTGGGCCAAGACATAGGCAAGCTCGTCGGCCACTGCATCGGCGTAGACCGGTACGGGAATGGCGCCCAACATCTGAACGGCCGTAACCGACCAATAAAGCTTTGGTCGATTGCCACCGACGATGGCTACGGTCTCTCCGCGCTTCACACCGAGCCGATGCAATCCGACGGCGTAGCCACGCACGATTTCGAGCACCTGGGTCCAGGTCCAGGTCTGCCAGATACCTAAGTCTTTGTGCCGCATCGCCGGCCGCGACCCATACAAATAGGCGTTGCGCATCAATAACTTGGGAAATGTCTCGGCCAGCTCGGCGACGTTCGGCGCCACAGCTTAGTCCTCCCCGTACGGGTGCGCTCGCGGGCGCGACCTTCTAACCCCTCGTCGTCTTTCCGCGGACGATCTTGTTGTCTCGATATGAAAACACCGCCCGGGGACGGTCAAGTATCAGATACCGAATAATTGGCCCGGTTTTAGCGGCTAAGCTATTCGGCGGCCTTGAGAAATGGTGCCCCGCCGGCCAGAAACTGCTCTCGCAGTGCCGCTTCCTCAGCCTTGGCCGCAGCCAGATGCCGCTGTTTGACTGGTCCGAAGCCGCGGATTTTTTCCGGAATCATCGCAAGCTCGACGGCAACATGATGATTAGCCGCCGTTAGGTGCTCGAGGATCTCGTTGAGAAGCTGCTCGTAGCCGGAGATCAACTGCCGTTCCGTCCGGCGCTCCGCCGTATAGCCGAACGGATCGAGTGCGGTCCCGCGCAAAACCTTGAATTTCGCAAGCACGGCGAAAGCCTTCAGCATCCAGGGGCCAAACGACATCTTTTTCGGCTCGCCGGTGAGTGGGTCGCGCCGCGCCAGCAGGGGCGGCGCCAGATGGAACTCAAAGCGCAGCCGGTCGCCGGCGAAAGACGATTTCACGCGGTCGAGAAATGAAGTTCCGCTGTAGAGCCGCGCGACTTCATATTCGTCCTTGTAGGCCATGAGCTTGAAGAGATAGCGCGCCACCGCTTCCGCGAGTCCGCATTGGCCGGGCGCTTTCTCCGCCTCGACCGTGCGCACTTTTTCCACCCAGTTG
>WNFD01005372.1_pt1 | contig 15636 bp, 17 predicted proteins | sample 5400491 | NCBI WGS metagenome assembly WNFD01 (sample SAMN13153343, study PRJNA577476) | soil metagenome | isolation source: 120 cm saprolite under Douglas fir tree site 2 hole 2 replicate 2 | place: USA:California | collected 2015-04-18 | reverse complement strand
TCCCGTCCACAGTTAGGTCCACAACAGGTATCCGGATTATGGCGAAGGACGGCGAACGTGTCCAGAGGGATGACATCTAATTTGTGGGCAAAAATCGGGTACTTTTCGAATTCCAGCGGAGAATGACGAACGGCGGCGAATTATCTAATTGGCGGAGACGGAGGGATTCGAACCCTCGATACGCCTTTGGAGCGTATAACGGTTTAGCAAACCGCCGCCTTCAGCCACTCGGCCACGTCTCCGGAACGAAGCATGCCTATCGAGCGGCGCCGAGCCGGTCAAGACGCACCCCCGCGCTCACCGGCGGGGCCGCCTGGAAAATGCGGCGAGGCGGCCTTTCCGGCCCTCGCAGGAGGGTCCGCAGGGCAGCTTGACTCGCTACCGAGGAATTGGGATAGGCCCGCCCGGAGGGACGTGTGCAGCTGACCGGCAACATCAACCGCCGTCTCGCCGAGACCGCCGACGCCGCGTGCGTGCTCGACGTCGGCGGCGCGCATCGCCCGCTCAACACGGCGACGCACACGCTCGACGCGCTGCCTTATTCCGACTGCGGCCCGGTGCTGTTTCGCGAGAAGGAGACGCTGCGCCGGCTCCGCGGCGCGGACGCGGCCAAGCGAGCCGGGCGGATCCGATCCGAGCCGGTTCCGGATCCGCGCGGCGCCGGCGCCTGAGCGAGGCCGGGAATGGGCATTGTTCGGACCGGACGTTTCCTGCTCAAGCAGTTCATCAAGCGCAACACCGAATACCGCAAGACCGCGTCGTCGGGAAAAGACCTGGTCATTTATTGCGGCCACACCAAGCATCAATGGAACCCGGAGCTGTTCAAGACCAAGGGATTCGGCGGCTCCGAAGAGGCCGTGATCTATCTGACAAGAGAGCTCGCGAAACTCGGGTGGGACATTACCGTCTATAACAATTGCGGGCACAAGCCCCTGGTCGACGGCGGGGTGACCTACCGGCCCTCATGGGACTTCAATCCCGGAGACAAGCAGGACATCGTGATTCTCTGGCGCGTCGTGAAACCGCTCGACTGGGACATCAACGCCGAGAAGATACTTGTCGATCTCCACGACGCAGCATCGGAGAAGGCGTTTACGGATCGCAACCGCCTTGCAAGAGTCACCGGCGTGTTCGTCAAGTCACAGTTTCACCGTTCGCTCTATCCCAACGTGCCCGACCGCAAGATCGCCGTCATACCCAATGGGCTCGACTTCTCTCTGTTGCGGAGTGACGAACCGAAAGACCCGTATCTCCTGATCAACACCTCCTCGGCGGATCGGTCGCTGGATGTCCTGCCCAAGCTGTTCAAGGAGGTGAAACGGCGCGTGCCGAAGGCGCGGCTGCAGTGGGCCTATGGCTGGGATCTGTTTGCATTGTTCAACGCACATCATCCTGACAAGCTGGCATGGATGGAAAAAACGCGCCGCGAAATGGAGGAAGCCGGAGTCGAAACGCTGGGACACCTGACCCAGGCGGAAGTCGGAAAGCTTTACGGCAAGGCCGCGATCTTCGCCTATCCGACGGAATTCCCGGAGATCGATTGCATCTCGGCCCGCAAGGCCCAGGCCTGCGGCTGCGTTCCGGTCACCTCCGATTTCGGCGCCCTGGCGGAAAGCGTTCAGTTCGGCATCAAGGTTCCCTGCGTGAAGAGAAACATCGGGAAGCAAGACGGCCGCTTCCATTTGGGCATCGAGAACGTAGAGGCCCAGCGATTGTGGGTCGACGTGACCGTCGACCTGCTGACCAATCCCGCCAAAAGATCCGAGCTCGCCGTTCAAGGGGCCAGTTGGGCGCGCCAGTTCGGGTGGCCACAGATCGCCGCGCGTTGGCATAACATTTTATCCGACCAGCGACATTTCGCGGCGACCGCGTGAGGGTTTGCAGCCGAAGGGCGGGAACTCCTGCCAGAGGGCAGCCGGCCCGTGGTCGATTTTGACGCCGACACGCGCTTGATGCGTGCCTGCCTCCCGCATTTGGCTGCCGTCGGATCCTGAGAGAGCACGCCTCGGCCGGCGGGCAAGTAGTGAGGTACCTGAGATGATTGCCCTGAAGATAACAGGCGGCTGTTCCGTCTTGACGAAGTGTCCGAAAGAATGGAACTTGCCGGGCCGACCACCGGCGAGAGCTCGGATGACGCCAATTCGTGATCTCCACGGCTCATGGACCATCGCTTGAGCAAGGCCCTCAAAAGCGCTCTCGTTTCCCTGCTTCGTCGCTCCCGCCTCGTCTCTCCACTCCGCGAGCGGCTAGGCGGCGCGGGCGTCATCCTGGTGCTGCACGAAATTCACGATGACCTCGCTTGCGAACTCATGACGGGATGTTCCCCCTCGCTGCTGACCGTAGTCGTCAACAGCCTGCGTCGCGATGGCTGGGACATCGTCGGCCTCGATGAGGCGCTGCGGCGGATTGCACATGGCGTCGCGGCGACCCCGTTCGCCGTTTTGACCTTCGACGACGGCTATCGCGATACCTTGAGCCGCGCACTGCCGGTTCTCGAGCGCCTGCAGGCGCCTTTCACGGTTTATGTGCCGACCGGCGCGGTGACGCGCGAGCTTTACGCATGGTGGCTGGCGCTGCGCGCCCTGTTCCGGTCGCACGAGGCAGTAGCGATCGAGTGCATGGGTCGTCGCTTCGAGTGTTCGGATTTGGCCGGCAAGATCGCCGCCTTGAAAGCGGCAGCCAGTTGGGTTCACCAGGACTACCGCCGGAAATTCCAGCTCGTGCCGACCTTCGCGGCGCACAGCATCTCGCCCGCGGCGCTGGCGGAGGAATATTTCCTGGATCGCGACGAGCTCCGCGCGCTGGCCCGCCACCCGCTCGGCAGCGCTGTCCACGCTCGAGCCCGGGCAAGCTCGTTGCGAGATGGCCGACAACAAGATCTATCTCGAGCGATTGCTCGATGCGGACGTCACCCATTTCGCCTATCCTTATGGCGATCCGCGCGCTTGCGGCAGCAGGGAAGCCGAGATCGCCCACGAGTTGGGCTTCGCCAGCGCGGTGACGGCCGAAGCGAGCCCCATCTACCCACAGCATCGCCATCGTATGCACAGCCTGCCTCGCATCGCGGTGAGGCCTGACGAGACCGCCGAAACCCTGTATTACCGGGCGAGCGGCCTCAGTTGGGCAATGAACGCACACAAGCGCAGGCGGCCCGCACACGCATAGCAGCGCCGGCATGCAATTCGTTCCGATTCTCGACGCATGGCAACACCGGGAAATGCTGGAACTGCTCGCCGAGGGCTTCCCGGGCGCCTCGATCGATTGGTCGCGGGCGTTCAGGGCGCCCCCCGGCGATACCGGACATGGCACGTTGTTGATCGTGGACGGACACCCCGAAGGCGGCATCCTGTCCTTCGAGAAGACCGAGACGATCGGCGGACGCGTGCGCCGCATCGTCAATTTGTCGAGCTGGTACATCCGGCCAAGGTACAGAAAGTTTGCGGTGCGAATGATACGGGCCGTGACCGCCGATCCTGATACCATCTACACAGGCAGCTCGCCGATATTGTCGGTTCAGACAATCGGCTTGCGCGCTGGCTTTCGCTACGCAGCAAAAGGATCGATTGCCTCCCTCCCGCTTGTCAACGGCACAGGTCTCCGGGGCGGGATCGCCGTCGGCCCGTTCGTCCCGGCGGCACTGCCCAATCCGGATCACGATCGATGGATGCAGGATCATTGCGGCGGTCATCACGTTGGCATCCTGGTCCGGCAGCGATCGAGCATCGTCCCCGTTCTTTGGGAGCGCGGCCAGGAGATTCGCGGCTTTCCCGCTGCGCGCCTGGTGTTCACCACGGATCACAGCCTGCTTCGCACAGCGCTGCCTGTAGTTCACTGGCATATGCTGAGACATCACGGCATTGTCGGTCTTTATTTGCCGCGCCTTGCGAGCTATACGGGTCTCCGCAGCGTTCGCAGCCCTCATCGTGGACCCTCCATCATCGTCAAGGGAAATGTCGACGGTGAGCATATCAACTTGCTCTATTCCGAAACCCTGTACCTACATTGAGTCACGCGCGGTGCAGGGCGCAAACTGGGCACGTCAGTTCGCATGGCCGCAGATCGCCGCGCGCCGGCACGCCATTCCGCGCGCCTAGCGGATGGAAATTGACATTCTTGACCTCCCGTTCCGATGGCGATTAATGCCCTCATGCACCCGTTCAAGGGCCCCGCTGCGCGCGCGCTCAAGCGCGCGATCCGGTATCCGCGCGAGGTGCGCGCCAAGGCGCGCGACCGCGCCGCCTTGGCCCGGCCGCTGCAATATTACCTCTCGGCCTGCGCGATCTTCCGGAACGAGGCGCCCTACCTCGAGGAATGGCTGGTCTTTCACCTCGGCGTGGGCGTCGAGCACTTTTATCTTTATGAGAATCGCAGCACGGATGATTTCCGTGGGGTATTGGCGCCCTTCCTCGAGCGCCGGATCGTCAGTCTGGTGGACTGGCCGAAACCGCAGGGGCAAAGAGCGGCGTACCGGCACTGCCTGCGCTCCGCGGCGGCACAATCGCGATGGATCACGTTCCTCGATCTCGACGAATTCCTGTTCTCGCCGCAGCAGCGGGATATTCACCCGATCCTGGAAAGGCACGGCCATCTTGCCAGCCTTCAGGTCCGCCGCGCCACCTTCGGGTCCTCGGGCCATCGGACCAAACCTCCCGGCGGCGTGCTGGAATCCTACACGCGCAGGGCCGCGGAACTTCGCGGGCCGAAGTCCATCGCCAACCCCCGCCTCGTCCGGGCGATCCACAACCCGCATCAATTCAGCATGTGGGGGGATGAGGAGACTCACTTTTGCGACGAGTTGCGGATCAATCATTATTGGTCCCGCTCCATCGAGGAGCTCACGGAGAAGCTTCGGCGCGGCGATGCCTGGTTCAGGCGGGAACGATTGATCGATTGGCACATGTCGGAAGAAGCCCGGCTGAACGAGGTCGAGGATCGCTGCATTCAACCTCTGGCGCGGCAAATCGCCGGGGATTTCGCAACAGCGAGCAAGCGCCGCTGAGCGGCGATGGCCGCGACATCGCGGTCCAATGGGCAAAGGTGCCTCGATGTTCGCTCGAACCTGCGTGCCGCCGATTACCGAAGACCGGAACGATGTCGTCTGATTTGCAACCCGGCACGGGAACGCGCCGACGAACCGCGCTGCTGAACGCGGCAATGGTCGTCGTTTCCATCTTGATCTCGTATGCGGCCTGCGAGCTGGTATTTTTCCGGGTCGTGCTGCCGGTCTTGCCCATGAAATTTCGCGTGTATCTGCCCGACAGGGCGGATTTCTTTCTGCAGGCTTCCAAGTCCCGATATCTTCCGCGAGATTACATCGCCCTCGTCGGAGACTCGTATGCGCAGGGTATGGGCGATTGGCTGCTTTCACAGAACGGAAAGAGCTCGCAACCCTTTCATTCCGCGGATATCATCCACGAGCTTTCGGGACGCGACGTGGTAACGTTGGGACGCGCCGCGGCCGGCAGCGCGGAAGCCATGGTACTGCGCATCACCAGAATTTTCGGCGACGCCTACTGCTACCTTTTCCCCACGATCGAAGAGCCAAAACGATTTTTCATATATTTTTACGAAGGAAACGACATCGATGACAATTATAAACTGTTGGAACATCGCATCCGTCCGCGCGACTCGGACGTCCGAGCCTCGATCGACCGGTTCTTGGACGAGACTTATGGTGCCGCTGTCCGCTGGAGATGCCATGGCGAGTTCGGGGATACGATCTGGCAGGTAATTCGTTTTCACGTCAAATTCGGCCTGAATCCGAACCTCGTGGTCAAGGCAGGGCCCGTTGCTCCGATCAATCGCATCATGATCGACGGCACCGCAACCAACGCCCAGGCTTTCAACGTACCCTCTTCGGCTTTGAACGAACATCAGATCGATCTCGGCATAGTCGTTTACGAACGGGCGCTGGCCTGGTTCCGTGGCCGATTTCCCGGGATCCCGGCGACGGTCGTTTATATTCCGTCGCCGGCGACCGTGTACCGTTACGCCGGTTTGCAAGTGGTATCGGAGGATATTTATGTTCCGATCGTCTCGGACCAGGAGATCGGTCACATGCGCCTGGTCAGCGGCAGGAAATTTCCGGTTTCCTCGATCTATGAGGGCAGCCACGCAATGTGCGAGCGCATCCGGGCGGTATCGCTGGATCAGGGGACGGGATTCATCGACGCCCGCCCGGCGCTCCGGAAGGAGGCAAGCATACGGGCGGTCCACGGCCCGCGCGACTGGAATCATCTCAACGAGGCCGGGTATCGCGTGCTGGGGAAGCTGGTCGCCGAGCATCTGGACGACCGACCGAGCGACTCATGCAGTGAACGTTTTTGACATGCGATCGGTGCGTCGGGTGCGCAGAAGCTCTCTCTCCGGGAACCCGGGTCGGCGCGAGGACTTCGACGAAACCCTGTCCCCTTGTTGTTGAAGGCATTCCAGGCCTGGCAATCAATCACTACCTGTCGGCCTCGTTGGTCGGATCAAGTCTTTCCAATGCGCCCCGTGCGGGCTTCCCGCCGCCGCAGCTTTCGCTGCCGCTTCAACCGCCTCCACCACGTCCCGAGATAGAGCTTTCGGATGAGCTGCCAGCGGCCGAACGGCGAGATCGGAAACGGGATATCCCTCGGCACATACCAATTGTTCAGCGCGGTCCTGCGCACCAGCTTGTAGCCGTGCGCAGCGAGATAGGCGTGCTTGGTCAGGTCGTGGATGTCGTCCTCGACCAGGATCAGCCGCGGCCGGTATCGCGCGATCGAGAAACCTCGCAGCACCGCGAGCTCGGCGCCCTCCACGTCGATGGACAGGAAATCGACACGATCGAGGCCGGCTTCTGCCAGGATCGAATCCAAAGTCCGGACCGGAACCTGCCGGATCTCGCTGGGGCGCACGTCTTCGACGATCGACGGCTCGAGCGTCAACAGAGCACCCGCCACCAGCAACGGCAAGTTTTTGCCTTCGTCCTCCGGCGCACCGGCCGCGACCTGGAATACGCGGGCGAGCCTCCCGGATCGGAGCTGCTCCGCATATTCCCGCAGCGGTTCGATCAGGATGCCGTTCCAGCCGCGCCGTTCCAAGTCACGGGTCTGCGACAGCAAGATGGGATCGTTGGCGCCTACCTCCACGAAGGTCCCCGGCGCATTTCCCAGGAATGCACCGATCAGCTCCTGCTCCCTCGCATCGCCGAGAACGGATTTTGCAAAAAGTGCCGCCATAACGTGGATTACGATAGCACATTGTCCGATGGCCCGGCACCAGCTAGGCTCGACGACATCACGAAACGCACAAGGGGGTAATCATGCGGATGGGCGTGGCATTCGTGCTGCTATCGTTGGCGCCGGTCGGCGCGCGCCTGCGCAGACCCCTCGCATCGATCGCATCGACGTCGTCGAATACGGAATCTACCGGACCGAAACGACCAAGCGGACCGAGACGCCGGGCACGGCCGGCGGATACGTCCGCACGCTGACCAATATCCGGAACAGCGAAGTGACTAGGACCATCCCGGCGCGGCCGGGGGTGAGGTTCGGGTTCCGCTACAACGTCGTCGGCGCGCCGGACGGGACCCAAGTGCCGGTTACCATCGTCGACAAATTCCCCAAGCAGGGACTGCGCAAGCCGGGCTCAGCCGAAAGCTTCTATCGGGAAGAATATGTCGCCCAGAAAACCATCGGCAGGGAAAGCTACACCGATTACGGCTTCGACCACGATTGGGAGCTCGTTCCCGGCACCTGGACCATCGAGCTCTGGTACCAGGGCCGCAAATTGACGGAGCAAAGCTTCACCGTGATCAAGCCGTGAACAGTGCGTCGGCGCGCCGGCATTGACGCGCACCCCGGCAAGGCGGAAATTGTGCCCGGGGACAGCGCAGAAGGAGAGCGGCAATGCGGCTAGAATCGTATCCGGCCGAGGGCAGCGACATCAGCGCGGCGCGATGGCAGGCGCGGGTCGATCTCGCCGCGGCTCACCGGCTCGCGGTGATGCACGAGCTCAACGAGGGGATCTTCAATCATTTGACGTTCCGGGTTCCCGGTGGCGAAAGCTATTACCAGATCCCGTTCGGGCTGCACTGGTCCGAGGTGACCGCGAGCTGTTTCATGGAAGTGGGCTACGACGGCAAGCTGCGCGCCGGCCGGGGCGAGATCGAGCAATCCTGCTATTGCATCCACGCGCCGATGCACCGGCTATTGCCGCAGGCCGCGGCGGTGTTCCATACCCACATGCCGTTCGCGAGCGCGCTGACCCGGCTCGAGGACCCGCAGATCCTGCCGATCGGCCAGACCGAGCTCGGAACTGCGGTCCACACCGCGTATGACGATTGCTACGACGGCCCGGCGTTCGATCCGGCCGAGGGCGAGCGGCTCGCCGAGGCGATCGGCGACAAGACGGTGCTGATGATGGCGAACCACGGCGTGGCGACGGTGGGCAAGACCATCGCCGAGGCGTACGACCGGCTCTATTACCTCGAGCGCGCGGCGCAGGTGCAGCTCTATGCGATGTGGACCGGACGTCCGCTCAAGCGCATGTCGCCGAAGGCGATCGACGCCGCGGTCGCGGAATTCCGCGACCAGCACGGCTACGGCGGCAAGCCGCCGGCGCTGTGGCACTTCGAGGCGCTCAAGCGCATCCTCGATCGCAAGGAGCCCGATTACAAGAATTGATGGGAGTAACCCGGATGAAGCGCCGCAAGGCGGCGCGTGATCGGTGGCCGAAGGCCGCCGTCCCCGCGAAAGCGGAGACCTCGATCAACAAACTCCGGCTATCCCGGATTGCGCGGCGCTTCACCCCGCTCCATCCGGACTACGGCAATCCCACCAGCGCCAACGCCGCATCTCCGTAAGTGTGCCGCGCCTCGGCCCGCAGCGGCCTCACCGCCGCGACGAAAGCCTCGTGCGCGTCCGGCGCAAGCTCGAGAATTTCGCAGCCCCGATCCTGCATGGCCGCTCTGGCCTGCCGTTCTTCCGCGACCGCAAGTTCTCTCTGGAAGGCGACCGCATCGATTGCCGCGTTGCGGATCGCCTGCCTCAATTCGTCCGGCCAGGCATCGAATGTCCCGGCGTGGATGAAGATTGGTCTCGATACGTAGAAATGCCCGGTCAAGGAATGAAACCGATGATGCCGGTGAACGCCGTAGGTCACGGTGTTCGCCAGCGGGTTTTCCTGCGCGTCGATCGTACCCGCCGCGATCGCCTGCAGCGCCTCGGTCAAATCGAGGCGCAGGGGCGCGGCCCCGAGCAGTTCGAACGTCCGCGCGTGAACGCTGCTCGGCAGCACGCGGATCGTCATGCCGGCGAGATCCGACGGCATGCGCACGGGGCGCAAGCGGTTCGACACGTGCCGAAACCCGTTCTCGAAATAGCCGAGAATGCGGTAGCCGATGCTTTGCTCGATCGCGCGCGTTAGAGAGGCCCCGAGCCTGCCGTCGATCGCCGCCCGCGCCTGTTGCGTGGTCGCAAACAGGAACGGCAGGTCGACGAGGCCGAGCTCGGGAATGCGGTCCGCCAAATAGCTGCTGGACTGATAGCCGAGCGTCAGGATTTCGTGCTCGACCAGCCACAAAATGTCCTCGGCGCGGTAGCCGAAGTCCAGGATATTCCAGACGTAGCGGATCTTGACCTTGTCGCCGAGCTCGGCTTCGAGCCGATCGCCGATCCGCTTCAGCGCCCGGCTGAACGAGGTGGTCGCGGGGCCGTACCCTCCCATCCGAATGTGAATGGGGTAGCTCACTGCAATCGTCTCATCGCAAAACCATCGGCGTAGCCGGAGGGAGCGTCAGCGAATCCCGGGTTGCGCATCGGCGGTATGAGACCCCGCACGAAGCCTAACCCGGATTTCGCTCGCGCTCCATCCCAAGTGCCACGACATCCTTCGCCTGCACGAACTGCGGTGCAATACGAAATCCGACCAACCGGGATTCGTGATCGAGGTTGCTGGTGCACAGCCGCAATCAGGACTCACGCGAGTCACATTGTGGCCCGGTCGGACTTCGACGATGGCGAATCGACAGTCAGGGGGCAACCTGAGGAACCGGGATCGTTGATGTCCTGAAAGGCGCCATAGGCAGTCCCATGACAACCGATGCATCCGAAGGCGGTCCGGTGCGTCCGGCGTTCAAAGCGGCGATGCCGGCCCGCCCACTCCCGCGCGGAGAAACCCAGGCAGATCGCCGGAGCGACGCAATCGAATCTCAGGCGTCGGTGTATTACGGGACGATCGAGTACCGCAGACTTCTGCTGAACGTTTTCAGCACGCCCGCGGGCTGGCGGGTGGCGGTGACGAAAACCGCCTATCCGTTCCGAGAACTCCATGCAACATTGGATCGGACCATGGATGCCGCCATCGAAACGGCGAAACGCTGGGCGGATGAGACCGAGCTGCGGCATCCGACGTATCGCTAGACCGCCTCTCGCCACAGGATCCGAAGAGAACGGCCATCTCGGCCGATCTTGCGGGTCAATTGGCCCCGAGAGCTTCGCGGGCGTCTACGTAGCTTTCCATTGCTTCCGCCGACTGCGCCAGGACCGACCATGTCTCGGCCATGCCGAGCAACAAGGATTTGTGGTGGGAATCGCCGGCGTCCTGCGCCAGGCGCATGCACTCCAGGGCGCGGCTGCGAAAGGTCTCGGGACTCATACGCATTGCCTCCGGACCGGGAAAGGATCGCCGCGTGTTGCGGCAGAATTCCGCCGCGATTTCGGCGAGCCTCGGGTTTTCCGCAACGATCGGCCGCGTCGCGGCCGAGCGGCTATCCGCGGCGCTGTCCTGAATAATTCAAGACATTCCGGCCGATGATCGTGAGGTGCCAGGCTCTCATGCCCGGAGACACATCGAGGCATCTCCATTCGGCCCAGCCGCGTACCTGACAGGCGCGCTTGGTCGACTTCCGCACCGCCGCGGTCTGCGCGTTGTCCCGGGGCCCGAGGTCCCGCAACGCTTCCAGAAACCTGCGCTGATCCTTCGACGGGCGTTCACCCGGCATCCGCCGTTTTGCGTAACCCACCATCCCCCGCCCCTCCCGCTTCCCGAGATATCGGCCCCGCGGACGCGCAAGGAGCTGCACAGATCAAGCGAATACCGGCCTTGCGCCTGTCCGGCATCGGATCCTTCGCGCGGCTAGCGAATCCTCTTGATCACCGGCACCATGCGCGGGTCGTATTCGAACTCGGCGACGGATTCCTTCGCATCCCGCGCTCGCGCGCGAATACAAAATCGCTGCGCTCTTCGCAGAACAGTCTCGCGACAGTCGATCTCGCCGATTTTGTTGCCGAACCCGAACAACTCGATCCATTCCATCGTGCCGGGTTGAATATCGGTCTCCGGCAGCAGCGTCGTGTCAGCGCGACGACGCGATATCCAGAAGGCAGAGCGAACGAATTCCCCGCCCTCCGCCACCACGGAGACGTCATGAAGCGTTCTGTTGTTAGAATTGTTCCGGATCGCAACGGCATGGTATTCCCCGCCGTCGACTCCCGTCGGTCCAATGTCGATTTTCCTGCGAACAAACCTCGGATCGGAATTGTCGTACGCGATTTCGAGAGCCGGGACTTTCCACCGGCGAACGACCGCAGGCCACGGGTATTTGGCGAGCAGGAACGGACAAGCGAATATGATCAAAATCCATCCGAGGTTCGGATGCGCCGATATCCAGCGTTCCGCGATGTCCTGAAACTGCGCGAGGCGGTCCAGCCACGCTGCGAGCGAGGCCGATTGCAGGTGCTCCAGCGCCAGGATAGCCGCTATCCCGCCCAGGACCCACTTGCCTAGGGCCCATGCCAGCCCCGCAAGAAAAATGAGCGCGATCGAGATCGACTGCAGCGTACGCATTGCTCGGAAAGCCCCGCCGGGCCCCCGCCCGGCGGGTCCTCTCGTATTCCACATCAGATCAGAAAGCCCAACGCGAGCACCACGATCAAGCCGACGCTCGCGAACAGCATCACCACTTCGCTCAGGTCCAGAGAGACGAGTGGATTGTGTACCCCCATGGTCCACCTCTGACAGGACTACCCCCTGCGAATCGTATTTTTGTTAGCTCATTCGCCGGAAATATGACCCGGCGTAGACCTGATTGAGGCACGCCCCCGGCGCGATCGAGCCGGCCGAAGATATCGTCGCCAAGCTGCGCCAAGCGGAATCCTTCATGGCGCAAGGCCATACCGGGATCGAATTGGCCCAAGCGTCGGGCCTGATGGAAGCGCTTTACCGGGATCGGCAGTCTCAGCGAGCGGCCCAGCCGGCCACGGGAACGGCACGACTCGAGGAGCTTCAAGACGGAAAGTGCCCAGCTTCGAAAGACGGTCGCACACCTGGTCCTCGACAAGGGCATTCTCCAGGAGTTGGCCAAGGGAAATCGGCAGCGCCGATCGCGGCGTACCCGGATCCAAGCGAGATCCGAACGCCTGTCCGCGCAACGACAAACAGATCGAAACTGAAAACATCGAACCCGGTCGATCCACTGGGCGCATTTTTCAGGATCATCACAGCCTTGCCACAAACATCGGCAACCATTTCCGGGCTGGGGCGACGTGTCAGCCCTCCCGGCAGGGACGGTCCCGGTTGTCAGGTTCCCTCCAGGCGATCGGGGCCGTTCCGCGCAGGCTTGAAGCTGACGGGGGCGACAGCCGAACGCGGCCGCCGGCGGCGCCGCCGCGGTTCGATCGGCTCAACCGGATCGTGACTCGGTACGGCCTCATTCCAGACCGAATCAAAACAACGAGATGCGATCAAGCGAAGGACGGAGGATCCGCGCCGTCCTGACATGCCATCAGGGGAGCAAGCGAATGCCACATCCCGCTCGATCGTTTCTCCAGACTTGGTTCTCCGGTCTTCTCGCTGCCGCGATGGCGCTGTTCACGATTTGCGGCGGTGTCGCTCACGCCAGTGAGCCGTGCGCCACGGACCCGAATTTCACAGCGGCCCAAGGCGGCGGCCATTGGTACTACCGGATCGATCGCGTCAGCCAGCGCAAGTGCTGGTTCCTGGGGCGACCGGGAATGAAGGTCGGGCGGCCCGCGGCTGCGAAGGCGCAATCCGCTTCAAAGCCGCCGCAGTCGGCCGCGGATACGCCGAAAGCGCGGGAAGTCACGAGCAACAGCCGGCGCTGGCTCGATGAACCGATCGCGGTGGCACGGAATCCCGCTATCGTGCAGGCAGTCGACGTTGCCCCGGAGTCGATACGCGAGGCCGAAGCAGATGCGCAGCTGGAAACCAGCTTCAGGGGTGAGGCTCCATCGGTATGGCCGGTGCTCGCCGCATCCGAACCCCAAGCTGCCCGGTTAGCGACGAAGCTTCCGGTCGAACCCGCGCACTTGATTGCGCTTCTGGCGGCGGCGCTCGGACTCGCCGTTGTCGCAGGTCGACTGATCTTCAATCATTCCGTGGTCTTCTCAGCCTGACTTCAGCGGGGAGCTCGACAAGGGTTGATACACTCGGCTTGACAGAACAAAGACAAACGCGTCGGCGAGATGTCGCCCGGCCTGGCGGACGAGCGAACCCCGGCTGGAAGATGGTGCAGACAGGGGCTCTCCCGCCGGGCCACTGATAAACGCCGCCAGGCGGTAGGGCGACGCTACCGGCAGGAATCGCGAGGAGCGTATGACCTGGGTCACGTTGGCGGCTCGTCGGCGGTGGGTTGCGCTCGATTCCTAGGCTCGAAGTTCCGTGGACCTTTCCGCCCGGGCGCAAAATCCGTTACAGTTCCGGCCCTCGACTACCGTCTGCGCGACGGCCGTGCGGGCCCGGAAACGGCGGTCTCGCGAGCAAAGCTTCCTACGATCTCCGCTCGAGGTCATTGCCATGGTCGCGATTGCGCGCCGCGCCGTCTTGCTTCTATGGATTCTCATGGGACTCGCCTCGCCGCTTGGCGCGGAGCAGCCGCTCACGGTGTTCGCGGCGGCCAGTCTGAAGACTGCGCTCGATCAGGCCGGCGAGGCCTTCACCGCCGAAACCGGCATCCCGGTGCGCGCCAGCTATGCGGCGTCCTCGGCGCTCGCCAAGCAGATCGCGCAGGGCGCGCCGGCGGACGTATATGCCTCGGCCGATGTCGACTGGATGGACGATCTGGATTCGCGCAAGCTCGTTCTCGCCGGCACGCGCGTCGATCTTCTGGGCAATCGTCTGGTGGTCATCGCCGCAAACGACAGTCCGGTTTTGGCGCTCGCGCTCGACCCGCCTTCCTTCACGTCGGCGCTCGGCGGCCGTCGTCTGGCACTCGCCGAGGTAACCTCGGTTCCGGCCGGCCGTTACGCCAAGGCCGCGCTGCAAAGCCTGGGAATTTGGGAAAAGCTGCGGCCGCATCTTGCCATGGCCGAGAACGTGCGCGCGGCGCTCCGATTCGTATCGCGCGGAGAAGCGCCGCTCGGGATCGTCTATGCTACCGATGCCGCGGCCGATCCCGAGGTGAAGATCGTGGCGACGTTCCCGGCCGATTCGCACCCCCCGATCGTCTATCCGTTCGCCGCGACCGCGGACGGCAACGCCGAGCGCGCACGAAAATACCTGGAATTCCTGCAGGGCCCGTCGGCGCGCGCCGTCTTCGAGAAGCAGGGATTCACCGTTCTTCCCGGCGGGGGCTGAGGTCTCACGTCGGGTCGCCCGCGGGCGACGGCGCGGCCGATGAATGACGCGCGACCGCGGCTTCACATTGCCACCCCCTCCGGGCGGGCGGTAAGCTCGGGCGCGAGAATGTCGGCTACGCGGTCGTGCACGGCCCGGTCGGCGGCGCGCGGTTCACCGCGTCGGAACGGAGGATACCATGAAAGGGTTCGTTCCCTTGCGCCTGCCGCTTGCCGCCGCAGGCGCGATGCTCGGCGGTGCGGGCCTGCTTGCGTCATTTGTCGCCCTCGGCGAGCGCATTCCCGAAGACCCAAGCCCGGCATCCGCCAGCGCCGCGCCGACGGCGCGGTCGCAGATCGAATCCGCTTCCGGTTTCTGCCACGCGTCCCCAACCGCGGCTGCCGGGATGAACTCGATGCTGCGCCTCGCCGCCTCGAGGACCGAGGTGCCGCAGGCGGAAATGCAGGCCGCGACATCGGCCCCGGCGTTCGCCGATACGGATCCGCCCCTGTGGGACGGACTGGGCGCGGTGAGCTACAAGATCACGACCTCGAACCCGGCGGCGCAGACCTATTTCGACCAGGGACTGCGCCTGACGTATGCGTTCAATCACGGCGAGGCACAACGCGCCTTTCGCAAGGCGCAGAAGCTCGATCCCGCGTGCGCCATGTGCTTCTGGGGCGAGGCGCTCGTGCTGGGCCCCAACATCAATCTGCCGATGCAAGACGAGGCCGTGGCGCCCGCCTTTGCCGCGGCACAAAAGGCGCGGGCGCTCGCCGCCAAGGCAAGCCCGCGCGAGCAGGCGCTGATTGCGGCGGTCGCGGCGCGCTACGCGGAGGACCCAAAGGCGGACCGCAAGCCGCTGGATGCCGCGTATGCCGGGGCCATGGGCCAAGTCGCCGCGGAATTCCCGGAGGACAACGAAATCGCGGTTCTCTACGCCGAGTCCGTCATGGATCTCAGCCCATGGAACTACTGGCAGCCCGGCGGGCGCGAGCCGAACCCGCAAAGCGTCGCCATCGTGCCCACGTTGGAGCGCGTGCTCGCCAAGGATCCGAACCATCCCGGCGCGATTCACTACTACATTCACGCCGT
>WNFD01003570.1_pt1 | contig 15636 bp, 26 predicted proteins | sample 5400491 | NCBI WGS metagenome assembly WNFD01 (sample SAMN13153343, study PRJNA577476) | soil metagenome | isolation source: 120 cm saprolite under Douglas fir tree site 2 hole 2 replicate 2 | place: USA:California | collected 2015-04-18 | reverse complement strand
CCCATCAACCGGATGGTGCCGCGTTCATTCTTCACCAACGTCCAAAACGGTGCCGTCCTGAAGAGTGGACAGACGACGACCGTGCGGGGAATCGCTTTCGGCGGTGACACTGGACCGGCGAAAGTGCTGTTCTCTGCTGATGCGGGGGGCCACTGGCAGGAAGCGCGGCTCGGGGCGGATCTTGGCAAGTACGGCTTCCGACAGTGGGAGGTCCCGTTGCGCCTTTCATCGCCAGGTCCGCACACGTTGATGATCAAGGCGCTCAACACAGCAGGCGTTGCCCAGCCCGATCACGCCAACTGGAACGGCGCGGGCTTCATGCGCAACGTGATCGAGTCGGTGTCCGTGCGAACAACGTAGGTATTTTGGAGAACATCATCAGTACCAAAGTACGCGACGTTGTCCTGATCTGGGCGGTCCCCATTCTGTTCGGGATCGGGCTTGCCACCGGCCTCGCGTGGCTGGGCACCTCTGATTTCACGGCCGTTGGGGCAAAGACGGCTACGGGACCTGTCCGCGGGTGGGCCAAAGTCGCTGTCGACCTGCCCACGAGCGAAACCTCGTTCCCCGCGGGTAAGGGCGCGGACATCGCCAATGCCCAATGCTTGATTTGTCATTCGGCGGGGATGGTGTTGGAGCAACCGCCGCTCACGCGGGATGAATGGGCGGGCGAAATCAACAAGATGCGCAATTCTTTCGGTGCGCCACTGCCGGCGAATCAAGTCGAGGTCCTGGCCGAGTACTTGCGCGGAATCCAGGGCAGTCAATCCCCAAGCGGCCCTTCTGTCTTGGATGCACAAGGCAGTTGATAGTTCAGAAAACGAGCGGCTCTGGAATGAGGCAACCGGGCTTGAGCCTGTCGGGAAGGGAGACCGACTGACGCCGAAGTCGGAGGGATTTGAAAGTCGCGTTTGATTCTCTTACCGGTTGTCGTTGGAGACGTGGGGCCGGCCATGGGTCTTGGTAACGCCCAGGTCGGCCAGCAGGAGGGCGCCAGGCTTGGACGTCATCGCCGGCCCGCGGTCAGCGTGAATCGTGAGCTGATCACGGCCGATGCCCTGACGGGCGCACGTCTCGCCGATGAACTGCTCGGCCAGCGCGGGTCCACGGTTTCGGGAAGGCAGACGTAGCAAAAACCCATCGGCTACTCTCCTCTATAGCGCTGCGTCAATAGCTTCCGCCGCGCGGCGGCACACCGGGGTCTTCCATGCGTGTTCCTCGAGGGATAGATACCCACGTTCGTGATGCCGAAGCCACGCTCGCCACTCCTCTGCGATTGCCCGCGAGCAGCTTACACGGTAGGAGGTGGTTCGTTCGATCCGCTTGGCCGCTTCGACCGCCACCTTCGCCTCGGGTGAGATACTGGTCGCGTCATTCCGAATGATCCAGTACGCGTCGTTGTGAAGATCGAACGTGATCTGGTTCATCATCGCCCCTTCTACCCTCTCCGTAGCTCGTCAGGTCGAACCGCGGGGAGTCTATCAGACCCGTCGCGGCTCCGGTGAGCGCTCGCGCTGATCGGCCAGGGCACCTCGGAAGGAAGGCGGCGCTCAGGGCATCGGGCGCGCCGTCGATTCAACCCTGAACATCTTTGGGAGAAACGTCTGAGCAGTGAAAATCTAGGTTAAAATAGCATGTACTAGAACACCGCACGGACGGCTCGCCAGTACCGAGCCCCCAAGGTGACAACAGGGGAGGCTCGGACCATGAAGCAAGGCAAAATCGTCAGCATCCACGAAGCAGCCGCGCTCGTGGGCTGCCTGCCGCAGACCCTCGCGTACAGAGCGCTCGTCGCGGGCCAGCGCGTGTATCGGATCTCGTTGACGACGGTGCCGGAGGAGAGATCGTGACCACGATGCTTGACGAGGAGAGTCTGCTGCCGCCGAAGCGCGTGCCCAATCCGCGCGGAACACCGGAGAGTCTCGCGAAGGCCCGCGCCGCGAAGACCAAGAAGTTCGCGCAAGGCAGTCTGACCTTCGCGGAGGCCTTCGATACCAAATTTCAAGACTGGTTCGACGGCCCGACGTGGAAGCCGTGGAGGACGGTCGGCAAGGCGATCTTCGGTGAGGAGATGTCCGCCGAGGAGTTGGCCGAGTTCCAGTCGTTTACCGGGCGCACGATTGCGCCGACGACACAGGCGCGTGAAGTCTGGATGGCGATCGGCAGGCGAGCGGGCAAAGACTGGTTCTGCGCCGCCGTCATCGTGTACGTCGCATGCTATCGGAAGCACGCCTTCAAGGTCGGCGACCTCGGGCGCGTGATGTTGCTCGCTGTCGACATGGATCAGGCCTCGGAGTCCTTCCGCTACATCTGCGAGTTGATCGACTCGATCCCGGAATGCGCCGCGCTCGTGAAGGGCAAGCCGAATACGAAGCAGGGCATGCTGCGCCTCACGCTGAAGAACCGCATTGAGATCCTCGTGAAGCCTGCAGACATGCGAAGGGTCAGAGGGCGGACAGTGATCGCCATCGTCGCGTCGGAGATTGCCTTCTGGACCGATCAGGAGACGCACCAGAATCCCGCGATTGAGGTGCTCCGCGCGCTGCGCCCGTCCATGCTGGGCGTGCGGAACGCGATCCTGCTCGCGGTGTCGAGCCCGTACCGACGCAAAGGCGTCCACTTCGACATGATCGACACGCACTGGGCGAAGGACGGCGATCGGATCCTCGCCCTGCGCGCCTCGACGATGGCAATGCGCCCCGACGAGAGCGACGACTTCCTCGCGTTCCTCGAAGAGGAGCAGCGCCTCGACCCGGTCTCGTTCGACGCGGAGTACCGGGGGAACTTCCGCAAGGACCTCGAAGACTTCGTCACGCTCGAACAGGTCGAGGCCGTCATCGTGCCGGGCCGCTCGGTGCTCCTGCCGACGCCCGGCATGCGGTATCTCGCCTTCCTCGACGCGGCAGGTGGTGGCGGACAGGACAGTGCGGCGGTCAGCATCGCGGCGCTCGTGAACGGCAAGGCCGTCTGCTGCCGCGTCGTCGAGTGGAAGCCGCCGTTCTCGTCAACGGACGTCGCCAAGCGGATTGCCGAGATCTGCGCCGAGTATGGTATCCGCTCGCTCGTCGGCGACAATTTCAGCGGCGCAACGTGGCAGGACATCCTGCGGACCGCTGGCGTCGGGCAATACGTCGTCGAGCCCAAGGCGAAGTCCGACCTGTACAGAGACCTGATCCCGGCGCTGAACGGCCAGCTTGTGGAACTGCTCGACCCGAAGACGGGGCCGACGCAGGCGCGCGCGACTAACCAACTCCTCGCGCTCGAACGGTCCGCGTCGCGCGGCGGCAGGGACCTAATCGCGCATCCGCGCAACGGGCATGACGACGTGATCAACGCGGTGACGGGCAGCCTGCTGCTCGCGCTGCGCAGCAAGGCCCAGTTCGCGCCCGTCTGGTTCGCATGGAATCCCTGCGACCGTGGTCCCAAGGGCGCCGTCGTGGACGCGTGCGGCACCCGGCATCTCGGCGGCGACATGTTCCGCGCCAAGGACGGCGCTATCTTTCGAGACCCGAGAGGCCTGTGAGGAGACCCATCATGGCGAAGAAGAAGCGAGCGAAGACCACCACGGCGACGCCCCCGGCCGCGACCAAGGAGGTCTGGGCCGGGCAAGATCCCACGGACACGCCAACCCCTTCGCCCGAGACGCCGGCGGCCATGGTCGACGCGCCGCAGGCTGGACCGAGCGCGGGCGAACGACGGGCCCGGTTGATGGCGGCCGAGCCGATCGCGGCTGAGGACGAGACGGCGCCCGAGCCCGAGGCTGCGGCGACCGACAACGTCATCCCGCCCCGACGTAGAGGCTGGCGGGTCGAGGAGCGGATGCCCATCCGCCCAGAGACCAAGGCGCAGGAGACGCAGCGCTATGCCGCCCGCCTTGCCGACCACGGGCGGCGGCTCGCGCTCTGGGAGGAGCGGCAGGCCGGCGACTACCGGGCGCAGGACATCGCGCACCGGACGACCTGCGAGGTGCGGCAGGGCTGCGCGCATCCCGCCCACGTACGCAAGCCACGGCCGTGGCGCGAGGCGACCAAGCATGACCTGCGCCACCTCACGGGCTGCGTCTACCCCGGCAGTCACGTACGGGCTGGGCAGCCGATCGAGGACGAGCGCGACTGCCCGACACGTGACGATGCGCACCTGCTACCGCCGGCCCCCGCTCGATGCTCGCGTGGAGTGCTGCTGCGCGCTTCGCTGCTATCCCAAGGACACCAAGCAGGCTCTGACCGAGTGCCTGAGCATCCCCGTGCCGATCAGGCTGCAGCGGCAGGCTGAGCTGCGCCGCGACCCCAAGGCCTTCGGCGATCTCGCGAGCGTCGCCGGTGGCTCTGCCACTGTGCTCCTGCGCCCGTCCACGCTGAGCGAGGGGACGCTCTGGGCCTACCGGGCCGCTGGAGCGATCTACGACCCGGCCACCACGCCGCTCCGCGGCCCTGCCGAATAGGCCCAGCAGACCCCCGTTCTGACCCTGTTTTGCGGCAGTCCTTGCCGGGTAGGCTGGGCGAGGCCGAGGGGAGCTAGATCTTAAAGGCCCCCATGCCGATCTCCCCGCCCGGCGCCGTGTAGCTCCTCGGCTCGAACCAGAGCGGGAACCAGTGGCGAACCAGTGGCCGAACCAGAGCACGAGCCCTGCGCCCGAGCGCTCCCGAAGATGCAACCGGGGCGCAACCTGCACGGCCTACTTCGTCTAAGTATTTGGAAATACTGGGCTGCATCACTACGCGGAGAGTATTGGCTGGAGCTGCTCAGGGCGTCGCGATGATGCGCCACCCGCTCGCGCTCGTACGTGATCCGCGCATCGGCGCTGAGGGGCGCGAGCGGTTTCAGGGCCTCGGCCAGCGCGGCACTCTTCATGAGGCCCGGCCGGCCCACCGCGAGGCCCCAGAGGTTGGGGATGACGGTCCAGTCGTCGGCGCGCTTGGGGCGGATGGCGACTTGGCGGCCGATCACCGCGGCGGCGGCCACGAGGGCGCCGATGGCGACAAAGTCCGGCGGGCACTGGGCGCGCTCGGCGATGTCGGCGACCCACGGGGCCAGCGCGCTCGGCAGGAGGCGCTCATCGAACGCGGGCACCGAGGGGAGCCCGCTGGGGATCGGCTGCGGCGCGGGCCACGGCGCCGCCACGCCGTCCGGCGCGGCCCCGGGGCGCTGCTTGCGCGCGGGTCGGATTCGCGGGGAGGCCCGGCGCCCGCTCCTCACCGCGCCCCCTGGAAGGGATTCGGCCGTTCGCGCAGAGTCATGGGATCATCCGTCGCGCCTGAGACGGGTGAGGGCGTAAGGGAGACCTCCGCTCGACGAGCTTTGCCCCCTCGCGGGTGGTGAAGGACGTCGTCATTTCTTGCTGGCGTGAGGCCCCTTTTCCAGCCTCCCGGGGGTGGCAGCGGGGCCGCGCGGGCCCACCTTGCCCGGCGGCTTCTTCGGCATCGGCGCGGGCGGGGCTCCTGGCGTGGCGGCCGGCGCCGCGCGCTGGGCCAGGCTCTGCCTGAGCGCGTCCATCAGATCGATCACCCGGATCCGCGGGACCTCGGGCCCGCCCGCGGGCACCGCCTTGCCCTCCCCCTTCAGGGTCACGAGGTCGAGGAGCCGCTGCCGGTAGTCATCCCGGTACTGCTCGGGCGTGAACTCCGCGTGGGACAGCTCGTCAATGAGCCGGACCGCCAGCTCCAGCTCGCGCTCCTTGATCTGGGCGTTCTCGCCGGTGTCGATCTCGCCGACGTCGCGCACCTCGTCGGCGAAGTACATGGTGTGGAGCAGGAGGCCGTGCCGGGCCGGGCGGATGAGGACCAGGCGCTCCTTGCCGCGCAGCACGAACGTGGCAAGGGCGACGCGGCCGGTCGTGGCCATGGCCTGGGCCAGGAGGCGGTAGGCCTTCGCCCCGCCCGTGGCGGGGCCCAGGTAGTAGGTCCGCTCGAAGTAGATGGGGTCCACCCGGGGCAGCGGCACGAACTCCGTGATGGCGATGACCGTGGAGGCCGCGCCCTCGAGAGCCTGCAGCTCCGCATCGGTCACGGGCACGTACTAATCCTTGGCCACCTCGTACCCTTTGACAAGCGCGTCACGCTCCACGACCTCATGGTGGACCGGGCAGTACGTCTGCTGCCGAATCCGGTGGCCGCACGTGGCGTGGAGCAGGTGGAAGGAGACCCCGGCCGAGACGGCCGCCGTGTACAGCCTGATCGGGATGGCCACCAGTCCGAACGAGATCGTTCCCGAGCCGATCGAATGGGTGGGCATCACGAATCCTCCGATATGAGGTGTATTGCCATCCTCCTCGAGTCCGCCGACGACGCCCCAATCGACCTCGGGAGGGCGCCCCAGATCACCCGGGCGCCGTTGCTCTTCGTCATGCGGGGTTGCCCGACTCGGTCGCGGCCGGGGCCCTGTCCGGCGGCGGGCCCGGGCAGGGCGTGCCGAGGTCATCGAGCGTTAGGAGGCGACGACACCGAAGGCAGGCTGCGGCGTCGGTCGGCATTCTGAAGGTCAGCTCGTGGTGCTCGAAGCCGGCCACGTTCGCCATGTCAATTGCCCTTGAGTTCGTGGTTGTCGATCACCGCGTCCCACCCGCAATCCCGGCAGCGCGCCCACGTCTGCCGTCCGAGCGTCCCGAGCAGGCAGCGCGGGCCGCCGCAAGACTCGCACCGCACGCCCTTGCCCGAGGGGTCGACGAGGGTGCCTGCCCGGCGGCGTCCTGCGCGTCCCTGATGACGTCGCTGTCGAAGTCCATGGGGTTCCTCCTTGGGCCGACGTGTACCGGCTACACGTTAATCAAACCACGACCGGGACCACAAATCCAGCAAGAACGACTAGCCGCTAGTCGTCAAGAACTAAGCCTTGTGAAACGAGGGGTTATCGGGCAGGATCGGCGGCGGATGAACAGGGCGCTCCGCGATCATCTGCGCCGCCTCGGCAAGAAGGGCGGACGCGCCGCCGCTGGCGCCGGAGGCAAAGCGCGGTGGGCGGAGATCCCGCTGGAACAGCGCTCGGCCATCATGAAGCGCGTGAGGGCCGGGAAGAGATCGAAGCAGAAGTAGCGACGGCGCCGCGGTGAAGTCTCGCCTACGCCAAGCCTGAAAGGCCCCCATACCCAGCGTCAGCTACGACCTGTGGTTCCTGCCGGAGTCCATGGAGTTCGGCGAGTCCACCCGTGGCGGGCTCGTCGCGGCCCTCCCGCCATCGGCTGTCATTTTCAAGGCGATCTATTGCCAGCCTTGTGCTCCCAGCACCAGGTGAACACGGCCAGGTTTTCGACGGCCGAGGACCGCGCCGCCCGGGCGGCGCTACGAGGGAGGCGCTGGCGCGGCCTCGGCGACTGCGTCACCATCAAATGCTGTCTTGTATTCGAGGACCAGGTCGCTGTAGAGTTTGCCGAGGTCGAGCTTGCCAAGCCGACCCAACATGTCCAGCGTCCGCACCAGCAGTTCGCAGCACACCGCCAACTCGCCGCGCAGGCCCTCGGCGGGGTATTCCAGGTTGTAAACGAGGCTGCCAGTCGAAGAGACACCGACGTAGCTGCCAACTCCCATGGCGCTCGCGTGGGTTGCCTGAGACAGTGACCAGTACACCACCCTGTAGTGCCAGAGCATCCCCACGTCCTCCGCGAGATCTCGCAAGCTCCATTTCTTGAGACCAGAAGCCCAGAAGAACTTCCTCGGGAAATGCTTCCTCGAGCGCCGCGCGCGGTCCAAAATTCTCCGACGCTCCGCCCTAAACTCTGGAACCGTAAGAGCAGGATCAGGATTCTTCTTCAGCAGGTCTGCTCGTTGCACATCCGAGAATTGTATCCAGCGCTTGGCTCGGAGCGCGCTGTCCTCCTTTGCGATGAACAACGCGGTGATAAGGACCTCCAATGCTGAGCGCACTACGATGGAGACCTCTCGCGCGTATCCCGCCACCGCCAGTGCGTGAGCGGCGCGGACAGTTGCTATCTCCTTCGTCAGGATCGACATGACTATGCCGGGCCACCGCGCGCCGGGAATCGACGCCTCTTCTTCCTCGAGCACAACCCTGATAATGGCGAGAAGTCGCCGGCAAAAGCGAAGCGCGGACTCCTCTCGCTCTTCGACGACACGTGCGGCCGCGGCTGCCTCCTGCTGCAGCGCGCGGTCGGTCGCCTCTATCTTGCCGGCCAGTGTCGCCAGGTCGAGCATGTCCGTCACTTCCCCTTCGGCCCGCGCGGGCTAGTAGCGCGGTCCTTGGCGCGTCAGGATCACCGGCATTGCACCCGCCAATTTCAACGCATCCACGAGCTGATCATTGAGCAAGAAGAAAAGATCCTCGTCGTCGAGCGTTTCCCGCGGGACGATGAGGCTATGCCGGTTGTACGAACCACGTTCAAGCGTGAAGCGCTGCGCTGTCCTCTCAAAGTCGAAGGACTCTCTCCGGTTGTGGGCAGGGAAATGCTCCCGAAGAAAGTCCCGGATCAGGGCTAACTTGGCTTCGTCGAACGGCGGCCGGAGCTCAGTCATTGACGTTCCCTCCTCCGAGCCCCTCGAGCTGCCGGCGGAGCCAAGCGACCGGCAGGAGGGCCTGCCGCACTTCGCGGTGGTGCTACGAGGAAGACGTCTTCCCGTCCTCTCGAGCGCGAAGCTGCCGAATCACCTCGGTGGCTGCCCCGCGGTGCCCCTCTGGCAGCTCGGGCAGCTTCTCCTCGAGGAGCTTCGAGTGGATCCCGCTCCTCGAGACCTGATCCCAGAACTCAGTTGGCGGGTACTCTGACCGGCCCTCCCAGGTGCCGTGGTCCACAAAGATGCCGCTCGGGCCCGGTCCTGTCGAGTGGACGATCAACCCGAACGGCTGGATATCGATGGCCTTAGCGGGCTCATCGACTCGATTGGCGCTGAAGATGACGTAGGTGCCTCCCGTCGATGTCGGTTGGCTGAACACGACTGCCGAGGGGATCTTGGCGCGAAGGCGACCCGAGAAGACGCTTGGAAGCTCGCTACCCGCCATGACCCGCCAACCGTGGGGGAGCAGAAAGCGCTCGAGCTCATCTCGCTGTGCTGTCGTGAAGTTTATCTCACTCAGCTTCATCATCCGATCGTACCTCGGCTCTCGCGGATGCCTCGTGGAACGAGCCCGTCATGAGCAGGATCAATGGTGGTCACCCGCGCCGCAGCGCCTTCGTCAGCAGATGCCACGCGTTGAGGTAGGGCGTAAAGTCACGCTGCTTCGCAATGCGATCGTCCTGCCCGACCGCGATCAAGGCCTTTTCGGACGTCTTGAGGCCACGCACCTCCCAGCACTTCGTCTTTGCCGTGACACAGAAATAGGCATCAACCCGCTTGGCCCGCCCATGAATACGGGTGAGGCGTTTGGCCAGTTCCCGGGGCGGCAGGATGACATATTCTATGTTCGTCCTCTGCAGGCTTCGCTTTGGCTCGAAGGGCAACAGCACGAAGACCCAGAAGTCGGCTTTGCTGTCCCGAATCACCTCCCGGTCGAGCGTCCACCATCCAATTGCGACGAATCCCCGTTCATTCATCGAGTAGTCCCGCGAGTATTTGACCTGGAGAGACGCAGGCCGCTGGGATCGGGTACTTGTTACCAGGAGGTCAATGCCTGTGTCCTTCGACGGAACCCACACGGCGCTGTGCCGGATCCGCCGTTCGATCTCCGACCCGACCAGGAACTCGCCAGCGTGAACGGTGAAGAGGGGTCGCATGGCCGGCGCCTATCAGCTCTTCACAGGACACCGGCTGCGTGCCCGCGGCCGATTCTGGCATACCTCGAAGAGAATGGGTGACATATCCCACAAATTGGCATCCACAATATCTCCGAGAGCGTCATGCTTGTTTCGCTTGGCGCTGAAGGACACCACGGTTCTCTTGAGCGCCGCCATGTCTCCGACGGAGGTCTTCCTCACATTCGAGACACATGAGATCCAGAGGCCAAGACAATGCCCTATCAGAAACTTGCCCAAGGCTAGGCGCGCGGCGGGAGCATGTGCACGACGGCGACCTCGGGCTCATCTGCAATGGCCTCCAATAACCGCGCAAGGGCCTCCTGGGCGACGCCGATGCGATCTTCGGCCAATCGCTCCTCTTGGTAATGCGCGCTGATCGCCCGAGTCTGGCCGTAGTACATGTCAAGCCGTCCGGGCTTGCAATAGGTGACGATCGCATCCCGCACGCGCCGATCCCATATCTGCACTTTCTCGGGCCGCTGATCGGGCGGCTCCAAACACAGCCGGTGCGACACCCGAAGCAGGTCACAGAACACGCGGTGGGCTCTGTCGGCTCTCGCGCGAAGGTCACGGGTGTAGAAGTTCCTGGTTGCTTCCGCTTGCGCCGTCGCCGCGTCCTGCTCTAGCTTTTGGACTGCCTTCTGCTTCTCCTGCTCTAGCTTTTGGACCACTCGGGCTGGCACGTACAAGAAGAGCACGAACGCCGCCGCCGCCGGGAGTGCAACCCGCAGAGCGACGGGCACGGCATGGGGACCAATCCAGGCGTTCAGTGGCAGGTAAAGCGCGGCCAAGGCCGCAGCAAGTGAAACCACGCTAAGGCCAATGTTTAGCGGATTCAGGGCTAACCCCCAGGAACGCCGTGCGGCTCGACACAGCGCGGCCATGCCGGGAGCCTACCTCAGTCCATTGCGTCATGTATACAATCCCGAGTGCCCGAACGGGCTCCTTCTGCGTGGCTGAGCTGGAGTGCTCCCCAAAGATCTACTCACCTCCGAATCCCTCTGAGATCGCGGACAGCAACGGCTCGATCGGGCACGTTGCACGAGGCAGGTCAACGAACGTCGGCGTCAGCGAGGAAGAACTGCTTGCGGGCCCGAACCGGGGCCTCCTTCACCCCTGCGAGTCGGACGGTGTAGGCGTCCCGGAGGGGTGCGTTCGTCGGTGGGGTCTTGGTGGGCTCGGCTCTGGCGAACCCGTATTACCCCTATCCGTATTACGCCTACCCGTACGCCTACTCCTACCCCGTGTACTCGGAGCCCATCTATCAGCCGCAGACGTAGCTATCCGTGGCTCCATCGGTCCGACGGAAGGCGTGCTACGCCAACGGCTGCTATCACCTGCAAGGCGATGGCGTGACCGTCCCCTATCAGTGGGTCTGGATGCCGGCCACGCCGGCGCCGCCCCCGCCTCCGCCGAGCCAGTGAGGCACGCCCGGCACCGCTGAGGCCTTGTTCCCAAACGCGTCCGCGCGTAAAGCCGAACGGCGACGGGAAGGGGGCAGATGCCCGCACGATACTTGTCGAAGCCGTAACTCCGCTCGTCCCGCGTGCGGCCCCAGGGGGCTCGCGGGTGAAACGCGGTAGACTCGCTTTACAGGCCACCCGCCAAACTCACCATGTGCGTCTACTGCAAGGAAGCCCCTGGCTGTGACCACGAGCGCGACGCGTGCGCGGCGAGCCGGGGCAAGCATTGCACCGAGTGCGGTCACGACTCCTCGGCGTTCCCGCCATTTACGCGCAGACCGGGAAGTTTCAACTGGTCCCGATCGGTGCAACGGCCCAAGCAGAAGCCGCGAAAGAAGCCTACTCGACCGCATCGGGAGAAGGCTAAGAAGACACGATGACCTACGCAACCGAGAACTTCGTCCGTCGTGCTGTCAGCAGTCTCCTTCGTAGGGACTACGCGGGCAAGTTTGTGTGCTCACCGTGTCTCGCCACGCTGACGCATCAGCATATGCAGCGAGGTTGGCGCAAGTCCGAGATTGAGCGATCAATGGCCGTAGTGTTCGAGTCCCCTGGCGCTCTGACATGCATGCCGACAATGATCTGCGCCGTCTGTACGAATACGAGGCCGTGCCTCGGCGCTCTTCCACTTTGACTTCGCCCGGCGAGCCGATGGCCACGCGGACTATCTACCGTATCGTCGTGACCCAGACCGAGGAAATCCTTGGGCGGCGAATTCATCCGCACATGTTGCGCTATTCCTTCGCGAGCCGCCTCCGGAGCCGCGGCGGGGATCTCCAGGAAGTCCAGCAGCTCATGGGCCACGCGGAGATCGGAACGACCATGCGGTATTCGCACATCACGCCGACGCGAAAGGTGCGGCTGGAGGAGCTGCTGACGTGAGCCCTCTTATGAAGGCTATCCGCGAGGCGATCGCACAGACGCAGGGCGACGTGTTGCAAACATGCGAGCGAGTAATTCAGTGGCTGGGAGCTCTTTCGATTGACGAGGGCCGGGCCGCTTTGGACGAACTCAATCATGGGATCCCCGATACGCCGACGGCCGTGGTCCAGGAGATCGTCAACGATGCTCACGCGAGAAGTAGGGGCGACGAAGCCGAACTGGAGGCGATCTATCGGGAGCGGCTGGACTCGCGTGAGAATCCTGCCTTTGTGGAAGATGTTCACGCTGACACGAGCCGCTTCCTCTACCGTCCGCTGATTCGACTCGTGCTCGCGGAGATCGGACGGCAGGAAGCTGAGGACGAGGAGGAGCATCCATGATCGCCGCCATCTACGCGCCCCGGTCTGCCGATTCGAGGGACCCGCTTACCTGGGGGCTCGAGGGGTTGGACGCAAAGGAGCGATAGGCCATGTTGGGGATCGACCTCCAGGAAGTGATCGTGCTCGTGCCTTTGGTGGTCGTCTACCTGCTGGCCAGCGTGACCCTGGTACCCTACGTCGCCTCCTCGAAGGGCCGTTCCGGGCTCGCGTGGATGCTCATTGCGTTATTGATGTCCCCACTCTTGGCCCTGCTCGCGCTAGTTGCCGTGCCACCAGGCGAAGGCCGCGAGCCGATCAATCTTTCGACACCGATCGGACACCGTGAGTAACCAGCTCCACGATGGCGATGACCGCGGCTGAGCTCCGCGCCAAGATCCGCGAGCTGATGGCCTCGGGCGCCCTGCCGAGCGCGCCCCATGTAATCGAGAGGGTCGGCGCGGCAGCACTTGACGGGAAGGCTCGCGTGGTCCTGCATAACCCTCAACTAGAGCCATGCTCAATCTGCGATGAACCGGGCCCGCAGATCGCCTATTTCTGGCCCGGGGGCGTGGTGGTCCGCATGCATGCGACCTGTCGGGCGGTCTGGCAGCAGGAGCGGACGCGGTAGACTGACCTCACGGGCAAAGGACGGGCCAAGTGACGGAGAGGTTCAATCTCAATTACGAGCGCGACCGACTCTTCTGGGTACTCGAGAAGCTCGAGCTGGCCGCTTACCACCTTGAAGCAGACGACGCTCCGATTCAGGAGCGGCTCCAGCGTGCGCTCCTCGAAATGCATGCCGTCTGGCCGGCGGATCTCCCGCACGATCTTCGTGAGCAACTCGACCCGGTTCGCCGCGCCATGAGCGAAGTCTCGCTCGTGATGACCACCAAGGAGGCCGCGGCGGTTGGTCAGGCGATTTTGAGGCTTCGGGTTGAAGTCAATCGGCGAATTGAAGCACGGTAGACTGACCTCGCGGGCCTAGGGTAGCTCCCGAAGAGCGCCTTCCCTGGGCGCCTGGCCCCCGCGATTCTTTCAGGGCTCTCTGAGGGAGGGAGACGACATATGCCGCTTCTCACCTCTTCTACATGGCCGGGCCTGGTCATGCGCCTTCATGCTGCCTGCGAGGCGCTCTGGAAGCAGGAGCGGGAGGCGTAGCGGACAGTTACGATCCCACTCCACTGGGACTAACCGCTTAGGGACAAAGGGAGAATATCGACGTGATCAAGCCGCTGACGTTCCTCGTGCTTCTGCTGGCGGGATGGTCTGCGTTCCCCACGGCCGTGTCGGCGCGCAGCACCGTCTTGCCGCCACAGGAAATTGTCGGCAAGATCCTGGTCGTGGATCGCGGTCAAAGCCGCATCGTCATGGAGGAGCGCGGCCTCGAGGTATGGGCGACCGATCCGCGCCAGCTCGACGGGCTGACACCAGGCCAAAAAGTTCGGCTCCGCGTTCAGCAACAGGATGGCAAGCAAGTCATCTATAGCATCGGGCCGCTTTCGCAGTAGGGGCACAACCTGAGCCGCTATGCCAGCGTGGACCGACGAGCGCGGCGACCGCCTACCGACGCGTCCGTGCCCGAAGTGCGGCAGGGAAGACCTCGTGCTGCGCCTACGCTACGAACGCCTGCGCATGACGGCTGGAAGCCCGTCAAGACTTTCTCGGTCGTGAACTGGTGCGGGCACGGGCAGGAGCAGGCCCTGGCTTCAGTCGGACGGCTGCTGGCCTGTGCTGGGCGAGGCGCCGTAGCCCGCTACGTTCCGCGATCCCAGGGCTCTTCCCTGATGATCTTGTCCTTGGGAATGTGCTTTAGCTTTGGCACTAATTTGCTGAACACACCTGATGAGGTTGACACTTCGAAAATCAAGACATGGGTGGTTCGCTGGTCGTCGTAGACAATCCGACAGCGCAGCTTGTACTCGTACTGTGCGAGATCTGGAGATGTCTCTCCGAAGATCTCGCTCCAAGTCGATGCCAACACCACAAGACACGCATCGCGCTCCGGCATGGCGGCGCTCACTTCCCCCTCGGCCCACGCGGGTCGAGGGTGTCGGGAAGGCAAGCGTAGCGAAAGGTCTGCGAGCGCGTCATTGTATCCGTTGGTTTGGCATCCTTCGGAAAGAAGAGCAGCGTGACCGTATCCCCGGTCACCTTGTACATCACGTCCACGTCCAGCCGGGGGAAGTCTGGATGTGCAACGCGCTCAATCGCGTCCCGAAGTCGGCGTTGACATTCCGTCTCGCTTGAGGCCGCTCCGAGCACGATCCAGCGCATTGTCTGCGCACGCCAGTTCCCGTCCTTCGGATCATCCCCAAGGCGCTCGTCCAGTACCCACAAGACCCACGCACACTCGGCGGAGGCCGAGGTGGCGAGAAGGAAGAGGCCGAAAGCGAGCGAAACGGTGCACCGAAGTGTGTGACGCATGGGGGCGCCTCCACTTATTCAAGAAGTGTCCATTCAGCCTGCTCAACCTGAGCGAGGCGGGCTCGAGGATATCGCGCGCCAGCCGGCCTATCTCGGCTTGGTCATCGACCACCATGATCGTGGCCGCGGGCACGGCGGGACGTTCTGATGTCGACGATGACCTCGCGTCATTGGCTTGGGCAATCCAGGTGTCAATCTTCTCGCACGCGATGGAAAGAGCTGACGGTTGAAACAAGGAGCCAAAAGTAGGCCCAAATTTGGCCTCGAATTGTGGAGCACGACGCCACGACATACTACAGGGAGTAGGGGAAGACTGGTCGAGCCGACGAGGAAATCGCGGGACGTCGAAACCACCACATAAAGATCGACTCGCAGACTCGGCCACAATATCTTGTATATTTTTGCCACTTAGCTTTGGTTACAGGGGGCCTATTAAGGCCTACTTTAGGCGTGCCCCCGCGATATAGCTCAGATCAGCAGCGGCCCGAGTCAATCGAGGACCAAGCCCGTCATTGCCGTCAAGACGCTGCCAAACACTCCGACTGGATAGTGCTTTCTGAGCCTGAGCATCTGTATTCGGACGAGGCGGCCAGCCAGTGGCGTTAGCGTTGAAGGCAGATCGGGACTGCAGCGTCTGGTCCAAGCGGCGCTCCGGAAGCCTCGGCCCTTCGATCTGATTCTCATCGACGATACGTCACGTCTCTCTCGAAACGTGGTTGACTCCGTCCAGCATTTTCGGGAGCTGCGCTTTCACGGCGTCGACCTCTATTTTGTCAATCAAGGCCTCCACTCGAGCCGAGACAACGCGGAATTTCTGCTGTCGATCTAC
>WNFD01008273.1_pt1 | contig 15638 bp, 15 predicted proteins | sample 5400491 | NCBI WGS metagenome assembly WNFD01 (sample SAMN13153343, study PRJNA577476) | soil metagenome | isolation source: 120 cm saprolite under Douglas fir tree site 2 hole 2 replicate 2 | place: USA:California | collected 2015-04-18 | reverse complement strand
GGTGACTTACGCCGGAGGCTACGCCCATCGCGTTGAAGATACGGTTACTATCCACTGCAATACAGTGCAGGCGGCAAAAGAGATCTTTCAATCATGAGGATCCAACTCGTTCGACACGCGACTCTCTTGATCGACTATGCGAACATGCGGCTGCTGGTTGATCCCATGTTAAGCGATGCGGGCGCTATGGCTGCCATTCAGAACTCACCTCATCCACGGCCGAATCCACTCGTACCTCTTGCGTTGCCAGTGGAACAGGTGCTTGACGGAATCAATGCCGTACTGGTCACGCACACGCATCGCGATCACTGGGACGACGCGGCGATCCAGCTTGTGCCCAAAGACCTGCCGCTATTTTGCCAGCCTGAAGACCTGCCCAAAATGGAATCCACGCACTTTGTGAATGCCGCCGCCGTTCACGACGCCAGAAACTGGAGCAAGATCTGCATCACGCGGACTGGCGGGCATCACGGTACAGGTGACATTGGCAAAGCCATGGCTCCGGTAAGCGGCTACGTTTTGCAAAATGAAAGTGAGCCCACCGTGTACATTGCCGGCGATACCATCTGGTGCCGTGAAGTTTCTGCCCCCATCACGCGGTTTCATCCCAAAGTAGTTGTACTGAATGCAGGCGGCGCCAGATTTCTGGAAGGCGATCCGATCACCATGATGCCCTCAGATGTAATTCATGTTTGCCGTGCAGCGCCGAAGGCGAAGGTAATCGCCGTGCACATGGAGGCCATCAATCATTGCCTGCTCGCGCGTAATGAGCTGGCAGAACAGGCTGATGCCGCGGGAGTGAGCGTCATGATCCCAGAAGACGGCGAAGCTTTGGACTTCGCCGTCTGAGAATGAAGGGATTTGTCTGGTGAGGAAAGCCTAGGACGCGATCTTCGTGCTCTGGCTCTCATCAACCGCTCTGACCAGTGGCATGTCAACCAGGTGCTCACTCAGGAACCAGACTTGCAGCTCATTGGTGCGCAGCACTTCACTCACCACAAGGTCGTTCGTACCGTCATCGCCGATGGTCTGTGCACGCTTAGCCAGTTTGCGGCAATCGGCAATGATGATCTGATGGGCATCCAGCAGTCGCGATATCTGCACTGGAACCTCTTCGCGGCCTCGCGGCGGGCGCTCAATCTGCGTGGTCTCTGCGATGTCAGCAGCCATGGCGAGGGTGACGCCGCCCAGCAACTGGATACGTTCGGCAATGGAGTCAACTAATTCCACCTGCTCATCGAAATGCTTATCGAAAAGCAGATGCAGTTGATAAAAAGTTGGGCCGGAAACCTGCCAGTGTGATTTCTTGTACAAGTCACGCAACGTGCTGGTATCGGCCAGAAGCTGGTTCAGGTTTTCCGTCATCTCCAGGCGGACCGGCTCTTCCAGGTCCAGCGGGAGGTTGTGATTGACTGTGCCATAGGCCTGAATCTCAGGAGCTTTCTGGTGCAGGCGCGGTTGGGCATTGATTTTTGAATGAACAGTAGAACGACTGGTGGAGGATTGGTTTGCGGAACTGCCTTTTTTTGACATCGGATTATCTCCTCGGATTCATTGGATGATGTGCAGAAGGTCAAGACGCACGGTCAAGTTCACCTTCAACCTCGTCTACAAAGCACCACGTCCATGATTCACCGGGTTCCACTGATCGAATCACGGGGTGCTTGCTGGCGTGAAAATGCCTGGTTGCATGTTTGTTCTTGGATGAATCGCAGCAACCAACGTGTCCGCATTCCATACAGAGACGCAGGTGCACCCATGTGTCGCCGGTTTTGACGCAATCTTCACAGACATGCGTGTGTGTCTTGGTAATCTTTGGATGGGATAGATGCTCGCAAGCGCTTGCCATGAAATCTCCTTGACGCCTTGCTTGAATATGATGCCTGAATTGGATGCTTTGCGAACGGTTCGGATTTCCTCTTGGCTAAGCCGCTCCTGCAGCAGTTTCCTGCTTTTCCAAAGCGTTGCGGTCCCACTTGGCATTAATGGCGCCGGCTTCATAGGTGGTTTGCAGAAAATCGAGCACGCCAGTGCTGGGCGAAGCTGATTTGTTGATGGCTTCATAAGGAAGCACAAACTCTCCCATGCCAGTGTGATAGTACCCGGAGGCAGGTCGAATCTTGTATTCCTTAAAGCCTTTGGGTTCGGGCGCGGCATAACAGTAAAAAGCTGAGCCGTTCAGTTCGTCAGTACCGGGCCACCAGCCGGCGCTGATCACCTCATGTGAATAAGCTTCCTGCATGATCTTGCGCAGGACCGGATCAGGATCATTGCGGGCCGGAGCTTTTCTGCCAGAGAAGCGGGTCACAGCCAGATCAAAGCTGCCCCAGAAAAAATGCACTGGGCTGGACTTGCCTACAAATCGCGAACGGAAAACTTTGAAGACGGCGTCCGCTGAGAGCAGGATTCGCCATAACTTCTCCACTGCCACGCGATCATAGGACGCGTGCACCGTGTCCTTATCGAAAGCGATGGGATCGGCGATCTCAACCGGCATGTTCCAGATCTTCACGTCGATCTTCAGGGCCTTCAACGCCGCCATGAATTCCTGGTAGAAATCCGCAACTGTCCGCGGCGCAAGGTCGATGGACCTGGAAGCGGGATCATTCGTGCTAATGAGCAGTTTGTGCTGGTTGAAATCAAATTCCATCTCAAACACGCGGTTGCCATAAGAGATGGGAGCTGAGCGCAGGCCGTGCTGGTTCACCAGCAAAGGCACATTCCACCAGTGATTCACCAAGGGCGTTAGGGCGAGCTGTACCTTGCCCACCATCTGCATCCACATGTGCAAGGTGGCTTGGGTGTCTTTCCAGGAATCCAAGGGGAGATCAGGCCAGCAGTTCGGGGAATCAGAGACAGCGGTCGTGCAAGGGGTGTCCAATTGGCTGTACCTCGATTTCAATTATATGCGTGACTTCCGGGGGTATTGGATGCCGCCCGGTAGCTGCCCAGCGCGTGCAAAGTGGCTGATACAATATACTCACGCCCGCACGGCGCATCCAATGTCTGCGGGCATTTCACACAGTGGCCCCCAAAGGGTTAATCACGTAAGGCAAATCGCGAAAAGCTGGTCACGAAAACTGGTCATCATCTATGTTTGAGAATCTTCAGGAAAAACTCCAGCGTGCATTCAAGAACCTGCGCGGACAGGGCACGCTCAATGCGGAAAATATCCAGGAAGCGATGAAAGAGATCCGCATGGCGCTGCTGGAAGCTGACGTCAACTTCAAGGTGGTCAAGCAGTTCATTGATCGTGTGCAGGAAAAAGCCGTTGGCCAGGAAGTGCTCACGGCACTATCGCCCGCGCAACAGGTAGTCAAAATCGTCCATGACGAACTGGTGGACGTGCTGGGCAAAGACACGGCCAAGCTGAAGTTCGCGTCGCAGCCACCGTCAGTGATTCTGATGGCCGGTTTGCAGGGTTCCGGTAAAACCACCACGTCAGGGAAGCTGGCTGCGTGGCTGAAAAAGGGCGGACATCGCCCCATGCTGGTGTCGGTTGACGTGTATCGACCGGCAGCCCGGCAGCAATTGAGAATTGTGGCCGAAGCTATTAAGGCCAATCTGTATGAAGGCAAGGTGGAACACGCGGACACGCCCACGGTTGAGCGCCTGGCCAAGGAAGCGCGCAAAGAGGCCATCAACTCAGGCTGCAATTTCCTGATTGTGGATACGGCCGGTCGCCTGCACATTGATGACGATCTGATGGGCGAAATGCAGGTCCTGAAAAAACTGCTGAACCCGCAGGAAATTCTGTTCGTCGCCGACGCCATGACCGGACAGGATGCCGTCCGTTCCGCGGAAGAGTTCCATAAAAAACTTTCCATCACCGGCGTGATTCTGACCAAGATGGATGGTGACGCCCGCGGCGGCGCTGCGCTCTCCATTCGCCAGGTGACCGGCCAGCCGATTAAGTTCATCGGCGTGGGCGAAAAATACGACGCGCTGGAGCCGTTCCATCCCGACCGCATCGTAAGCCGCATCCTTGGCATGGGCGACGTGATGACTCTCATCGAGAAAGCCCATGAACAGATCGACCAGAAAAAGGCGGAGGCCTTCGCCCAGAAAGCACTGGGCGGTGATGGCTTCTCACTGGAAGATTTCCGCGACCAGCTTCGCCAGGTAAAGAAACTGGGTTCACTGCAAAGCGTGATCAAGATGCTGCCCAGCATCGGACCATTTGCCAACATGCAGAAGGCCGCCGACAACGTTGACGAAGGCCAGCTTGGACGCGTGGAAGCAATCATCAATTCCATGACGCAGAAAGAACGCCTTCACCATGAACTCATCAACGGCAGCCGGCGCAAGCGCATTGCTCGCGGATCAGGAACCAGCGTCCAGGAAGTGAACCAGCTTTTGCGCCAATATGCGCAGATGCGGAAGATGTTTAAAGACATGGGCAAGGCCAGCTTTGGAAGAAAGCTGGCAGGGATGAAGTTCCCGGGAATGTAGTTTTTTGGTTTTTTTTGCCTTTGTCCCGAGCAAAGCGAGGGAGCCCTATAGGTTCGAGGATCCCGAGGACCTGATTCTGATTTGGTGATTGGGTAATTTGGTAATTGCGTAAATTAGCCGCGAATTTATGCGAATAGCACTCTCTGAAATCCCGAGCAACGCGAGGGATCCCTACAGTCTTGTGGATCTTACGGCTCAACATCCTCATCCTCAGATGGATTACACCCGAAACCTAGGATTCTCGTAACAGTAGGGTTCCCTCGCTGTGCTCGGGATAAAAGAAATGATTCGCTCGGGAGTAAACCTGATACCAAAAACAAAAACACGGAGGATTTCTCCTCCGTGCTCGAACTTCTGTTTCTTCTATGCTGTAGGGTTCCCTCGCTTCGCTCGGGAGATTACCCAAAACGAAGAACGCCGACCTAGTTCTGCTGACGACTCGCGGGCGGCACGATGCCGTTCATGCGCAGGTACTCCACCATCTGACCATAGTGATCAAATCCGTGGGCCACAGCGAAGGTGGAGACAAAGAGCCGTGAGACGGGATTCGGACTCATCATGATTTTCACGGTGCCGGTGAGATTGTCGGCGGTAAGCATACCGGCCGCCTTGTGACCAACGGCGTAAGAGTCCTTCAAATACTTCACTATGTCCGCTTTGGTTTTGATCTCATCCGGGCCGTTGGGACCTTTAACTCCAGCGGGCATGGGATCACCACTAATGGCGCCCCAGAACATGTAATTGGCGGTAGCGATGTGTTTAACTTCCTCGGCGAAGGTGCGCACGCCCTTGTAATCACTGCCTTGAAGGTTGAGGTTAGCCGGCGTGAAGTTGTACTTGTCTTCAGGCATGGCTTCGGCAGCGTCCACGACTTCCTTCTCGATGATGGTTATCTCGCGATCAATCACTGTCGGGATGGTTGGGGCCGGCTGCGCGGATGGCTCAAGACTAAGTACTGCCACAATACAAATCATTCTCAGATGCTTCATCAAATTTCTCCTCCAGTGGTTTCAAAACGAATGCCGGACGCGGGTAAACCATATCATGCCCCCTGCACCGGCAGCTATTTTTGCGGGCGGCTTGCCGGAGGAATGATGCCGTTCATGCGCAGGTATTCCACCATCTGTCCGTAATGATCAAAGGCGTGAGAGACCGCACCGGTGGCCAGATTGAGGCGCGTTGTAGTTTGATTGACACCAAACGGCGATGGGACTGTGCCGAGCACATTTTCAGCGGTCAATGACTTGGCGGCACGATGGCCGGCAGCGAAAGAGTCCTTCAGGAACTTAACAATGTCAGCTTTGGTCTTCAGGGATTCAGGGCCGTCATCTCCGCCCAGGTCCATGGGAGGCTTTTCGCCGCTGACGGCTCCCCACATGGTGAAGTTAGTGGCAGCCACGTGCCTGACTTCCTGGGCGAATGTCTTCACGCCTTTGTACTCGCTGCCTTTGATGTTGAGAGTGGCGGGAGCGAAGTCGAATTTGTCGTCGGGCATGGCTTCAGCGGCGCTAACGAACTCGCGCTCCAGGTTACTGATCTGACGATCGAGCACGCTGGCGAAAGTGGAAGCAGGCGCGGATGTGGGCGCGGCGGCTTGCGCTGACACGTTGATCGCGCTCAAGGCCAGCAAGATCGCAGGCAGCAGAAATCTCGAAATTGTCTTCTTCACGGTTCACCTTCCAATTCGGGAATTTTGAAAACCGAATATCGTTTTATTGGTCTTTTTCTATTGGCCCTCGGCATGGTAGAGCCGATAGCGCGGCGCCAGCAAGAGACCAAGCACTAAAGCGGCGGCCGCTAATGTGAGTGTAAATTTAACGCTGGTATAAGACGCGACCTCGCCCCACAAGGCACTCCCCAGCGCCATGCCGCCTTGCAGAAACAGAACGTACATCGAGATCACGCGCGCTCGGACCCATGAAGGGCACGCAGTTTGAGCGACGAGGTTAAGGGTCGCCAGAATACTGATCCAGGCCAGTCCGGCGGCAGATGCAAAGGCCGAAGCCATAAACAGATTGCTGGTGCGCACAAGCCCGCATAAAGCGACAGCGAATATGAGTGTGGCGACAACAGTGATCTTGTCGAAGGAAAAGTGGCTGCGTGCCAGCGCCAAAAGCAGAGCACCGGCGAGTGCTCCCAGTCCAAAAAAGGCCAGCATGGCGCCATAACCTTCGGCCCCAAAGCGGCTGGCAATCAACGGCAGCAAGGCCCAGAATGCGCTGGCAAAAAGCGAGAACGCCAGGGTTCGCGCGAGACATGCGCGGATTCGCTTGTCCTGACGAACAAAACGCAAGCCCATCGATATGGCGCCCGAGATGGTGGATTTGATTTTGTCCGGCTGGTGCGGCGCAGGCTTCCAGCGATAAAGAAAGAGTATGACGCCGAAGAAAGAGATTGCATTCAGCAGAAAAGCAGCACCCGATCCGGCAGTCGCGATGACCAATCCGCCCAACGCCGGACCGACTGCCCGGGCGATGTTAAAGCCGGCAGAGTTCAGCGCAACCGCATTCGCCAACTTAGTGGCGGGAACCAGCTCCGGAGTAAGAGCCTGCCATGCCGGATCGTTCATCACGGCGCCAACTCCGAGCAGAAAGGTAAAGATCAGCAGAAGCGTGGGCGTGCACGTCCCGGTGATTGTGAGAATGCCCAGGACCATGGACGCGCCGACCATGGACGTCTGCGTGATCAGCAGAAATTTTCTACGATCAACCAAGTCAGCTATCGCGCCGGCAGGAAGCGCAATGAGCAGGACGGGAAGGCTTAACGCCACCTGCACCAGTGAGATCAGCATCGGCGAACTGGTCAGTGAGGTCATGAGCCAGCCGGTGGCGATGTTCTGCATCCAGCTTCCGGTATAGGAGATGACGGCGGCGATCCAGAGTGAGCGGAAGATCGGGTCGCGCAAAGGCGATAGCGCTCCGGACTTTACCGAAGCTGTTGCTGCATGGAGCTGTGCCGGACTTTCCATGGAGCTAACGGGCCTCGGTGATGCGGAGATGGACATTGCGGGTTTGTACGCTAAACATCATTGGACTCTGGCGTTGGCTATCTGGTGAGCGGGCGAATTAGAAAAAGGCCATTCCCGGCGCCGCCACGACCGCAGCAGGTAGATGACAACGCCCAGCACGATAATCACCAGGGCAAAGCGGATCTCACGGATAAATCCGGGCCGCATAAAAAGCACATATAAAAAGCCCAGGCCCGCCATGACAGCAGGAATGGGATAGAGCCACATGCGGAACGGGCGGGGAAACTCCGGGTTACGGGCGCGCAGCAGGAACAAACCGACGATCTGGGACAGAAACTGGACCATAATCCGGATTACGACGAGCGCGGCAATCAGGTCCGCCAATTTCAGAACACAAAAGAGTGTTGCCACGCCACCCAGAGTCAGCAGGGACACATAGGGAAACTTGTGGCGGGGATGAAGACGAGCATAGGGACGAAAATAATTGCCGTCGAGGGCGGCAGCATACGGCACGCGCGAGTAGCCCAGCATGAGAGAGAAGACGGAAGCAAAGGCCGTCCACATAATGAGGAAGGTGCCAAAGGTGGCCACCCAGTGCCCGAAAGTCCGCTGCAGGACCAGCGAAGCCACGTAGAAGCGCGTTTCCGACGCAGCCGCCGCATCCAGTTCCTGCCAGGGGACCACGCCAAGAATGCTGATGTTCATGACAATGTAAACGGTCCCCACCAGCAGAATGGAATAGATAATGGCGCGGGGTATGTTGCGTTCCGGCTGGCGGATTTCACCGCCGATGAAACCGACGTTGTAGTAGCCCCAATAATCGTATGTGGCCACCAGCATGGCTGCGCCCAGCCCAGTGAGGAAGTCATAGAGGCCGCTGCCGTTTGTGAGTCCAGCGAAAGCGTTGGGCGGGAAATTAAATGCCAGCGATGCTTTGAAATGAGTGAGCCCTGCCAACGTAACCAGAACAATCGCCCCGAGCACGCCGGCAGAAAGATAACGCGCCATGTTTCCGACCACGGCAATTCGCCGATAGAGAAGGAACAACGCGAGCAGGCAGACAAACATCGCGACGAATGTGCCCAACGTAATGAGAAGCTGAAATGGGAACACGCCGAAGACAGAAAACGTGCGATTGATGAGCACATGTCCCAGCGAAGGCCATACATAGACAGCGTATCGGGCCAGACCCACACAACCTGAAGCGATGGATAACGGAGCACTGAACAGAAGCTGCCAGACAAAAAGAAATGACATCATGCGGCCGAGCTTTTGCGCGCCATAGCTCTGCTTCAGATATTCATATGACCCACCAGCTTTGGGCATGGACGCGCCGAGCTCCGCCCACACCAGACCATCGCACATGGCAAGCAGTGCGCCCACGATCCATCCCAGCATGGCTTGCGGACCATGCATCGCACTGATGATCAGCGGAATGGTGATGAATGGGCCCACGCCGATCATGTCAATCACATTCAGCGCGGTGGCTTCGCGCAAGCCGATCTCGCGCGCCAGTTGCGGCTCGGATGGATTACCCGCGGTGATAGGAATTTCAGTCATTCGGTCCCGTATTCGATGGGCTTCTATTAATGTCCCGCGCTCAGCAAGTTGACCATCAAACGGACCGCGCCGGGCACACCGGCAGGCAGCTGACGGAAGAAAGCATATCCTGAATAGATATAGATACCCTTGCCGTAATGGGCCATGAGCAGTCCGCCCTTTTGTGACGGTTCGCCAGGATCATTACATGCCAGCAGCGGCTTGTATTGTGCGTCCCACTGCGACATGAAATAAAGACCACGCTCCTGCACCCATCCGTCAAAGTCTTTGGCGCCGATTTTGTTGGGATAAGAGAAGACGCGCTCGTCCGGCGCAAGAATCTCCACCGGCTGCTCTTCCACCGAAACGCGCGCGTTGCTCAGCGTTGCCGGGTAAGGAGTGTAGTGGCCCTCGTTGAAAACGCTGGTGCTCTGGTTGTACTGGACCATGAGCGTTCCGCCGTTGTTCGCGTATTCCAGCAGACGGCGATTATGCTCACGCACGTCCGTCCGGACATCATAGGCGCGTATGCCAACCACGATGGTGTCATAGTGGCTAAGGTCACCGGAAGCGAGTTCCTGCGGCGTAATGATGTTCAGATTCACGCCAACGCTTCTCAGGACAGCGGGAATTTCATCACCTGTACCCATGATGTAGCCGACGTGGAGCTTGGCCGGCAGCTTCACGTCCACCGCCTGGACGTTTTCAGTCGCGGGACGATAGGCGTTATAGGAATCAAGGTCAGGACGCGTGATGACCTTGAAACCTTCGGCGTATTGCTTGCCGTTGTAATCAGCTTTGGCCGTCACCTGGTAGGCGCCTTCGTGCAGGTTCTGCGGCGTGACCTGGAAGCTGTAATTGTTGACATCACCATCGTGATCAAGATTCACGTCAATGGTTTCCGGTTCGACTTTCCAGCCTTGCGGTGTCTCCAGATGCAGTTTGGCTTTGACCGGTGATTGCACATTGCTGCGCACGCTGACCCCAACGATTGGCCTGCTGGCTCCGCCCACCGGCGCGACCACCACCGGAGTTGTAAGCTGAACGGAAATTGGCGGACCCACTACAAGCGGGCGTTCTGACTGGCCGAGAGTGGGATCCAGAAATTTGACCTTCGCCACCGCCATAGCTTCGCTCGATCCCTGTTCGGTAGAAAAAGTTGCGACGGCATGCACCGGATATGGAGGCCATGGCAAGGTGACTAACTTTGGATCGCTCAAGGTATAAACGGTTTCGGTTTCCGGATTGCGACGCGTGAAATAAGGCTGCGTGTATTTGGCATCATCGGCCACGCCAACCTTAAATTGGAATGAAGCCGATTCGCCGGGCGCAATCGACTGCTGCATCTTCTGCCCAAGCACGGGAGCCACCAGCCATCCTTGCGGAACCAGAATCCGGACGGCATTGGATGCCAGCTTATATTTTCCACGGTTGTAGAGCCGGGCGGTAAGCGTAAAGTTTTGTCCCGGCACGGCCATGCTCATGGTCTGTTCGGCACGCGGAAAATACGACGGCGCCGGTGGCGGGCCGGGTGGATCGACCGAAACATCAAAGTAGAGGCCGAGAGCTTCATTGGCAGCGGCCTGAAATTGATCCAGCTTGGAGCGGATCTCGGTAAGCAGCATGGCTTTATTGGAAGCTGAAAGTTCAGAGCCATCAATCTGCTTGATCAACACTTCAGTTTCGCGAATGCCGGCCAGCAAAGGAGGCGCGCTGGCTGAGGTGTCCTGGACAGAGAAAGAATTACTTGCTTCCTCTATATGCTTCTGCATTGATTCCAGCGCAGGCCGCAGGAAGTCAGCTTTCGATTCTTCTGTGCCAAGCCGGGACGCAAGTCCGACTAGCGTGGCATCGATACCTTCGAAAAAATCGTCTTCATGGGCGTTCAAAGAACGTGGCGCGTCGGAATCGATCAATTTGTAATACGTGTAGCGATGGCCGGGAGGGACGCGGATGCCGCCGGTTCCCTGCGAAGTCTGGTGGGCCAGACCTTCCAATCCAAACTGTGTATATGACATGCCTAGAAGGGGCGAGTATTCACCGGGATCGAGCTTGACAGTGTAATCTTCGTCAGCGACATTCAGCCCCTGAAACATGCGCGGCGGATTTCCGAGATAAAGCTTCTTTGCCTGCCAGGGCAGCAGACCTTCTTTGATCTGCTCAGGAAATCTTTTTGGATCACCGGCGGCACGAAAAGCCTCGCGCGTGAGAACGCCGGAGGCTTCATGGTTGCCGTGGCCATCGCGCGGCGTGCCGCTGAAGCGGCTGGTGAGTACGTCTGGACGGAAGATACGGATGGCGCGCACCAGATCGGCTAGAGCAACGTCATGTCCGTGCCATTTGTTGAATGTCTCTTCGGCGGTCTTGGAAAAGCCAAAATCAACCACATGGCTGAAGCGCTGGTCAACTGCGTAGTACTTGTCGGCCTCGAGCAATTCGAGCGTGCGCAGGATTCCCAGCTCGTCAGAGCTCTCAGCGCCGAACTTATTTTGTCCGCCTTCACCACGCGTGACGGTAAAGAGAAGCACTGAGTAGCCACGGCCGCGCGATTCCATGGTCATCATGCCGCCATCTTCGTCATCCGGATGGGCCACCACTTGCATGAGCCGCGCCGTGGTCTTCAGGCGAGTCAATAATTGAAAAAGATGGAGAGCGCCGCGGTCCTCCGGCAACGGCCGGGTATCAGATAAAGAAGATTGGACCAGAAATATGGAAAGGGCGGCACAGACGAAGGCCTTGAGAGTCTTCCGGGGATTCAGGTGCATGGGAAACATTGTCGCTGTTAGACGCCATTCCGGGCAATCCGTAATCAGCTCTGCCGGGGCACGCTGGACCGGAACCCGCTGTAAGCAAAGTTTTACTTGTAGCCGCAGGCCATCCGGCCTAACATTCTGGCACCTTATGAGTTCCCGGTTTTCAAATCCCAGGCCCTTGCCAGAAATTCTTCTTAGTCATTTGCGACCCATCGCATTCTTCCTTGCCCTGCTGTGCGTCTTCGCCTGCATCAACACGACAGCCCGGGCACAGGCCGGAGCGCAGCAGACAGATATCGCCAGCCCAGCGATTGATCCGGGCATGAGCCAGAAGCTGTTTGCAGAAATACCCTTCGAAGAATGGGAGAAACAGGGACCTGCGCGGCAAATACCTTGGAAGGTGACGGCATCGGGTTCAGGCCTGTCATTTCAGCAAAGGCTGGCCTCAAAAATCGCCATTGAACTTCCAGGATCGGAGCTGATCAGGCGGCGGCAGGATGGAAATTTGATCCTGCTGGTTCAGGTCACGGACGCCGCCGGCCGTGCCTACAGGAATTTCGGGATATTAGAACTGCAGTCGCTGAAGCCCGAGCTGGCGAAAAGCGATGTGATCTTCAGCTGGGGAGCGTATGCATTACCCGGCGACTACAAAGTGTCTGTGGCCCTGTATGACAAAAAATCGGGTGAGCATGACTTTGCGCAAAATATCCTGCACGTGGAGAGGCTTAAGAACGATCCGCTGCCGGAAGCCTGGAAAGATGAGCCTTCGTTTGAATACTGGGACCCTTTGACGGATTCCATTGACGCCATGTTCCGTCCCGACGTGGAAGGGCGGCTGCACATTCCGGTGAGTTCCGCAAAGCCTCTACATGTGGAAGTGCTGGCGGATCTTACGCCATCGGACTATTTTCACGGATCGTACGATTTTTACCATGTCTATCTTCGCGGAGCATTGCCGCTGTTCAAAGCCTTCACCCAGCTTTCCGTTGCCAACGGATCATTGCAGGCCGCCGCTCTGGACCTGGTACAGAAACGTGTCACGTTTGCCCAGGATGATCTGAGCGACAAGCAGGTTGACTGGAAAAGGCTGAAGTCAACACTGGAGTCAGCCAATGGCCCCGGTGTGGTGGACGTTCGGAACGTGCAGCACGGAGGCCAGAACCCGGTATTTCTGCGGGATGAGATTGTTCGCCGGATGGGAAAAGCGGCCGGCAGCCCGGGGCCGGAAGTTTTTATTATCGTCGGTAGTCCCATGGATTCGTATTCGTTTCAGGACCTGCCGCCGCTTTACATGGCGGAAGGGCGGGACGTGCGGGTGTTCTACGTTCAGTACGTGCCCACGTCCATGCAGTCGATTTATGTAGGGGCTGAAGCGCCCTTTATCATGGGACACCGAAACACTGCACGCCGAACTGTTGTCCGCCGGCCCATCTACACAAGCTCGCCGGCGAACGTCCAGAAGATGTTGAAGCCATTGAAAGTAAACGCTTTTCAGGTCTCAACTCCGGAGGAGGCAAGGAAGGTGCTGGCCCGCATCCTCAACCAGATCAAAGAAGAAAGCAAAAGGCCCTGACGTGGGCGGCGTTCATCTTGCCAACTGGCGGCAACTTACGCGATAATAACGGTTTGCCCATAGTTCCGGGCCCTAAACTGGAAAGGATTCACCTAAAACTGTGTTAATGATTCGACTGGCGCGCATAGGTGCGCGCAAGCAGCCTTATTACCGTGTGGTTGTGATTGACAAGGAACGTGCGCGCAATGGCCGTTCCGTGGAAGTGGTGGGTTTGTATAATCCCCGGACCAATCCGGCAACCGTAAACCTGAAACGTGACCGCATTGATTACTGGGTTTCAAAAGGTGCGCAATGCTCTGACACCTTGACCCGCTTACTTGCAAAGTCCCCAGCTCCGGCGGGTACCGCAGCTTAAGTGAGAAGATAGTTAGGCCTTCCCGGCAAGAGAAAAGAGTGTACCGGCCCCAAGCAAAGCGATTAAGGACATGCCACTATGACCGAATCGGTCGGCGATGTGCGTACACTGGTGGAGCAGATTGCTCACGCTCTGGTAGATGCTCCCGGAGAAGTTCAAGTAACGGCCGTTGAGGATGGCGATGCCACGGTGCTGGAATTGCGCGTGGCAGCGACGGACCTTGGCAAAGTCATCGGCAAACAAGGCCGGACCGCCAAGTCCATACGAACCATTCTTGGAGCAGCCAGCATGAAGCTGAAGAAGCGCTACACGCTGGAAATAATCGAAGACTAGCTTCGGCAGCAGTATGGGAAATGAAAAGCCCGGCTCGGTAGCCCCACGCAAAGGCGCAACGTCGCCCAAGGCGGATCCCGGAGGCGACTTTGTCACTGTGGCCAAAGTGATCAAGACCCAGGGTCGTATCGGTGAAGTTGCAGCCGTGTTGCTCACGGATTTCCCCGAGCGGTTCTCTCAGCCAGGCCCGTATTTCTCTCTGGACAAAGAGAACAGGCGCCGTGAGATCCAACTGGATGACCACTGGTTCCACAAAGGCCAGATCATTTTAAAGGTCGGCGGCGTGGATTCAATCAACCAGGCGGAAGAGCTGATCGGCTGTGAGATACAGGTACCTCTGGAACAGCGAATCGCACTGGAAGAAGGTTCGATTTACCTGAGCGATCTTTCCGGATGTACGGTGTTTGACGCCGGACGCGAAGTCGGCAGGATACAAGATGTACAGTTCGGCAGTGGAGAAGCTCCGCTACTGATCGTAAAGGCCGGGGTTGAGAAGGCCGGGGCTAAGAATGAGGCCAAGGAATATATGATCCCCTTTGCCGCTGAGTTCCTGAAAGAGTTAGACGTTCAGCACAAGCGCGTGGACATGTTGCTGCCCGCGGGGATGCTGGAGCTGGATGCGCCGCTGAGTAACGACGAGAAAGAGCGGCAGAAGAATCAGGGTTGAGATCCACTGATGAAGTTCGAGATCGTAACGATTTTTCCGGACTTTTTTCGCGGAACTCTGGATTATGGCATTGTGCGCAGGGCGCGCGAAGCCGGGCTCATTGAAATCCTGTTGCATGATCTGCGTGAGTCCACCACGGACAAACATCGCACGGTGGATGACCGTCCGTTTGGTGGTGGTGAAGGCATGGTGCTGAAGCCGGAACCGCTGTTCACATGCGTGGAGTCACTGGGCGTGGCGCCGCGTGATGAGCGAATCGCCGGCAAGTCGGCTGACACGGTCATCCTGCTCTCGCCGCACGGCGCGATGTTTACGCAAACAGTGGCGCAAGAGCTGGCGGCGAAAGAGCGGATCGTAATCATCTGCGGACGCTACGAGGGCGTGGACGAACGAGTTTCAGAAGGGCTGGCCGACCGGGAAATTTCCATCGGCGATTATGTTCTGAGCGGCGGCGAACTGGGAGCAGCCGTGATTGTGGACGCGGTAACCAGATTAGTTCCGGGAGCGCTGGGCAACGAAGCTTCAGCCCGGCAGGAAAGTTTTACGGCAACGCAAAATGTCGCCGTGGATGGCCCGGACAGCACATGCGGATCAGGCGGCTTGCTGGATTATCCGCATTACACGCGACCGGCAGAGTTTCGCGGTATGAGCGTGCCGGAAGTACTGATGGGCGGCAACCATGAGCAGATTCGCAAATGGAGACGCCGCAAGGCACTGGAAAAGACTTTGCAACACCGGCCAGATTTGCTGAAGGAAGAGCAACTGAGCGCCGAAGACAAGAAATTGCTCGCAGAGCTTGAGCGAGAGCGGAAGCAGCACTGAAATGAAAGATCGCAATTGAGCACAGACGGCTTTTTGCGAAGCGGTTTTGAAAATTTTAAATTTGAAATTTTAAATTCAAAATCTTTTGGGTTATTGCGTCCCTTGAGAAAAGAAGGAAGAAGTCATGTCACAGCATCCGATCATGGAAAAGTTGGCTGCGAAGCTGCAGCGTCACA
>WNFD01003791.1_pt1 | contig 15638 bp, 14 predicted proteins | sample 5400491 | NCBI WGS metagenome assembly WNFD01 (sample SAMN13153343, study PRJNA577476) | soil metagenome | isolation source: 120 cm saprolite under Douglas fir tree site 2 hole 2 replicate 2 | place: USA:California | collected 2015-04-18 | reverse complement strand
AGGTCACGGGCAAGCTGGACATGAGTAGCAACACGATCCAGGTGGAGAGTATCGAACCGATTTCGTAGTTAGTCGCTTTTTTTCTGTCTCGAAGAGCTGTGCTGGGCGCGGGGCGCTTGTTAAAGCGCTCCGCGGCACCTGTAATGTGAGATCCCGGCGGAGGAAGGCCCGATGAAAAGCGCTACGCAAACCACCTCAAGGCAACAACATGATCTTCACTATGACCTTCCCACGGCGGTAACTTTTTTACTCGCAGGTCTGGGCCTCGGTTCCCTGCTCACCATGCTGTTATCGCCTCCGCCGAAACCCTCTTCCACGCCGCTGTCTTCGCGGCTTCGTTAAAGCCGCGGGCACGCTACTGGGTAGCTTCCCTTATAATAGAAAGATTCGGTAGCTGCTGCGGAAGCTCCTGGGGCGTCCCTACGAAGCTCGACGCGGCTCCCCCTCTCTGGTAATCCGATGTCGACTGAAAGCATCGTTGTGCGTGGCGCCCGCGTCCATAATCTGAAGGACGTTGACTTTGAGGTCCGCCACAACACCCTGACGGTAGTGACCGGGGTCTCCGGATCGGGCAAGTCCTCGCTTGCTTTTGACACCATTTACGCTGAAGGTCAACGGCGCTACGTTGAGTCCCTGTCTGCTTATGCGCGACAGTTCCTTGAGCGCATTGAAAAGCCGGATGCCGACACCATCGACGGCATTGCGCCCGCAGTCGCCATCCGACAGAAAAATACGACGCGTAATCCGCGATCTACTGTGGCGACGGCTACGGAGATCTATGACTATCTCCGCCTGCTTTTTGCGCGCGTGGGCCGTACTTACTGCGTAAACTGCGGCGGCGAAATCAAGAAAGATACTGTGGACGAGGTTGCGGACACCATCCTGGCTCTCGATCCCGAAAGCCGACTGCAAGTGTTTTTCCCGCTGCAGAGGGCAGTTGCAGCCTCAACAGAGGCAGGTGGCAAGAGCAGCGCACGGGCACGCTCCAAGAAAAAGTCTCCCAGCGTGGAGCCGCATGAACTCACGGAAGCTGTTAAGACCCGGTTGTTCGATCTGCGCAAGGGAGGTTTTAACCGCCTTTATCAAACCGGTCAAATCTTCGAGTTCTCCACGCCGGAAACACTTCTCGAGATCAACTTCAATCGGCCGGTTTATGTTCTGCTGGACCGCCTTACGGTATCCGCAGAGGCGCGCTCCCGCATCGTGGATGCCGTTGAGACGGCTTATCGTGAATCGGGCGAAGTGATCTTCGAAATCCCACCGCGCGATGACCAGCCGTTGCGGCAAATGCGTTTCTCCCAGCGCTTCGAGTGCAAGCACTGCAATCTTCGATATGAAGAGCCCGAGCCTCGCCTGTTTTCTTTCAACAATCCTTATGGCGCGTGCCCGCGCTGTCAGGGGTTTGGCAACACCATCGATTTCGATCTTGATCGAGTTATCCCTAACAAAACGAAAACTCTCGGCGAAGGCGCCGTCGAACCTTGGACGAAACCGAAATATCGCCCTCTATTTACCGAGATGAAGCGCTATGCCAAACAGGCCGGAATTCGCCTGGATGTGCCTTGGGCGGAACTTGATTCTGAGCAGCAGCGGTTGGTAGTGGAGGGCGAAGGCTCTTTCCTCGGCGTGCGCGGTTTCTTTACCCATCTTGAGCGTAAGAAATACAAGCTTCACGTGCGAGTATTCCTGAGCCGTTATCGCGGATATTCTCAGTGTTCCGAATGCCGCGGCGCGCGGCTGCGTCTCGAAGCAAGGCAAGTAAGGATTAACGGGCGCAACATCTGCGAAATCTGCGCCATGACCGTGGAAGAAACGGCCAGTTTTTTCAGCCAGGTTCAGATGAGCGCCCAGGAAGCTGATATTGCCGACAAACTGTTGCAGGAAATCCGCGAGCGTCTGCGCTTCCTTAACGATGTGGGCCTCGAGTATTTGACCCTCGATCGTCTCTCTTCAACGCTCTCTGGGGGCGAGGCGCAGCGCATTCAGTTGGCTACATCGCTGGGCTCACGACTGGTGGGGACGCTGTATGTGCTCGATGAGCCTTCGATCGGCCTGCACAGCCGAGATACTCACCGGCTGATCAAAATACTTCATGATTTGCGTGACTTGGGAAATACCATCCTCGTGGTCGAGCACGATCCTGACATTATGCGAGCCTCGGATCGCATTCTCGATCTTGGGCCCGGCGCAGGCGAGAATGGTGGCCAACTCGTAGCGCAGGGAACTTATGACGAAATCCAGCGCAATCCCGCGTCCTTGACCGGCCGCTACCTTTCCGACGATTTGCGGATTCAACTGCCGGCGCTGCGCCGCAAGCCCGGTTCGCAGCAGATCAAGATTCGTGGAGCGCGGGCCCACAATCTCAAAGGCATCGACCTAAGTATTCCTTTGGGTATGATTGTAGCCATCACGGGCGTGTCCGGCTCGGGGAAGTCAACTCTGCTGCACCAGGTGCTCTACAAAGCGCTGGCGCAGGCCAAAAAGCAACCTACGAACGGCACGGAGAGCGCTTCCGTCACCTGGGACAGCCTAGAAGGCGATCAGTTCATCGATGAAATTGTTCTGGTTGATCAGTCTCCCATCGGTCGTACACCGCGCTCCAATCCGGTCACGTATATCAAGGCCTTTGACACAATCCGCGATCTCTTTGCTTCGCTGCCAGAGGCCAAGAAACGCGGTTTCAGCGCGGGACACTTCTCCTTCAACATTCCAGGCGGCCGCTGCGAGACTTGCCAAGGTGACGGTACGGTTACGGTCGAGATGCAGTTTCTTGCCGACGTCGAACTGATCTGCGAGGAGTGCAAAGGAACGCGTTACAAGCCCCGGGTGCTGGAGGTCCGCTATCGCGGCAAGAATATTCATGAGACGCTCAATCTAACCGTCAAGGAGTCGTTAAGATTTTTCGCCGAAGTACCGAAGATCACGGAAAAGCTGCGGGTGCTGGAAGAGGTAGGCCTGGGGTACTTACGCTTGGGCCAGTCCGCGACCACGCTTTCGGGGGGAGAGGCTCAGCGCATGAAACTGGCGGCACACTTGCAGCCGGCGGCGCGCCAAACTGGTCGGTCAGGCGCCGCGCAGGACGACCTCCGGCGCAAGCGCCGCATGCTTTATATTTTCGATGAGCCCACAACCGGCCTGCATTTCGATGACGTCAGCAAACTCCTGGCCGCCTTTCGCCGTCTGATTGATGTAGGGGGATCGATTGTGGTCATCGAGCACAATCTCGAGGTGATAAAGACCGCCGACTGGGTAGTGGATCTGGGTCCTGAGGGCGGAGCTCGTGGCGGAAACATCGTGGGTGCAGGGACACCCGAGACCATTGCCAAGTTGCCCGGGTCTTACACCGGAACGTACTTGGCGCGTATTCTGAACGGCAATGGAGCTTGGCGTTCCCATGGCCGCCGCTAAGTTCGCTGTTCATCGCTTGCTGGCTCTGGCCATGCTGGCCCTGGCTTTTGACTGGTGCCATTCTGCCTTGGCGCAGAGTACGAACCAATCTTCGCCGTCGTCTGACCAGTCCGGGTCCTCCTCTACGCAGACCGTTCACGAGCGGACCGGGCCTTACTCATCGCGAACCGTCCGGCACATCAAGGTTCCCGTCGAGAGTTCTGCACCTCAGGAACTGACCCAGGCGGAAGAAGCAATTCAGAAACAGGACTACTCTTCCGCTGAACCGTTCTTGCACAAAGTGCTGGATCATGACCCTGCGAATTACGTCGCCTGGTTCGATCTCGGGTTCGTGGAGAACGCGCTGGGAAAACTCGACGATTCCATCGCCGCCTATCGCAAGTCCGTTGCTGCCAAGCCCGACCTCTTCGAATCGAACCTGAATTTGGGCTTGCAACTTGCCAAGACCAATCAGCCCGACGCCGAGCAATTCTTGCGTGCCGCAACCAAGCTCAAGCCGAGCAGCCAAGCCGCCGAAGGCCAGTTTCGCGCCTGGCTCTCGCTGGCCCACGCCATGGAAAAGTCTAAGCCGGAAGAAGCCCTGGCTGCCTATAGACAAGCTGCCACTCTTCAGCCTAAAGATGCCGAACCTCACCTCTCCGCCGGCCTTGTTCTGGAGAACGAAAACCAATTCGCAGAGGCAGAGCAGGAGTACAAACAGGCCCTTGCTCTCGATCCCAAGGCGTCAGACGCACTTACTGGCCTGGCCAATATTTACATGCGGGGACGCCGCTTTCACGAAGCTGAAGAATTTCTGCGAAAACTGGTAGCCCTACGCCCGGACGACGGCGCTGGACACGTCCAACTTGGACGGGTGTTGGCGGCGGAGGGCAAGAACGAGGAAGCGATCCCGGAACTGCAAGCGGGGGCAAAGCTTTCGCCACAAGATGTCTCGGCACAACGAGAACTGGCCGATTTGTATACCGCCGCCGGAAAATACGATCTGGCTGAGTCCGCCCATCGTGCACTGCTTGCCGCATCCCCGAGCGATGCCGAACTTCATCGCGGCCTGGGCCAGGCTTTGATGCGGCAGAAGAAGTTTCCCGAGGCCCAGAACGAATTCTTCACGGCGGTGAAACTCAGACCGGACTTCGGCGAAGCTTATGGTGACCTCGCCTTTACTGCCAATGAAAATAAGAACTACCCGCTCACCATCAAAGCATTGGACGCGCGGGCTAAATTTCTTCCGGAAATACCGGTTACCTATTTTCTGCGGGCTTCGGCCTACGACCACCTTCGCGAATACAAACCGGCTGCCGCAAATTATCATCTCTTCCTAAACAGCGCCCATGGGAAGTATCCTGATCAGGAATGGCAGGCGCGGCATCGCCTCATCGCCATCGAGCCCAGAAAGTAACTGCGTGGAAGAAGTAAAGGAATGTTAGGAAAAGTAAATCCCGCGTTTCTGTGGGCTGGCGCCGCCATATTCGCCCTTTTTGTTTTCTCAGCAAGCGCCACGCCCACCCAATCAGCAACGGTCGAAGAATTGAAAGCGCGCTTAACCTCGGCTCGCCCCAGGGATCGAATCGAGCTCTGCATCCAGATTGCAGAACGGCAGCTGGAAGCGGCGGACAAGTCCTACTCGACGGACGAAGCCGAGAAGGCCAGGACCGCGTTGGATGATGTCGCTTCCTTCGCCGAGCAGGCGCGTGATTACTCGGTTCAGTTCCATAAACGTCAAAAGCAGACCGAGATCGCAGTACGCAGAATGGTGCGGAAGCTCTTCGATATAAAGCGCGCGGTGAATCATGAAGAACAGGTGCCAGTGCAGGTCGCCATCGACCGCCTGCAACGCGTGCGCGATGACCTGCTCGCGGCTATGTTTCCCAAGGAAAGAAAATGAGGGCGCGCACATTACGCAAGTTGGTTGGCTGGTCTTTGATACTCATGATCGCTGTTATGGCGGCGGGGGAGCGTCGACGTGATCCCCTCACTCAGGCGGAGATTGATCAAGTCCGCGACGCCAGTTGGGAGCCGCAGCAGCGTCTCGGGCTCTACATGAAGTTTGCCCGCTCTCGCCTGGTCGGGCTGGAGCAAATGCGGAATGATCCCAAGACTAAAGATCGGGCGGCGCAGACGCACGACAAATTGGACGATTTTCTTCTGATTTATGACGAACTCAACGACAACGTGGATACTTACCTCAATCGCAAAGACGACATCCGAAAGCCTCTCAAGCTGATCATCGAAGCGGACACCGAATTCCAGGCTAAGTTACGAGCGTTGAAGGATGCCGCGGACATCCCGGCGGAAGAGGTCAAGACCTATGAGTTCATTCTCAGCAACGCGATCGATACTCTCGACAGTTCCGCGGATGAGCACCGCCAATTGCTGGCCGACTTGGAAGAAGCTGCCAAACAGAAGAAGAAATAATTGCGTGCGGAGCGCGAAATGTCTTCGTGCTAATCTACCCTCAGCGTGCGAGACGGCCTGCCTGAACTTTTTCACGAAGCGTACCGGGCGCTGCGGCCTGGATCTTCCCCGCCCGAGGTGAAGATTGAATTCTTTGCCTTCGCAAACGTCAATAACACCATCCGCATGCGCGAGGGTAGGCTTCTGGTGCGGCTCTCGGATTTGCTCGAAGGCGCTCCCGAAACCGTTCTTCGCGCCATCGCTCACATTCTACTGGCGAAGATCTACCGGAAGCCCATCGATCGCGGCCAGGCGGCTCGTTATCGCAAATATGTCGGCAGCCGTGAAATCGTCCGCAAGGCGCACCTGGTGAGGCAGATACGCGGCCGCAAGCGCCTCCACGGTTCGAAAGGACATTTTTATGATCTTGAGGTGGTATTCGAAGACTTGAACTCGAGGTTTTTTCATGGACTGCTGGCGCGGCCGCGCATGAGTTGGAGTCGGGGCCGCACTCGCCGCATACTTGGGCATTACGACCCCGCGCACAATGCCATCGTGATCAGCCGGGTGTTCGACCACCCCTCGGTTCCCCGCTACGCGGTGGAGTACATCGTCTATCACGAGATGTTGCACCTCAAGCATCCCATCAAACTTCGGGGCAGCCGAAGATGCATGCATTCGGCTGCGTTTCAGGTGGAAGAAAGGCTTTTTCCTGAGTTCGTGGCGGCGGAGCAATTTCTCAAGCGGCTGTAGGTTTCTCCTCCCACCGCAGCAATGCGCCCAGTCGCGGCAGAACCCCAGATTCTTGCCTTTCACTGCTTGCCGCGTTGACGCCCAAGCCGCCAGCAGCTTATCCTTGAAGTTGAAATTGAAATTCATTTTCAAAATGGTAGGGATGGCTTTCTAAGATGCTCGAGGCCTTCATCATTACCCTACGCGAGGGCGTTGAGGCGGCCCTCATCGTCGGCATAACCCTGGTCTATTTGGCCAAGATCGGCCGCAACGACCTGCGCAAGGCGGTTTACGCGGCTCTGGCTGCAGCTTTTCTGGGCAGCATTGCCGTGGCTGTCGTGATCTCCCGCACTCATTGGAATGAAGATGTTTTTGAAGGCTGGATCATGCTGGCAGCCGCCTTCTTCGTCGTCACCATGGTGGTTTTCATGATGAGGACTGGCCGCAAGCTAAAGGGAGAAATCGAAGGCAAGGTGGGGACGCTGGCGGGCGAGAATGCGTGGTTTGGGCTGTTCATTTTTGTGTTTCTGATGGTCTTACGCGAAGGCGCCGAAACTGTGTTAGTCCTTTCCGCGGTTTCTTTGAACAGCACCGAACTGATGAGTTTCCTGGGCACACTTTTTGGCATCATTGCCGCCATCGCCTTCGGCGTGATGTTCGTTAAAGGCAGTGTGCGCATCAATCTGCAAAAGTTCTTCCGGGTCACGACTGCGATTCTGTTTCTGGTTGCCGCTCAACTTGTTCTCAGCGGGCTGCACGAACTGTCGGAAAGCGGAGTACTCCCCTCCTCTAAACGGGAGATGGCGATCATCGGTCCCCTCGTGCGCAACCAGCTGTTTTTCTTTGTGACCATCTTCGCCCTGGCCGGCCTCATGGTGTTGTTCGATGCCCGGCGTCGCCAGCCTTTGCCCGAGGCGAGCTCTCCCGCTCAATACCGGAAGGGCGCCTGGACGGCTCGCCGCGAGCGTCTCTGGATGGCATCGGTTTATATCTTCTGCTTCGTCTTTATCGCCCTGGTCACGGCGGAATTTATTTACACCAAGAGCGTGAGCGCGCTTTCACCGGCCACTCCGGTCGTGTTCGTTAACGGCGAGGTGAGAATTCCGCTGGCGCAGGTTTCAGACGGTGATCTGCATCGCTTTCAGGCCCAGGAGAACCGCCTCGACATACGCTTCTGGCTTTATCAGAAGCCAGATGGAAAAATTGCGACGGTCTTTGACGCCTGTGAGATTTGTGGAGCCGTCGGCTTCTACAAGGGGCCGAACGGCGTGGTTTGCAAGAATTGCGCTGCTCCGGTTAACCCCCAGTCAATCGGCACCGGTGGCGGCTGTAATCCTATTCCGCTTAAGGCCTCACAGACTGCCGATGCGGTCATCATTCAGGAGGCGGACGTTGCGGCCGGCGGTCGCAAGTTCGCACAGAACTAGCGATGTTCGCGCGACTGGTGTATGAATCGTTCCGCCGCCAGAAGCGCCGCAAACTCCTGGCCGGTGCGGCCATCACGCTGGGCGTGACTGTGGCTACGGCGATGATTGCCGTCGCCACCGACATCGGCGACAAGATAAACCGCGAATTGCGCACCTTTGGCGCCAACCTTCTGGTCACGCCACAGGACGACTCGCTCGACGTGGAAATGGGTGGCATCAACCTCAAGCCTCCCAGCGAGGGTGGGTTTCTCGACGAAGCCGAGCTGCCCAAGATTAAAGGCATCTTCTGGCACAACAACATTACCGGCATCTCTCCCATGCTGTCGGTAAATGCGACTGTCGAAACCGGTGGACAAATCCAGGATGTTACGGTGCTGGGAACGTACTTTCGAAAACAGCTTTCATTCGGAAAGCAATCTTTTACCGCGGGAGTGCGGACTACGCATCCCTGGTGGCGAGTGTCAGGATCCTGGCCGGATGAGGGTGAACGGTCGCGCGAGGTTCTACTGGGCGAGCGGTTGGCCGCAAAGTTGGGGATCGGTCGAGGCTCGGAAGTCACCCTGGCCCGGCGTCCTGTTCGGGTGACGGGAGTTCTTTCCACGGGTACGACCGAAGACGATCAAGTTGTCGCACCCTTGGCTCTGGCGCAGGATATTGTTGCGAAACCCGGCGCCGTTCGGCGTATCTACGTCAGTGCCCTCACCAAACCTGAGGATGCTTTCGCCCGTCGCGATCCCAAGAGCCTTTCGGGGCCGATGTATGAGCGCTGGTATTGTTCGCCCTATCCCCAATCGATTGCTTACCAATTGCAGGAAGCGATTCCCCACTCCCATGCGGAACAGATTCGGCAGGTGGCGCAGAACGAAGGTGCAATTCTCACCCGCATCGAAGGGCTCATCTTTCTGATCACAGTGGCGGCGCTGTTGGCTTCGGCGCTTGCGGTTTCCGCAGCCATGGCCACCACCATGTTTGAGCGGCGCGCGGAAGTGGGTTTGATGAAGGCCTTGGGCGCTGGGCGAGTCGCTGTGGCGTCCATCTTCTTCGCTGAGGCCGGTCTCCTCGCGATCGTTGGCGGTCTTGTTGGATTTGCCGCGGGGGGAGCGCTGGCGCATCAGATTGGCCGCTCAATCTTTGATTCGCAGATTACCGTTCAACCTGTGCTCCTACCGGTGATTGTAATGATCGCGGTGATCGTGACCTTGGCTGGGAGTGCTGCGGCCATACGCCGCGCTGTCCGTATGGATCCCGTGTTTGCACTGCGAGGTGAACTGTGACCGGCGCGCCTTTCCATTCGGCGCAAGATGTCGCAGCCAGCCGCCGAAGCGCAGCGCACGCGTCCATGTTCTTGCGCATGCTTGTGCGGGCAGCCTTGCTGCGCCGAGGACGGGCTCTTGCCGCGCTAGGGGCCATGATTGTCGCCGCCGCGGTCGCCACCACGATGTTAAATCTGTACCAGGACGTGCAGACCAAGTTGCGCCGCGAGTTCCGCAACTACGGGGCCAACATTATCGTTGTCGGAAGAGACGGCGCTTCCCTTCCCGCCAGCGCTCTTACGCAAGTTGAGTCGGTGCTCCGCGGTCGTGGCTTGGCATCTCCGTTTGCTCTGATCGTGGGCCGCACCCACGACGGTCAGCCGCTGGTAGTTGCAGGTGTCGATTTCGATCGTGTCCGCCAGCTTGATCGCTGGTGGTCGGTGAGCGCCTGGCCTTCCGGGCCCCGGCAAGCCCTTATCGGCATTCGTGCGACCCCAGAGATCGCCCCCCAGGGCCAACCTTTCGACCTAACCTTTCGAGGCCGATCAATCCATTTGACGCCTGCCGGAAGCGTACGAACCGGCGCGGCCGAAGATAGCCGCATTTTTATTTCCCTCTCTGACTTGGTTGCCTGGGCCGGGGTGCAGCCTTCCACAATCGAGGTTGCCGCGTATGGCTCAGCTCCGGAAATTGCAGGCATCATGAGCGAACTTTCTCAGTCGCTTCCAGTAGCCGAAGTGCGGCCGGTGCGACAAATTGTTGAAGGAGAGGCTCGGGTGCTGGGAAAGACTCGCTCCACCCTGCTGGCGGCGACTGCGCTCATCATTTTGACCGCGGCCCTATGCGTTCTTTCCACGCTGATGGGCTGGGTCTTCGACCGCCGACGCGACTTCGCCATTATGAAAGCGTTGGGCGCGTCCGCGCGCCTGCTCAATGGGTTTTTCGCTGCCGAAGCCGCGGTCCTGGGGGCTGGGGGTGCAGTGATTGGTTTTGCTGCCGGCATCGGCATTGCTGCCTGGATTGGCCGGGTTAACTTTCACGCTGCGGTGACGCCACGTTTCAGTATTCTGCCTATGGTCATGGCTGGTAGCATAGTAGTGACTTTGCTGTCGGCCATCGTGCCCATCTCGTCTTTGCGGCGGGTCCAGCCAGCAGCCATCTTAAGGGGAGAGTGAGATGATTCAGATCAAGAACGTCACCAAGCTCTACCCCGCTAAGGCTGCCGACATCGAAAGCCGGAATGGCAATGCGAGTAGCGGCAGCGGAGTGATTCGCGCTCTGGATGATATTTCTCTTCACGTAGAGGCCGGCGAATGGTTGTCGATCATGGGCCCGTCGGGATCGGGAAAATCAACGCTGGTGAACCTGATTGGCTGCCTGGACAGACCGAGTGCAGGAGAAGTCTGGCTTGACGGGCAAAACGTTGCGGGCATTTCTTCCAACGAACTCGATCGGGTGCGCGCGGAAAAAATTGGCTTCGTCTTTCAGCAGTTCCATCTCATTCCCTTCTTAACCGCAGTGGAGAATGTCATGCTGGCGCAGTATTTCCACAGCATGACGGACGAGAAGGAAGCCACCGAGGCTCTGCGGCGGATTGGCCTGGGCGATCGCGAACATCATCTTCCGTCGCAGTTGTCCGGAGGCGAGCAGCAACGAGTCTGCATTGCCCGAGCGCTCATCAATGATCCCAAGATCATCCTCGCTGACGAGCCCACCGGCAATCTGGACGCACAAAATGAAGAAATCGTGTTACGCCTGCTGCGCGAATTCCACCAGCAAGGTCGGACCATCGTGATGGTTACGCATGACCCGGTAGTGGCGCGCCTGGCAGATCGCCGTATCGAACTGCATCATGGCAAGATCGCGCACGAAGTCTTCTCCATGGCCGATGAGGAGCAACTTGACGAAGTGTTGGAAGAGCTCTGGGTGCTGGCCGAGCATGGCGAGATTGCCGAGGTCGAGCGTATGGAGGTCCACGGCGCGCTGCCCGTCAGTTTGGCAATTGAGAAGATGATCGAGATGGGATTCGTTCGGTCCATGCCCCATCCTCCTCAGCCCCATGGGCATAAGCCTTTTGTGAATCCGTGCCACGAAGCGCTCAAACCCGTGTCCACGTCTGTGGGAGACGGAACTCTGATTGTCGAACTAACGCCGCGAGGCCGGGAGCGCGCGGGAGGCATTATTCGCCGCCACCGTCTCGCGGAACGGCTCTTCACCGACAGCCTTGCCATGGATAGCGAGTCAGAAATTGAGCAGCAGGCATGCAAATTCGAGCACATCCTCTCGCCCGAAGCCACGGATAAGATATGCACCTTCCTCGGCCATCCCCGCACTTGTCCTCACGGTGCTCCTATTCCGCCTGGGCCTTGCTGTGGAAAAAGGGCGGGGTTTGACCGGGGCTTGGTCACTGAATCAACCCCCGCCCGCTAAACCGACCTCACTGACTTAAGGGCTCAGTTCGTCAGCGAATCCGCATGATCACCTGCGCGCATCGAACAGCACGTTATGATCACAAGCAAAGCATGTCCAAGCGACGTCCGACCATCGGCGTATTCGATTCCGGTTTCGGCGGCCTCACTGTCCTTAAAGCGTTACTTGAAGTAATCCCTGGAGCGGATTTCGTCTACTTTGGGGACACCGCGCGTCTGCCCTATGGTTCCAAGTCGGTGGATACCGTAGCTCGGTACGCAGTGGAATCGTCGCGCTACCTCGAGTCTCATGGGGCCCAGTTGCTGGTGATCGCTTGCAACACAGCCACAGCGCTCGCGCTTGACCGCATTACCGCCGCCACGCATGTGCCTGTGATTGGAGTAGTGGAGCCGGGCGCAGACTCGGCAGCCGCAGCCAGTAAGAATAAACGAATCGTGGTCATCGGAACCGAAGCCACGGTCAGCAGCCATGCGTACGCAAAGGCGCTGGCTGCACGCGGAATGCGGGCAACAGAGAAAGCCTGCCCTTTGCTGGTTCCTCTGGTCGAAGAAGGATGGGTCGAGCATTCCGTGACGAAGCAGACTGTCGGCATCTACCTGAGTGAAGCGTTCCAAGGGGAATTCGAGGATGCTGACGTCCTTGTCCTCGGTTGCACGCACTACCCTCTGCTCAAGCCGCTTTTGCATAGTGTGGCCCCGGCGCACGTCACGATCGTGGATTCAGCCGAATCTACGGCGAAAGCCGTTGCCAGCCGCCTGGGGGCGCTCCTGCCGCAAGTAGACGACGAAGATGAACGCCGCGCACAGGCTCGCCTCAGGTTTTTCGTCACCGACAGCGTGGAGAAATTCCAGCGGCTTGGCCAGCGCTTCCTGGGACGTTCAATTGAAGGCGTCCAGCATGTTGATCTAAAAGAGTGAATTCGCTCAGGACCGAACTCAACCGACCCTAACTCATGTGATGTCAATAAGATAGACTTCGGAAGAGCGCCGTATCGGATGAGGCGCTTTGGCGCGAAATACTAAAGACCGTGGCAGAGCTTTTTGAAGAATTCCGCCCGAAGCACCAGGAGGTTAAAAAAGGCATAAAAATTTGCGCTACTCAGCGACTAGCGCTGTTTGTCCCAAATGGTAGGACAAGTGCTGGGTCCGGCTCAGCATGATAGAGAAGCGATTCCGAACAGGATCTCTCGCGAAGCCTTCCTCCTCAGTCACAGACGCACCCCTTTCGCAACAAACGGTGTAGACAGGGGGCAACACTTACCTCGATAAAAAGAATCCTTATATAAGGATAATCATCTCATCTGCTGTTGCCCCACTTGGGGCAGCGAGCTTTCGACGGAGAGAATTTCTATGATTCGTAAACTGATTGCCACCGACAACGACATTGCAACGACCATTCTTCGATTGGTGTTGGGAGTGATCTTCTTCGCCCACGGCGCCCAGAAGATGCTGGGGTGGTTCGGTGGATACGGCTTCACCGGCACGATGGGCTTCTTCACGGGAGTCCTGCACATTCCGGCTGTATTCGCATTTCTGGCCATTGCTGCGGAATTCTTCGGCGGATTGGGTCTTATCTTCGGACTGCTCACTCGGGTTGCGTCCTTTGGAATCTTTTGCAACATGATCGTGGCCGTCGCGTTGGTTCATGGTCAATTCGGCTTCTTTATGAACTGGACTGGAGCACAGAAGGGAGAAGGTTATGAGTACCACCTCCTCTTGCTGGCCTCTTTGGCCTTTCTGATGATTCGCGGCGCAGGAGCAGCTTCCGTCGATCGCCTGTTGTCTTCCCCCGCGAACAACAGGATCACGGTCCGGCCCCAAGCCGCCTGATTAGGAAAACATAATGAAAAGGAGTCCTCGCATTACAGCACCTCGGCTCTGGCTGGTGCTTACGAAGAGCTATCGTGTGCTAAGCCTGCTGGCTGAGCAGAGTATCGCCAACGCGGGGCTATGCCTCACGGATTTCGCGGCGCTGGAAGCTCTCTTGCACAAAGGTCCGCTCACGATCTCGCAAATTCAGGAGAAGGTGCTGCTAGCCAGCGGCTCGATGACCGCCGCAGTCGACCGTCTCGAGAGACTGCGGCTGGTTGTACGCAAGGCGAGCCCAAGTGATCGACGGGCGCGGGTCGTGGAACTCACGGCGGAAGGTAGGCGGCTGGCGACATCGTGCTTCGAGCGACATGCAAAGGACCTGGAGGCGCTCATGTCAGCACTGTCCGAAAAGGAGATGGAACAACTCCACGGATCGCTTAAGAAGCTCGGGCTGCTCGCAGCGAAAAAACTTGAGGAACAAAACACAGTTCAGGAGCAGTAAGGAACGAACTGCAAAATGATCACAAAGGTGGGCGAGACCACGCATGCAGATCAATCGATAGCTTCGCAGCGCCATACGTCGACGCCAGCCTTGCCGTGGACGCGTCGGACCGTTTGCGCAACTTGGTCGAACAGATCGAACATGCCGATCAGACGTGTTTGGAATCGGCGAACACCACCGTCGGGAGTACCTCGATTCCGCCCCTGCGGTCATTCTCGGAGGGGCGGCGGCACGAACGCACCACATGCGTTTCACTAGCGCTTAACGGTCCTAGGTTCAGCCGACCCGGTACGGCTGTTTCAGAACTTCGCCACCCTCCATCTTCCGTTTAGGGGCGGAGTTTCTGTTGCTACTCAAGGAAAAGCAGTCTGGAGGATTTACGGTAAGCTGGTATGCGCTGGGAGCCGTGAACGAACAACTTCACTCAACGAACGATCCGTGGCTCCTCTGGGTTCGAGAGCAAGTCCAGAAGCAAACTGTGCGAAATGGCAAGTAACTGACGTTGCAAAATCGCTCTTTGAGCGGAAATCCGGACTACTTCTCTCCGTACGCCAAATCTGGGACCACGGCATACTCAAACCCGTCCGGAAGCCCAACAGACGCGTCCGGAATCCGGACAAGCTAGAGCCGTCGTTGCGAACAGGGGGATGGGTATACAATCATCGCCGTTCCTGAAGTCAAGAAGCAGATTCCGGTTTACAACGTTCACGCCCCTCTTTATAGGACCCGCCATGAACACAACTCTCTATTGCAATAAGTGTGGCACGACCAATTCTGTTGAGGCGCAATTCTGCAGCCGCTGTGGCAGTGCACTGAACCCCCTTCCCGCGGCCCAGAGCCCGGCTGCGGCGGTTGCTGCGGCCTGTCCCTACACGCCCGTGGGGGCCGCAGCCGTTGGATATGGAGGGTTCTGGATTCGAGTCGTCGCCTTCATCATCGATGGGATTATCGTGCGAGCGGTGGCCTGGCCTTTTAGCATGATTTTCGGTTTGGGCGGGCTGGCGGGAATGCTGGTGGTCTTCGGCTCCTGGCTCTACGAGGCTTTCATGCTAAGCTCTCCCTACCAGGCGACGCTAGGAAAGATGATTTTTGGGATGAAGGTCACCGATCTTTCCGGCAACCGCATCTCGTTCGCGCGCGCCACCGGAAGGCATTTCGCAAAGTGGCTTTCGGGAATGATCTTGGGCGTCGGGTACATCATGGTCGGGTTCACCGAGCGCAAGCAAGGATTGCATGACATGCTGGCCGGAACGCTGGTGCGGCAGTAGGGTACTGATTCACCACAGAGTCAATGCTATTCGCTTCTACGAGAGACGCCGTTTGCTACCCGAAGGCGACCCGCAGCGCGCCGGGAGCCGAAATTTCCAACTCACGATCCAACCGATGATCTCGGAGATTCGACACCACGACTCCTCACTTAACCCTCTCCGTGAGCAGGCGGATCTTGTCGCCCAGATGCTTCAACCTTAACGTCGGGCTCGACACCCGTTCCTTCTGGTTCAACTGGGGATTGTGCCTGGCAAACGGGCAACCCCGTCGAAAATTACCTCCACTACATTTGCATTCCCATTTCGGTCGTAGCTGGGTTAATGGGGGTGATTGCAACGTCGTAGCCGAGCTTGCGGAGGGCTCGCGCCAGAATCCGGGCGCGTTGCTTCCGTACCTTCGGGTCAGATTGGCTGCT
>WNFD01003569.1_pt1 | contig 15640 bp, 16 predicted proteins | sample 5400491 | NCBI WGS metagenome assembly WNFD01 (sample SAMN13153343, study PRJNA577476) | soil metagenome | isolation source: 120 cm saprolite under Douglas fir tree site 2 hole 2 replicate 2 | place: USA:California | collected 2015-04-18 | reverse complement strand
CAGCCCACTAGACTCAGCGCGTTGAACGTCAGGTCCGGTTTGATCTCGGCCGGCGCGATCGTCCTCGGCACCGCCCTGATGGTGTCGCTGGCATGGGGCCTCCAGCACGCGGCCATGACGAGCCCTCACCTCCTCGGCCATACGGCCCCAGACCTGGCCATCCAGCAGCTCGACGGGCAGCAGGTGGGCATCCACCAGCTGCGCGGCAAGCCGGTCGTCGTGAACTTCTGGGCGTCATGGTGTGGACCGTGCATCCAGGAGCTGCCGATCCTGACTGACGCGTCGGCAGCCTACCCGGGAGTGGCCTTCGTCGGCGCCGACATGCAGGACACGGCCGCCGGTGTCCGGTCGTTCGAGCAGCAACACCCGCACACATATCCGGTGGGGCCGATCGTGTCGGGCAGATATCAGGATTACGGCGTGGTCGGGCCGCCCGTGACGATCTTCATCGATGCTAACGGTGTGGTGGCTGCGTCGTTCGCGGGGCCGCTCGACGCCTCCACGCTCGACCATTACGTGAGGCTCATCGCAGCATGATCCGCTGGGTCATCGCGATGGCGGTGGTGGCCGCCTGCGTTGGCTACCTGGTCTATTCAGCCTCGGGCGGGTCGTCCGAGTACTACCTCACGGTGTCCGAGCTCCGCGCGCACTCGCCCGCGACTGGTGACGTGCGCGTCGCAGGCGTTGTGCAGAACGACATCCAGCGCAGCGATGGTGGCCTGCGCGTGCGCTTTACGGAGAAAGACGGGACGGCCTCGATGCTGGTCGATTACACAGGCACGGTGCCCGACATCTTCCGGCCGGGTATCACGGTGGTGGCCGACGGCAGGCTGGGCGCGGACGGGGTCTTCCACGCGCGTGCCCTGCTCGCGAAGTGCCCGTCGCGCTTCTCGACCACCCCGTATATCCAATGATCCTGGCCTTTGTCGGATCGGGGGCACTTCTGGCCGGCCTGGTGCTGGCCGCGTTCTCGGCCCTGTTGTCGTTCTGGGCGGGGTGGGCGCAGAACAGCGTGATGATCCAGGTCGGGCGGCGTGCGTTCTACGCGACGGCGGTGATGATCCTGGGGGCTGCTGTTCTTCTCGAGACCGCGTTGTTGACCCACGATTTCTCGCTCGCCTACGTCGTCGAGCACAGCGACCTCTCGACGCCGATCGCCCTGGTCGCCGCCGCGTTCTACGGCGGGCAGGAGGGATCGCTCCTCTACTGGGCGCTGATCCTGGGCATCTTAGGCAGCGCCTCTTTGCTGGCAAGCGCGAGGATCGGCGTTCGGTTGGCCGCCTACGCCGCCGGGATCATGGCCGCGATCCTGGCCTTCTTCCTCGTCGTGCTCGTCCTCGTGGCCAGCCCCTTCGACATCCTCCAGATCACGCCTCCCGACGGCCTGGGACTCAACCCGGTCTTGCGCGACGGCGGCATGCTCATCCACCCGCCGGTTGTGCTCGCGGGCTTCGCCTCGTTCGCGATCCCATTCAGCTTCGCGGCCGCGGCCCTGCTCGCCGGCCGGTCAGACGCCGCTTGGATCGCGCACACGCGCCGTTTCGCGCTCGTGGCCTGGGGCCTGCAGAGCGCAGGCCTGGTCCTCGGCATGTGGTGGGCGTACCACGTCCTGGGCTGGGGCGGCTATTGGGGCTGGGACCCGGTTGAGAACGTCGCGTTCATGCCGTGGCTCGCGACCACCGCCTACCTGCACTCATCGCAGGTCCAGGAACGTCGCGGGCGTTTGCGCGGGTGGAACTTCGGGCTTGTGATGCTCGCCTTCCTGCTGGTCGTGTTCGGCACGTTCATCGTGCGCAGCGGGATCGTCCCGTCCGTGCACACGTTCGCGGTCAGCGCGATCGGGCCCTGGTTCTTCGGGTTCCTGGGCGTGTGCCTGCTCTTCTCGGTCGGCCTGCTTGCTTTCCGCGCTGGCGATCTGAAGAGCCATGGAGAGCCTGCGCCGGCGGTGTCGCGTGAGGGCGCGTTCACGCTGCAGAACCTGCTTCTCATCGGGGTGATCGTCGTAGTTTTCTGGGGCACCATGCTGCCCCTCGTATCGGGCATGCTCGGCCAGCAGCGCGTTGTCGGTCCCGCCTTTTACGAGCGTGCGGCGGGCCCGCTGTTTGCGGCCTTGCTGGCGCTCATGGCGGCCGGCCCTTTGGTGCCGTGGCGACACGCCGGCGCGCCCCTGTGGCGGTCGCTGCGGTGGCCGGCAGGCGCGTTTGCATTTCTGCTCGCGGTGCTGCTCCTGGCCGGCGTCCGCTCGCTGCCCGCGCTTTTGAGCCTCCCGCTGGCGCTCGCGGTCGCCGGCGCCGTTGTCTACGAGTACGTGCGGGCGGCCGGCCGATGGCGACTCGCGGGCGGAGGCTTGTCGCGGGCGGTCGCTCTCGTGATGAGGAGGAGGCGTCATTACGGTGCGTACCTGGCCCACCTCGGCCTGGCCGTGCTCGTCCTGGGCCTGGCCGCATCGCATTTCTGGCAGCAGGAGAAGGACGTCACGCTCCAGCCTCGCCAGCAGGTCTCGGTCGCCGGGTACACCCTGATTTACGCCGGCGTTCGGAACCGGGAGCTGGCCGATCACTCCGAGCTCGTGGCGGCGATGAGCCTTGGCAGCCAGACACTCGAGCCTTCGCGCGCGACGTATGCGGGGCTTGGCGGCCAGTCTTTGACGCACGTCGCCATCAGCAGCAGCCCCATCGCCGACGTCTACGTAGTGCTCGCGGGCACCAACGGCGACGGCTCGGCCTCGTTTCGAATTTTCGTCAATCCCCTGGTCAGCTGGATCTGGGCGGGCGGGGCGATCATCATCCTCGGCGTCCTACTGGGCAACGCCGGCGAGCGCCGCCTCGCGTTGGCGCCGGTGGCCGCCCGAGTGCGCAGTCCGGTGGGCGCGTCATGACGCTTGTAGTCGCGACGCTGCTCCTGTTCTTCGCGGGTCCTTTTGTCTTGTGGCCACTCATCCAGACGCCCGACGAGGGCGAGGACGGCCGGTGAGCGTCATCGTTGCCAGCTCTCTCACACAGCGTTTCGGCTCCGAAGTCGGCATCGATGGAGTCGACCTCGACGTCGATTCCGGCGAGCACCTCGCGGTCCTGGGCGACAACGGCGCGGGCAAGACGACCTTGCTTCGCATCCTCGCCACGGCCGCGCGTCCGACGTCGGGCCGCATCGAGATCTTCGGGCTCAACGCAATCGTCGAACGGCGGCGGCTGCGCGCGGTCATCGGTTTCGTCGCACATGCGCCCGGCCTTTACCCGGCGCTGTCGGCCAGGGAGACCCTGGACTTCTACCGCACTCTCCAGGGCGTTGATCGCGCTCGGGTCGCCGAGGTACTCGAGCTGGTCGGTCTTTCAGAGGTCGCCGACCGGCCCGCGGACAAGCTTTCGCGCGGCGCGCAGCAGCGGCTGGCGATCGGCAGGGCGGTGCTCCATGACCCCAAGCTGCTGGTATTGGACGAGCCCGACGCCAGCCTTGACTCGGGCGGTGCGGACCTGCTTGCGCGAGTCATGCGGGGTCGCACCGCCGTGATCGCCACCCACGACCACGCGCTCGCCAACCGGCTGTGCCGGCGAACGCTCGAGCTCCGTCGCGGGCGGGTGGTCGGTGTCCCGACGCGACTGCGGGTCGTGCATTAAATGCGAGTGATTGCTGTCGCTCTGGCAGTGGCGCGCAAAGACCTCAGGTCGGAGTGGCGAACTCGCGAGCTGGTTCCCGCCCTCGCCCAGTTCGTCGTGCTGGCTCTGGTGATCGCCAACTTCGGATTTCAGATCGACGCGCGAAACGCGCCGGCCATCGCGCCCGGCGTGCTGTGGATGGCGCTCGTCTTTGCGGGCCTGGTTGCGTTTGGCCGCGCATTTGCGGCCGAGCGCGAGCAGAGCTCACTCGAGGCGATGCTAATGACTCCGGCTTCGCCTGCCGCGATCTTCGCCGGCAAGGCGCTTGCGGCGGCGCTGCTGCTGGTCCTCTGCGAGGCCGTGCTGCTGCCCGCGCTCGCGCTGTTCTTCAGCGTGCCGCTTTCGTTCGAGGTCATCTCGACGGTCCTCCTCGCCACAGTCGGAATGGCCGTACTGGGATGCTTGTTCGCGGCGATGGTCGCGCGGGTGCGCGCGCGCGAACTGCTGCTGCCGCTCCTGACGCTTCCCCTATGGATCCCATTCGTGGTCTTCGGCGGCCAAGCGGTGCAGGTGGCGATGGGTGGAAGCGGCGGCGCCGGCAACGCTTCGGGTCTTCTCATCGACCTGGACATACTGTTCCTCGTGCTCACCTCGCTCACCGCTCGGTTCGTCTTAGATGACTAAGTAGATGACTAGGTACGAAAAGGGAGCGGTCGCCGCGGTGGTGCTCATGCTCGTTGCCGCCGGCTTCATCTTTCTGTACGCGCCGACCGATGCCTTGCAGGGGCCGGTGCAGCGGATCTTCTATCTGCACGTCAGCTCTGCCATCGCGGCGTACGGCTGTTTTGCGGTCGTGCTCATCGGCGGCGTCGTCTATTTGTGGAAGGAGAACGTGGCCGCCGACCGACTGGCGCGAGCCGGGGCATTGGTAGGCCTCGTGTTCACCACCGTGACGCTCGTGATGGGCATGATCTGGGCGAAGCCGATCTGGAACACGTTCTGGACGTGGGATGCGCGCCTCACATCGACCCTTGTGCTCTGGATCATCTATGCCGGCTACCTGATGGTCCGCAGGCTCGCCGACCCAGGCCGCCAGGCAGCCCGCTTCGCCGCGGTGGTGGGCATCTTCGGCTTCATCGACGTGCCCGTGGTGCACTTCAGCGTCACCTGGTGGCGGACTGTGCATCCGGGTCCGGTCGTCATCAACGACGCCCTGCCACCGCAGATGCTCATCGCGTTCTTCGTCACGATGGCGTGCACGCTGTTTCTGGCAGCGATGATGATCGCGATCCGCTATCGCATCGAAGTGCTGACGGACCAGGCCGCCGAGAAGGTGGTGCCGGCGCCCATCGTGGCGCCGAGCGAGGCGGGCAGCGTCAGATGATGTACCTGGTCGCCGCGTACGCCTTCGCGATCGCCATTCTCGGCGGATATCTGGCTTGGTCGCTGCTCCGGGTGCGCGAGTTACAAAGAAAGCAGTAATCGTCGGCGGTGGTCCCGCCGGGGACGCCGCGGCAGCGGGCCTGCGCGACGCCGGCTTTCAGGGCGAGATCCTGCTCGCGGGTTCGGAGCCGGAGATCCCGTACGAGCGACCGCACCTATCCAAAGGCTTCCTGCTCGGAACTGTGCCGCGAGACCGCCTGAAATTGCGCCCTCATGAGCAGTATCGGGAGCTTGGGATCGAGCTCCTTCTGGATGCGCGCGTCGCCGAGCTCGACCTCGAGCGTCGCAACATCGTGCTCCAAAGCGGCCGGCGCGCAGGCTGGGATCTGCTCTGCATCGCGACCGGATCGTCGGCCCGGAGGCTCCGAGGCTTCGACGACGCGATCTACCTGCGCGAGCTGCCCGACGCGGAGCACCTCCTTACCGTCCTCGAGCGGCGCCTGCCGCTCCGGGTGGTCGGAGCCGGATTCATAGGATGCGAGGTCGCGGCCGCCGCCCGCCGCCGAGGCTGTGACGTCACGATGCTCGAGGCCCTGGCCCAGCCACTGCAGCGCGTGCTAGGCGCTGACCTGGGCGGTTACCTGGCCGATGTCCATCGCGAGCATGGCGTCGATCTGAGGCTGGGCGAGGCGCCTCCGTCGGACGTCGAGCGGCCGGTGGTGGTTGGGGTCGGTTCTGCGCCGCGCACCGAGCTGGCTGTCGGCGCCGGTATCGAGGTTGACGAAGGCATCCTGGTCGACGAGCTCGGCCGCACCTCGGTGCCGGACGTCTACGCCGCCGGCGACGCCACGAGGTTCTGGAGCCCATTGTTCGAGGAGCGGATAAGGGTCGAACACTTCCAGACCGCGCAGCGCCAGGGCTTCGCCGTCGGGCGCGCGATGGCCGGCGTGGCAGCGCCGTTTGAGGAGGCGCCATGGTTCTGGTCCGACCAGTACGACATCAACGTGCAATACGCGGGCGCGGGGCTGGCATGGGACGAGACGGTCACGCGCGGCACCTTTGGGCAGCCCCCGTTCAGCGTCTTCTACCTGCGGCGGGGCTCGATGATCGCGGTCGCCGGCATCAGCGACCACCACACCGTCGCGCGCGCTCGCCGGGTCATGGAAGCTCGCGCCGCCGTCACCCCCGACCAGCTGGTGGATCCGGCTTTTGATCTTCGGCGAGCGCTGCAATGAGCTTGGGGGCGAGGCCGGCGAAGATCCGCTCGGTCAAGCCCCACACCACGCTCTCCTCGTGCGCCAGGTATCGGAAGCGCCAGGGGTCGTCGGACTGCAGCCACGCGCTGTCGTCCAGGAGCCGGTCGAGCGGGATCTCCAGGACGCCGTCCAGCTCATGCTCGTCGTGGACGAAGGCGGGCACCGGGTCGGGGAGATAAGCCACGAAGGGCACCACCGAGAAGTTGGAAACCGCAGCGTAGATCGGGTCGCCGGCGCCTAGCGGCACGAGGCGCCCAACCGGGACGCCGATCTCCTCGGCCACCTCCCGCTGAGCGGCCGACCAGGCTGACTCGCCCTCCTCGACACCTCCGCCGGGCAGGGCCACCTGGCCGGGATGGTCGCGCAGGTCGGCGCGCCGGCGCACGAATGGGACCATCCAGCGGCCATCGGCCCGGTAGAGGACGAACACCACCGCGGCCTTGCGCGCGCCCCGCCGAAAGTCACCCCAGCCGTCGATCGGATGGAACAGATGTTCGAGGCGGCCAAGGAAATCAGCCAAATCCACCTCTTGGTGAACTCGTCCGGAGCCGGTAAGCTAGGAAAGGTAGCTGAACCAAGGTAAGGAAATGATCGATCACACAAGCACACGCATCGAGCAGCAGGAGACCGCCCTGCGTCGGCAGAACCGGCGCCGGTACGCCTTTCAGCGCATGTTGGAGGCGACCGACAGGGTCCTCTGGCGGCTCGAGGAGATGAACCGGGACGGTGTGAAGACCGTTCCCGCTCCTGTTCGCAGCGAAATGCGGGAGGCGGTGGAGCTCATGCCCGATCACGTGCGCGAGCCGCTCAAGGACTCGGGTCATGTGCAGGACGCCCTCGACAGCCTTTTCGAGATCCAAGAGCGCTTGTTCCGCTGGCGCTTCCCGGAGTGGGACGACACTGAGCCGGACGACTTCGATTACGAGTAGCTGAGCCTACGAGGCGAAGGTCAGCACGAGGTCGGTCGCGTAGGCGGTCAGGAAGCCGAAGAGCATTCCCCACGCGAAGACCGGTGGTGTGCTCAGCCGTCGACCCACGTGGAAGAGTTCATTGACGACGTAGAGCAGCGCCCCGGCGGCGATCGCCAGGAATGCGACGTAGAGGTAGTTTGAGCTGGCGAGGTAACCGATCCACGTGCCGATGAATGTTGGGCCGCCTCCGATCAGGCCGGCCAACCCCAGGAAGCCCCAGGACGCCGGCTTGGGCTCCATCGTCATCGGCGCGGCGATGCCGAAGCCCTCGGTGACGTTGTGCAGCGCAAAGCCGACCACCAGCACCCCGACGAACGCGATCGCACCCGCTCGCGCGGACTGCCCGATGGCGAGACCCTCGGAGAGGTTGTGCAGGCCGAGGCCGGTGGCGATCGCAAGCGACAGGCTGCGCGGGCTTGGTGTCTGCGCCCCGTGTTTGAGGCGGCCGAAAAGCGCCCGGTTGAAGTAAACGAGGCCCAGCAGGCCCGCCGCGATACCGACCGCAAAGATGAGCGCCATCCAGACGAATGGCGTTCTAGACCCTGTGCGTGCCCCCGCCAGCGCCGCCTCGACGGGGCCGCTGGCGTGGGAGAGGATGTCCCACAGGATGAAGATCAGGATTCCGGTCGCGAACGCGTTCAGGAAGCCCTGAACCGGCTTGGGCAATCCGTGCATGCGGGCCACGGGCAGCCCGAGGAAAATGGTGATCCCCGCGATGGCTCCGAGTAAAACCGCGGTTCCTTGGCTCATAGTGAGTTCACAATGTTAGTACGTGCAAAAGGTGCAATTAGATAAGTCTAACGAGCCGTCTGAGGTCATCTCCCGATACCTCGAAGCGATCTATTACATGTGGTCTGAGGGCGAGCCGACCCGCAGCGCCCGCCTCGCCGACTGGCTGGGCGTGAGCCGGCCCACTGTGACCGTCGCGCTGCGAAGGATGGCGCGCGACGGGATGGTCCGAATGAACAGCCGGAAGGAGATCGAGATGACGGTCGCCGGACGCCGGGTCGCCGAGTCGATCGTCAGGCGCCATCGGATCATGGAGCGCTGGTTGACGGACGTGCTTGGCCTCGACTGGGTCGCTGCCGACGAAGAGGCCGCACGGCTGGAGCACGCCGTTTCCGAAAAGGTCGAACGGCGTCTTTACGAGACCCTGGGCCGTCCTCGAACGTGTCCCCATGGCAACCCCATCCCCGGTCACTCCAAGTCGTCGCCAAAGGAAAGGCGACTGGCGACTCTCCAGGCGGGTGCCAGGGCGGCCATCTCACGTGTGTCGGAGGTCGCCGAGCGCGAGGCCCCGCTCCTGCTTGCATACCTCGACGAGCGCCGCCTGACCCCGGGCCGCAAGGTCGACGTGGTCGAGGTGGACGACGTCGGGCGCACGATCCGGATCCGGTCCGGCAAACGGGAGGTCACCCTGAGCCACGACACTGCCGCCAAGCTGTGGGTACTGCCTTTATAAGAAGGAGCCTTCGGCGGGCTACTGGCCACCAATACGAAGAGGGCTGTGACTGCCGCGGCCGCTGGTCAGGTCGAAATAGCTAGAACGACTTTGCCGAACTGTTCGGCTTCGTCGAGCCGCGTGAGCGCCGCCTGCACGTCATCGAGCGGATAGACCGAGTCCACCACCGGCCGTAGGCCGCGGTCCACTGCCTTGAGCAACGCCTCGAACTCCGAGGCATTGCCCATCGTCGATCCGAGCAGGCTCGCGTGCCGGAAAAACAAACGCGGCATCGTGATCTCGGCTTTGACCCCCGAGGTCGAACCGCAGGTGACGATTCGCCCGCCCATCGCGAGCGAGCGCATCGACTCGTCGAGCGTCGCCGGACCGACATGCTCGAACACGACATCGACGCCATCCTTGGTCGCGGCGCGAACCGCCTTGCTGAAGTTGGCCGAGTCGAAGGCCGCTTCCGCGCCCAGCTCGAGCGCGCGTAAGCGTTTGGCCTCCGAACGGCTGGTGACAAGCACGCGCGCGCCGATGTGTTTCGCGATCTGGATCGCCGCCACGGCCACCCCGGCGCCCGCCCCGATCACTAGCACCGTCTCGTCGGCCCGGAGCTGAGCGCGCGTGGTCAGCATCCTCCATGCGGTCAGGAACGTGAGCGGAAACGCGGCCGCCTCCTCCCAGCTGAGGTCGGCCGGCTTGCGAAACACGTTGCGCGCGTCGATGTGGATCAGCTCGCAGGCAGCGCCGTCCGAATGCTCCCCGAGCACACCGAAATGCGGGCAGCGCACGTTCTCACCGGCGCGGCACCATTCGCACTCCCAGTCGCACAGCGTTGGGAAGATGACCACCTCGTCTCCGGTCTTCCACGCGGGATCGCCCGACGCCTGGACGATCCCGGCGCCATCGGCCGCGATGACGCGGGGCGGCGTGATGCGTTGGGCGCCGTGCGCCAGCCAGAGGTCGAGGTGGTTGATGGACGCGGCGCGTATGGCGACGGCGACCGAACCCGGGCTGGGATTGGTGCGAGGCCGCTCGCGGATCCTTACTCCTGCAGGTCCGATCGGTTCCTCGTACACCGCTGCCCGGCCTTGGCTCAGGACGGTGTGCTCCGGCGGCAGGTCGGCCACGATTTGCGAAACTTAACCAATCCGCCGCCTCATGTGCGGCAGGATCAGCCCATCTTGAAATTCATGCGAATCCGCCACCTGATCGCATTCGCCGTCGTGGCGCCCCTGCTGTTGCAGAGCGTGCCCGCGCACGCCTCGCAGGCGCTGCCGCCTGGCCAGAAGCAGGGCCGCTACGTCCGGTGGTTCTATCCAGGCCAGCTTTCCTACGGCACCTTGGAGACTGGGGCGGGCGACTCGGGCGAGGGCCCGGCGTCCACCGCCTTCCTGACGTTGCCGTTCATGGGACCGCATATCGTGACCTCGCTGTTCGATCACTGCTATCCCGACTACGGAGTCAACGGCCGCATCTGCCGATACGACGGCGCATTCGCGACCCAGAGCACAGGCGGACCTGACCCCGGCTTCAGCGAGGGCTACGCACAGACGCCCGCCGGCCATGACTACCTGTACTACGACGGCCATGACGGTTACGACTACGCCCTCACCTATGAGCCGGTAGCGGCAGCCGCTCCCGGCATCGTCAAGTCGGCCGGCTGGCTCGACCCCAACTGCCACACGTGCTTGAGCGGGTTGACAATCGAGATCAACCACGGCAACGGACTGGAGTCGTTCTACGGGCACCTGTCTCGCATCGACGTCGCCAAAGGGCAGCGAGTCCAGCGCGGTCAGGTGATCGGCATCTCGGGCATGACCGGCACCGCCACCGGGCCTCACCTGCACTTCGGGATCTACGACCTCCACCGCGCCCAGACTCCGGTCGATCCATACGGCTGGTCGGGATCGTACCCGGACCCGTATGCATGGGACCGCGGCAACCTGTGGCTCTCGGGATCGCCGCGGTTCGCAGACGTGCCGCTGCCGTCGGTGACCGCCACGGCGGCGCTGGACGCCAAGGATGTCAACTCGATCGACGTGTCGTGGTCGAGCCCGGGAGGCGGAAACAACTTCAAAGTCGAAGTCGTCACCCAGGACGGGCGGATGAAACCGTGGCTGGCGCAGATCAGCGCAGGCACGGCGGTGTTCCACGGGCGGCCCAACCAGACGTACTGGTTCTGGGTCTCGGTCGCCACCGACCTGGGTTGGACCGACGCCGCGGGCTCCGGCTCAGTCCAAACACCTAGCCTCAAGCATGGACAGGATGTATAGCAGGGGGCCCCACCACCGACTCTAGAATCACGAAGTCTTGATAGCCGAAGCCTTCAAAGGCAAGACGGTGCTGATCACGGGCAGCACAGGGTTCCTGGGCAAGTCGATCGTCGAGAAATGCTTGCGCTCGATTCCCGAGGTCGGCCGCATCAACCTCGCGATCCGTTCCAGTGCGCGCCGGCCGGCAGCCGAGCGGCTCGAGCGCGAGGTGCTCGCGAGCCCGGCCTTCAAGCGTCTGAAGGCGGAGCTCGGCGAGCCGGCGTTCGCGAAGCTGGCCAAAGCAAAGCTCGCGGTGCTCGAGCTCGACCTTGGACGCGACGGGCTCGGCCTCAGCGATGAGGGCCGCGAGCTGATCCGCTCCTGCGATATCGTCATCCACTCTGCGGCCGCCGTCGAGTTCGACAACCCCGCGGATCTTTCCGCCCAGACCAACCTGATGGGAGCCGCGCGCCTGGTCGGAGCGCTGAAGGCATCAGGTGCGCGACCGCATCTCGTGCACGTTTCCACGGCATATGTGGGTGGAATGCTGCGCGGCCTCGTGCGTGAAGAGCCGCCGCTCGACCCAGGCCTCAACTGGCGTCACGAGGCGGCCGTGCTCACTACCCTTCGCGGTCCTGTCGAAGAGGAGTCGCGGCGGCCCGAGATTCTGAAGCGCCTTCGGCGTCAGGCGCAATCGCGCATGGGACCGGCCGGCACGCCGGCGGTGGCGCGAGCGACCGAGCGCCTGCGCGAGAAATGGGTCAAGGACCGCTTGATCGAACGGGGGCGGGTGCACGCGAACTCGATGGGCTTTGCCGACATCTACTCGTTCACGAAGGCGATGGCTGAGCACGCGGTGGTGGAGCTGCACGGCGACATCCCGCTGTCGATCGTGAGGCCGTCGATCATCGAGAGCGCGCTCGACGAGCCATTCCCCGGTTGGCTCGAGGGGTTCCGCATGGCGGAGCCGTTGATCCTCGCGTTCGGCCGCGGCATTCTGCGCGACTTCTCGGGCCTCCCAGATTCGTTGCTCGACATCATCCCGGCGGACTTTGTCGTCAACACCGTGCTCGCGGTCGCGGCGAGTCCCCCGCCCGATTCGAAGCCCCGCGTCTACCACGCAGCTTCCGGGAGTCGCAACCCACTGCGCTTCCGCCAGATGACGGACGAGGCGACGAGCTATTTCACGGAGCACCCGCTGCGGGACCGTTACGGGCAGGCGATCGGTACACCGACCTGGACGTACCCAACCCGAGGCGAGCTTGCGGCCAAGGGTGAGGTGGCGCTGAAATTCGTGAGCGCCGCCCAGTGGGCGGTCGAGCGATTGCCGCTGGGGGCGAGCGTGGCCGACCTTTCGGACGATCTCAACGGCGAGCGCGAACGCCTGGAGCGCGGCCTCAACCTGATCCAGCTGTATGGCGTCTACACGGAGGTCGACTGCATCTTCGACACTCGCAACTTGATGTCCGTTTGGGAACGCGTGCCGCCGGACGAGCGCAAGACGTTTCCATTCGACGCCGCTCTTTACAAGTGGGAGCATTACTTCCAGGACGTCCACTTTCCAACGGTCGTGCGCATGTCCCGCGCGGAGACGGTCGCGCGCAAGGGCCGCCAGCCGAGCGGCAGCACGACGCCCAAGCCTGAGTCCAATTCCGTGCGCTCCGCCATCGAGAAGCGCACCGGCCGCGCCGACGTCCTCGCGGTGTTCGATGTCGACGGGACGTTGGTCGAGACCAACGTCGTCGAATACTTCCTGTGGATGCGCCTGCGGGCGCAGCCGGTGGACGAGTGGCCGGCTTTCATGGCCCAGATGGCTCGCGAGGCGCCGCGCTGGCTCTACCTCGAGCGCCGGTCGCGCGCCGAGTTCCAGCGCAGCTTCTATCGCGAATACGACGGGCTGGATTACGAGGTCATGAAGCGGCTGGGGCGCGAGGCTCTGAACGCGGTGACGTTGCGGCGCATTTATCCGGAGGGCATGCGCCGGATTCGAGAGCACAAGCGCGCCGGCCACCGTGTGCTGCTCCTGACCGGGGCACTCGACGTGGTCGTCGAACCGCTCGCGGAACTACTGGAGGTGGAGGTCGACTGCGCCCACCTGCTGGTGAAGGACGGCCGCTTGACCGGAGACCTTGACGCGCCGCCCCCGGCGGGCGAGGCGCGCGGTGTCCTTCTCGAGGAATATGCGTCAAGGAACGCGCTCGTCCTCGCGGAGAGCTTCGCCTACGCAGATTCGCTGTCCGACCTGCCGATGCTCGAGCTGGTCGGAACGCCCGTGGCGGTGAACCCCGATGCGCGCCTCTCGCAGGTCGCCGGGCAGCGCGGCTGGCGTGTGGAGCGCTGGCGGATGGCGCCGGGCAACTGGCGCCTGCCGATGCCCGACCCGCGCTCGCCCGAGTACAGGGAGGCGGTGAGACGCTAGCCCTCACATATGAGAGATCGATTCCGTCGTACGCCATCGTGAAGGCGGCCGGCGGGAGGCCCGAGGTGGCCACCAGCGCGCTGTCGATGCTGCACCTGGGCGACGTGCCCGAGCCCGAGCTGCCCGCACACGATTGGGTGTTTGTGTCGCCGACGCTCTCAGGGATCTGCGGCTCCGACCTCTCGGCGATCGGCGGCCACGCTTCGCTTTATCTCGACCCGCTGACCAGCTACCCATTCGTACCGGGTCACGAGGTGGTGGGCACGCTCGGCGACGGGTCGCGAGTGGTGATCGAACCGGCCCTGGGCTGCATGGTGCGGGGGATCGAGCCACCCTGCCCGCGCTGTGCCGAGGGCCGGCCGGGCCTTTGCTACAACGTCACGGAAGGACCGATCGAGGTCGGCCTCCAGACCGGGTACTGCGCCGACACCGGCGGAGGCTGGGGCGAGACGCTCGTAGCTCATCCAAGCCAGCTGCATCCAGTGCCGGAAACGCTCTCAGATGAGGCCGCGGTGCTGATCGAGCCGTTTGCCTGCTGCATTCACGCCGCGTTCAGGGGCGGGGCAACCAAGGACGACATCGTCGTCGTGATGGGGGCGGGCACGATCGGCCTGCTCACGGTGGCCGCGATCCGCTTGTTCACGCCGCCGAAGCGCTTGATCGCGGTCGCCAAGCATCCGACCCAGCGCGAGCTCGCGACCAAATTGGGCGCCGACCAGGTGGTCAATCCAGCCGACGTCTTTCAGCGCATTCGTTTCGCCACCGGGGCTCGGAGGCTCGATGGCATGAACCGCTCGCTCTTGCTCGGCGGCGCGGATGTCACGTTCGAATGCGTGGGCCGCGCCGGCAGCCTCAACGACGCCGTCCGCTTCACACGCGAAGGCGGCACCCTGGTCGCGGTCGGGATGCCAGGCGAGGAAAAGGTCGACTGGGCCGCGATCTGGCAGCGGGAGCTGACCGTGATGGGCGCCTACGCGTACGGTACGGAGCCGAAGCGCAAAGGCAAGCGCACGTTCCAGCTTGCGCTCGCGGCGGCGCCTGCGCTGCACCTGGAATCGCTGACCGGTCCCTTGTTCGGCCTGGGCGAGTATCGCGACGCGATCGCGTATGCGATGAGCGCGGGCCGCCTGGGGGCGGTGAAGGTCGCGTTTGACCTGCGAGGATTGAAAATCTGATGGCAAGGCCAGGCGCCGTAATCGAGGTCGATCGCAACACTCCGCCTGTCCTCTTCCATTTCGGAGAGGGTGTGCGGCTAGAGAAGCTGCCGCTCGGCGCTCGCATCGTGTACCCGCCGGACCCGCTCGAGCCGATGACCAATCCGGAGCGCGCCATCAAGCGGGCGCTGACCAAGCCCCTGGAAGACGATCCCCTCAAGTCGCTGCTTCGGAAGGGGATGAAGCTGACGATCGCGTTCGACGACCTCTCGCTGCCGCTCCCGCCGATGGCCGCGCCCGACGTTCGCCAGCTCGTCATGGAAGAGGTGATCGACATGGCTGCCGAGGCGGGTGTGGAGGACATCCACCTCATCGCCGCGCTCGGCCTGCATCGCCGCATGACGGCCGACGAGATCCGCCACATCGTCGGCGACCGGATCTTCAGCACGTTCTGGCCCGACCGTCTCTATCAGCACGACGGCGAGGATCCCGAGGCCAACGTCTACATCGGCAAGACAGCCGAGGGCGAAGAGGTCACGCTCCACAAACGCGCGACCGAGTCCGACCTCGTCGTTTACGTGAACCTGACGCTCGTTCCAATGGACGGCGGGCACAAGTCGATGTCCACCGGGCTCGCCAGCTATCGGGGAATTCGCGCGCATCACAACGTCAAGACACTGTTGGCCTCACGCTCGTACATGAACCCGCCGGACTCCGCGCTGCACCATTCCTGTGTACGTCAGGGTCAGCTCATCGAAGACACGGTGCGCGTCTTCCATATCGAGACCACGGTCAACAACCACGCTTTTCCTGCCATCGCCAACTTCATGCAGAAGCGCGAAACCGACTGGACCGCGCAGGACCAGGCGATGTTCCTGGGCATGAAGCAGCTCACCGACCTCGCGCCGCCTGCGTTCAAGCGCAACGTCTTCCATGCCATGCGCGCGCCATACGGTTTGACCGGAGTGAATGCCGGCCAGGTCGATGCCGTGCATGAGAAGACCCTCGAGAGCGTGCGCAACCAGATCGCCGTGCGGGTCGAAGGCCAGACCGACATCGTCACGATCGGCGTTCCGTACCTCGGGCCGTACAACGTCAACGCGCCCATGAACCCGGTGCTGGTCGTCTGCATGGGGCTGGGCTACCTGTTCAATTTCTACCG
>WNFD01003567.1_pt1 | contig 15643 bp, 20 predicted proteins | sample 5400491 | NCBI WGS metagenome assembly WNFD01 (sample SAMN13153343, study PRJNA577476) | soil metagenome | isolation source: 120 cm saprolite under Douglas fir tree site 2 hole 2 replicate 2 | place: USA:California | collected 2015-04-18 | reverse complement strand
GATACGCCGGAGAAGAGAAGGAGTGCGAAGAATAACTTCGTCATCTCGCCGACCGACGAAGCTGCGGGGAAGTCAGAACCTCCGGATTGACGACATTGATGGGTGTACCGGCTGCGTACGCGGTGATCTGGTCGAAGATGTCTGCGAATTGAATCTCATACTCGTCGCGCGAGACGTAGCCGATGTGAGGCGTGCAAACGACGTTGCTGAGCTGGAAGAGCGGATAGGAAGGACTGGTGATGGGCTCCTCTTCATAAATATCCACCGCCGCCATACCGGGACGACCCGCTTGCAGTGCGTTGAGTAGCGCCCCGGGCTCAATCAGCGGCGCGCGGCTGGTATTGACGAGCAACGCGGTCGGCTTCATTCGAGCCAGATCGGCGGCGGTCACGATCCCGCGTGTGGCTTCGACCAGGCGAAGATGCAGGGAAATGATGTCGCACTCCTCGAAAAAAACCTGCTTGCTGGGCGCCACCGCATAGCCGTCGGTCTCGGCGCGCCTGAGCGTCGCATCTCGTCCCCATATCCGCACTTTCATACCAAATGCCTTGCCGTAGCCTGCAACCACGCCACCAATTCTGCCGTAGCCCTAGATTCCCAGCGTTTTCTCACGCAGGCTGTTCCCAACGCCGATCTGCCATTTGCCCGCCTTGAGCGCAGCCATCTGTTGTGGGATCTGGCGCATTGCCGCAAGCACCAGTCCCCAGGTGAGCTCGGCTGCGGCATATGATGGCGTGCCTGCATGAAGGTTTGAGGAGACGATCACGCCGAGCCGAGTGCAGGCCTCCAGATCAATGTGTGGATAAACGCTGCGCTGGCTGATGGAGCTTCAATTTCGGCAGACGCTCGAGAAGGGGAGCGCGGATTTTGGTTCTCTCCCGGATGAGCACCAACCCTTCAGCGTCTTTCAGCCGTTCGGCGAGTGCGTCGACCTCCTGGACGTGATCGGTCCAGATCTTCACCTCATGGCCAGCAAGCTTTCGGAAGCATTCGAGCAACCGAAGCGTGTCGTGGTAATCGTCCAGGATCGAAACCTTCATGAAGTAAGATCTATCACTGGAGGGTTGGCCATGAAGCGTTTGCAATCTGTGGTTCTTCTTCTCGTTTCCTCACCAGTTTGGGCGAAGTCCCCAACCGTCACGATTACGCCGTTGGGCGCGCGAACCGGCGAATTCTGTCAGGTGGATCGTGCCCTGCTCTTCCAGGACCCGACCGGGGTCAGGATTCTCTACGACGCCGGCCGAACTGTAGCCGGGAGCGATGATCGGCGGCTCGGCGACGTTCACGTCGTGCTGTTGACGCACGTACATGCTGACCATTTGGGCGATGTCAAGCTGGCCCAGGATCCTGATGATCCTTCATCGAGCTGTGGAGGGGACCTCAGGACAAGCCCGACGCTGCCTTACTCGAACGTCGCGGAGATTGCGGTGGGGAAGAACTCGGCGGTTCTTGTCTCGGCCGACGTGAGCACGTTTTTGGCTAACAAGATCGCAAGCCTACGCGGAGTGCCCACTCCCTCCTGCGCCGCTGGCAGTGAAGTCCTGGTTCCTCGCTCAGAGCCTTGCACTTCCAACATCGGATTCGGAGCCAAGCGTACGGTCACGATGCAGGCCGGCACGCCAGGCGTTCGAATCACGGTTGTCCACGCTGAGCATGGCAACGGATTGGACCCAGCTTTTCTGATCGGGCCTGAGAGGGAGAATTTGGCGTCCAATGGCCTGCTCGCGCCGATGGGCCCGGCACTCGGCTTCGTCCTGAGCTTCAGCAACGGGCTGACCGTGTATCTGACCGGGGATACCTCCCAAACCTCCGATATGGCGACGATCGTTCGCGACTATTACGCTCCGAAACTGGTGGTCTTCAACATCGGCGACATCTTCACCACCGGACCGGAAGAGGCTGCCTTTGCCGCAACCGCGCTGCTCGACCCCCAAGCCGTAATCCCAGAACACGCGAACGAGGTGGCGACACGCAATGGGCAAGTCATTCCCGGAACGAAGACCGCTCGATTCATCGAGATGATTGGAAAATTGCCCGCGTACCCGCCACTGAGCGGTCGGACGATGCAATTTGATGGAGATGGCAACTGCGTCTCAGGCTGCGGGGCCAAAAGGGCTCACAGGTGAAGCGGGCGACCGTCGTGTTCGGATTCCTGGCGGGAGCGCTCGCGGTTCCGCTGTTCCACCAGGTCATGCTCGCGATACTGTACGCGAGCCATTTCGTGGCTCGCGCCCCGTTCGCGCTTCAGCCAACCAAACCACTGGGCCTTCCCGCGGTGGTTTCCCTGACGTTCTGGGGCGGCGTGTGGGGGATCATTTTCGCGATGGTCGGCTCGCGGCGCGGTTACGCATTCGCGGTGCTGTTCGGCGCAATTTTCCCCACAGTGGTTGCCTGGTTCGTGGTGCTACCCCTCAAGGGAATCCCCGCGGGCGGCGGCTGGGCGCCGAGGGGAGTGGCAAGCGCGCTGCTGGTCAACGGGGCATGGGGCCTTGGCACCGCCGTGTTCCTGAGGATTTTTTCTCCCGGCCGCTAGGCCAAGTCAGCAATGACTAACTGCAGTCTGAATCTCTTCTAGGGTGTCCTGACTGGCGAGGTTGATGTGCTTGGCGAGTAGCTCTTGCTCGTGCTGCCAGTGTTCAGAGCATTTGGCCATCAGTTCCCGCTGGGTGTCGATACAGTCGGGAACGGCGTGGATCGACAGCAACCTGGTGAGTGCGTCGAGCAACCCTCGAATGACTTGATGGTCGGCCTTAGCCTTCACTAAAGCCTCGGTCGGTTCCTCGAGACGTTCGAGAATTGGAAAGAGCGTCTTCTCCTCCAGTCTCATGGCGCGCTCCTCAGCATGTCGGACTTCTCCAAGCTGCTTCGCCGCGGTTTGAAAAGAGCCGCGCTGAACAAGGCAAGCCACATCCTCAAGCGTTCTTCTCGAAATTGGCTGTTCCTCCAATCGGCGCCGACGCAAATAAGGCGCTAGACATTCGTCCCAGAGCGCGGAGCCCATATCGATCTGCCCCTTTCGCGTCCTACGGCAAGTAAATAAATACTTCGAATCGACCGCGGACTGCAACAGCCCAGCGTCGGAATCCCCACCACTGTACTGCAGTCGTAACTGGCAACAGCCACTGGCCCGTGGGAGCGGTTCACTGCTTGCCGCTCATCCAACAGTGTCGCGCACGGTCAGCACCGGCACGGGCGACAGCCGGACGATCTTCTCGGCGACGCTGCCGAGCAGAGCATGGCTGACGCCACGACGCCCGTGCGTACCCATCACGACCAAATCCGCGCGCACTTCCTCAGCTGCACTGAGGATCTCGCGCCAGGGCACTCCGCTTCGAAGAATGGCCTTGGCCTGGGGCAGCTTCTGCTGCACGGAGGCGAGCGTACTATTCAGCTGCTCGCGCGCCGCCTGTTCGATCGGAGTAAACAGGTCGACCACGATCGACTCCGCTTGAGGATATGCGTAGAGGGGGATCTCATATGCGTGGAATAGGGTCAGTTTCGCTCCGAACTTCGCTGCCAGGTCGATGCCGAGATTGACGGCGCGCACCGACGGCTCGCCGAAATCGGTGGGGACCAGAATGTGCTTAAAGTCCATGCGGGCCGCCCCTAGGCAACGACGCTTTAGCACCGTTGCCCCACCCTTTCTAGAGACCATCGCGAGGAGGACGCTTCTAACGTCGGGTTGCCGCTTCCGAGATTAGGTCCGCATACCGATTTCGTGGATCGCGTGGATCGGTTCCATCCCGAAAATAGAACGTATGCATGTCCCAATCATCTGGGCGTGCATCATTTGCAAAAACCCATGGAGCAACTCCAGCGAGACCCGTTTTGCGCGCGCAGTGAAGCCATCCCCGGTACATCGCGCGCCTCTCCGCCAAACCAAAGCTCCCGCTGTTCCTGAGCCCAAACTCGCCGAGGACCAGCGGCTTGCCCAGTTGCCGAGCCTGATTTGCGTGCTCATAAATCCATCGCGCTCCGGCGAGGGCAACTTGATGGAATGCAATGTTCCATGTTTCAGGAAAATAATGAATGCTTCCAAAGTCGACATAACTGGATTCGAGATTTTTTCGAAAATGGTCCGTGCCTTGGAAGAGACTTGGGCCAGCATGCCGCCAAAAAGTCTCATCGTATCCGGCGTACGATGATTCGAACCCTTCTGCTCCCGTTCCGATCAGCTTTCCTGGCGACAGCGATTTCAGCTGGGCGCCGATCTCGTCGATCCAGACCCGAAGCGCGTCACCCTGCCCGTCCAATCCCCGATTGCGCGGCTCGTTTAATAGCTCCCACGCCAAGACTGCTGGATGATCTCCATAACGCAGGCCGTCCATCGTGTTGATGCGATTCAACAGACCGCGAAGATGTTGTTTGTAGTGGTCGATCACCGCCCGCTCAGTAAAAAAGCGCGGGTCGCCTTCGATTGGACCGGGTAATCCCGCCCAAGCAACATATTGTCGTGCTCCGCCGTAATCGTTCCAGTAATTGCCGAGGGGCAAGATCAGTTGAATGCCACGAGCCGACGCTCGGGCGAGAACCAAATCCAATCCGCGCAGCGCGATCTCGTCGTACTGCAGCGGCCCGATTTGGATCGCCGAATCCCAGGCCTTTTCGGGTGCATCATTGAAACCCCAGGTGCGAACAACCGATACTCCCAGGGCCAGTGCCTTGGCGAAGACTTCCTCGATGATCGGGCTTGCGAAGTCCCCACGGCGAATTGCTCTGGCGGCTTCTTCCTGCAGATAAAAGGAATTCAGTGCCACGAAGTAGGGCTTTGAGCCGAGTTGGGCGAGCGGTTGATCAGGACAAGCGGACGCGTCCGACTCGAACTCGTCCGGTCCGGAGGTCCCGCACGCGCCGATAATCCAGCCGAGGACGAGTAATCCCGTGCCTCGGCGCTGACAGACATCGAGCATCAACCGCCCTGCTTCCCGGTGAGGTTCACTCGTACCACGGTTCGTGCTGCGCTCCGCCGTGGTTTTCGAAGCGTTCAGCCGGTTCCTGTCGCCAACAGAACGGGATCTCGTCTTTTACTCACGGTGCCGTGTAGCACCACCATCGAGCCCAATCGGCGAACGCCCGGCGTCGACAGCAGTACATAATCAATCCAATGCAGAAAGTTGGACATCGACTTGCGGTGAGCCGGCGCTGACTCGTAGTTGTTTTGTAGGAGCAGGAATCGGTCGAAGAACCCCAGGAACTGAAAGTGACGCACTTTCAGTTCAGGGAGGTAGCGGCGAATGAGATCCAGCTCCCACCGGTTGAGCGGCCGTTCATTGGGTGTGGCGTCGGTGTGAATTGGAACTTTTCTTCGCAAGCGACGCAGAGTTTGATTCAAACAAATCGGCTCCGAGAAAATCACGAGCGCGTTAGGCTTGGCCCAGAAGAGCATCTTCGCCAATACCAGTTCCAGCTGCGGGAGGACGTGGTGCAAGATCCCGTCGCCCCAGATCACGTCGATACAGCTTTCGGGAAGCTCGAACAGCTCGATCGGAGAACAATGGAAGGAAGTCTGGGCTTCGACCCGGTTGATCTTCGCCCGTTCGTTGGCGAGCGCGATCGACTTTTGCGAGAGGTCGACTCCGATCACCGAGGCCCCACGCTGAGCCAGCAGCACGGAGTTGGTTCCATCACCACAGCCGAGATCCAAAACCTGTTTGCCCTTCAGGTCCTGAACCAGACGAAACCGAAATTCCTTGTTGAATCGCCTCCGCGGAGATCCAGCCGCATAGCGTTGAAGCGTCACGTGAGGGAGCGGACTGAGCGTTGTTGCTGCCTCGGCCGCAAATCGATCAAAGAACTTCGCCTCGGATCGCCACCGTTCGTCCTGCCCCCTCACACCCCCGTACCTCCCTCCAACGGTCGGAAGAGAAGGTGGACGCGACGGATGGATCTGTCAACCTGCTGGAAAGGCTGAGCCCGACCTGACACAGAACACAGGAAGGATTAGGTTGGTGGCAATTCAGCCTGGCGGCCAAGGCCCATTTAACCCGCTTACTTTTCGTTCCCAGAAAGCTGCGCTCGTGGATTCGGAACACCGGATTAGGTTCGAGCAGGTTTTTGGGCGTGCACCGGCGATATCCGCGAGCGCGCCCGGCCGCGTGAACCTGATCGGGGATCATACCGACTACAACGGCGGGTTTGTCTTCCCGAGCGCTATCCCACAATGCACCAGCGTCTTGATCGGGCCACGCGATGACCACCGGGTCCGTGTCGTGAGCGACAGCGTCGGCTCTGAGAATTTGCTCGAGTATCAGCTTGGCGGGGAGCAACCCGGACGCGGATGGCTGGACTATGTGCAAGGCGCCACAGCGCTGCTCCGCGGGGAAGCACATCGCTGCTCGGGTTTCGACTTGAGCATCAAGTCTGAGATTCCCCTGGGAAGCGGATTGGCCTCAAGCGCAGCATTGGTCGTTGCAGTCCTACGCGCCCTGCGCGTGGCCTTTGGGCATCCGGATGGTGACGTCGAGCTTGCCTTGATCGGCCAGCGAGTTGAGACCGAGTTCGTCGGAGCCCCGGTGGGCGTGATGGATCCGATGGTTTGCAGTCTCGGTGAGAGCGGCCAGGGTCTGTTCATCGACACTCGTACGCTCGAGTACGTTCGCGTACCCTTTCCAGACAGAGTAGAGCCGCTGGTGATCAGCTCCGGGCTCGCGCATCAGCACGCGACTGGCGATTACCGAATCCGGCGCTCGGAATGCGAGCGGGCCGCTCAGCTGCTTGGAATCAATCAACTTCGAGATCTCACCTCGGATCACCTGGTCCAAGTGGCGGGGCTTCCCCGGCCTCTGAATCGGCGCGCGCGCCACGTTTTCGCCGAGGATCAGCGTGTCTTGGCGATGGTCAAAGCCTTCCAGACCGGTGATGTCGATGCACTTGGCCCCCTGCTGCGCGCTTCCCACGCGTCGATGCGAGATGATTTCGAAGTCTCGACGCCGGAGATTGATCTGCTGGTCGAGCTTGGCTGCCGCGAGCTTGGGGTTCTGGGTGCGCGATTGACCGGAGGTGGATTCGGCGGCTCGGTCGTGATGCTGGCGAAAAAGGGCGAAGCCAGCACCGCTGGCGCTCGGATTGTCCAGCACTACTTCGAGCGCACCGGTGGCCTCGCCCGAATGTTGGTTCCTCCGCCCTAAACGGGTTGCACGCACCCGCAACTGGCGTATCCAGCGGGCATGCGTTAATCGCGTCCGGTGCGAGACGCGTACGATCCATTCATACGGGGTCGATTTCCTGCCGGTGTGCGCACCCTTGAAGCACTCGATACAGCGCGCGACCGACTTTTTACGTATGAACTCTGGTACCCCGCGGACGCCCGGCATGCGAGCCAAGATTTGTCGCCAGAAACCCAGGACGTCTTCGCTGTTCCGTTGCTCAACAAAGCGCGAAGCCAATTCGCGGTGCGCAATGCGGCGGCCGAGCCTGGAACCTACCCGTTGGTCATCTTCTCGCATGCGAGTGGGCAAAATCGGCGGAGTTCGACGTTTCTCTGCACGCACCTGAGCAGCCACGGGTATTTGGTCGCGGCCTTGGATCATTCCGAGGTCATCAGCGCGGATCTGGCGCGTAGGGATGATGAGTCCGAGGAGCAAAAGGCTGCCCGAACAGAGGCTTGGATCGCGAACCGTGTGCCCGACGCACGCTTTCTCCTCGATCATCTGCTCAATCCTGCAGCCTGCGGCCCGGAACTTCAGGTTGATCCCACTCGGATTGGAATCGTGGGACACAGCTTCGGAGGTTGGACCGCGCTCGCGGCAACTGAGACTGACCGGCGAATCCGAGCGGTGGTGGCCCTCGCCCCAGCCGGAAGCTCCGAGGCAAAGCCTGGAATCCTTCCGGTAGGACTGACTTTCAACTGGGATCGCGACGTTCCCGCACTCTATCTGGTCGCCGAGCAGGATATTTCGCTTCCACTCGCTGGGATGTACGAGCTGTTTGAAAGGACGCCAGCGACAAAACAAATGGTCATTTTGCGCCGAGCCGACCATCTCCACTTCCTCGACGATGCAGAGCAGATACACGAGTCGGTTCGGAAAATGCGGTTCACGGGAGAGCTGGCGTGGATTTCGAAGGAGATGCGGCCGATTGCGGAACTCTGTTCAGGGGATCAGGCTCAGCTGTTTGTACGTGGGCTCACCCTGTGTCACATGGATGCAAGATTGCGGCATCAGGAGGACGCTCAACGCTTCTTGGTCGGTGATATCGAAGGGGAATTGGCAGCGCGCGGCGTCGCGGTCGTTTTGCACAAGCCGTGAGTCCGAGCCTATTGGGTGCCCTTGATCGTTGTTCGCTGCCTCCCCTTCCGGACCCATTTTGCAGCGATGCGCTCAAGGTCACCCCGTCTATACCGACAGCAGCCGCCCGGTGTACGCAGAAACACCAGAGCACCGCGGTCGGTGATCGCCTGGACTCTATCGAGGGAAAGCTTCAGCAGCTTCGCCGCATCGGCCAGGCTGAGCAGCTCGTCGGGATCTCGGCGTGGCAAGGTTCGTGCTCCTATTTTGAGGCAACGCGGACAGTTATCCAGGTCCCAGGAGTTGGCAAGCCTCGAGGGGACTCAGCACACCGCTGCTGTTGGTTTCTTGACCGTAGGTGATAAGCACGCCGACAAACAGGTGACGAGGCGTCGGGGTCTGCTGGTTTGGCTCGCAATCAAAGTCGGAGTCCTCTGGCGCGCCGGGCGCGCTGGCGTTAAGGTCTTCGCCCCACTTGTAGAGGAGGTATTTCAATGGCTTTGCGTATCGGCGACGAGGCCCCCAACTTCACTGCCCAGACCACCCAAGGTCCGATCGACTTCCACCAGTGGATCGGCAATCAATGGGCGATTCTCTTCTCCCATCCCAAGGACTTCACCCCCGTTTGTACCACCGAGCTCGGCTACATGGCGCGCATGAAACCTGAGTTCGACAAGCGAAACACCAAGATCATCGGCTTGAGCGTGGACTCGGTGGAGGACCACAAGAAGTGGTCGAAGGACATCGAGGAGACCCAGGGTACCGCGCCGAACTACCCGATGATTGGTGACGGGGACTTCAAGGTTGCCAAGCTATACGACATGCTTCCGGCGACGGTTTCCGGTGACGCGAAGTCGCGCACGCCCGCGGACAACGCCACCGTGCGGGCGGTGTTCATCATTGGGCCTGACAAGAAGATCAAGGCGACGTTGATGTATCCAATGACCAGCGGCCGTAACTTCGACGAGGTGCTGCGCCTGCTCGATTCGATCCAGCTCACCGCGAAACACAGGGTGGCGACCCCCGTGAATTGGAAGCAGGGACAGGACGTGATCATCGCCGGTTCGGTGAGCGACGAAGAGGCGAAGAAGCAATTCCCTCAAGGTTGGAAGTCGCCCAAGCCGTATCTGCGCATCACCCAACAGCCCAAGTAAACGAGGCGAAGCGGCTGGCTCGACGTTGAGCGGTCGCGGCGTGGTGTTGACTTTTGATGGTTCGATGTTGCAGATTTTCGAAACACTATCGACTGACAACACCAACCCATGGTCAATGCGGACACTCATCGGCGGATCTTCGTTCTCCAAGCGGAGATCTGCCGGGGGTTGGCACACCCGGTTCGGCTCGAGATCGTCCATCTCCTCGGGTCGGAGGAGATGTCTTTCGGGGATTTGCTTAAGCGGATGGGGGTCAGCAAGACCAAGCTGTCACAACATCTGGCCGTGCTCCGGCGCGCCCGCATTGTCACCGCTCGCCGGGACGCAGCTCGCGTCTTCTACCAGCTGACGCATCCCGAAATCGAAACCGCGTGCGAGGCCGTCACTCAGGTGCTCACCCAACACCTCGCAGAGCTTCAGAACGAAACGACCGTCCTGCTCCGCCGCGTCAGCGGCGCGCGCAGGCGCTGAGATAGGAGGCTAGCGATGCCCGAGGCCGCGGCTAAGACGCTCGATACCAAGGGCGATCTCTGTCCGATGCCCGTCGTCAAGGCGAGCAAAGCGATCAAGGAGCTGAGCGTTGGCCAGGTCCTCGAGATTTTAGCGACTGACCCCGCGTCCAAGCCGGACTTCGCAGCCTGGTCGAAGATGACCGGCCACAAGTTGCTCTCGACCAGCGAAGATGCCGGCCCGCCGAAAGTGTTCCGTTTCATGATTCAGCGATCGAGGTGAGTTCTATGGGAGAAGTCGCAATCCGGCCGGCCCCCCTGACGAGCGAGGCTCCAGCCGAGGTCGAAGCGCCGTCACCTGCGCCAATCGCGAAGCGGCTGGTAATCGTCCTTACCAAGGCCACGCTCGACGAGGCCTACCCTGCGTTCATCCTGGCGAACACCGGCGCGGCCAGCGGAATGGAGGTGGACCTCTACTTCACTTTCTGGGGGATGAAGCTGCTCGACAAACGAACCGCCAAGAAGACCAAACTGTCGCCGGTCGGGAATCCCGCAATGGGCATGCCCAATCTCCTGGCGGTGCTTCCCGGTGCCACCGCGATGGCCACCGCGATGATGAAGCGGAAGATCAAGAAGTACTGGCCGACGATCCCCGAGATGATGCAACAGGCGAAGGAAATGGGGGTACGAATGCATGCCTGCTCGCCAACGATGGGGCTGATGGGCCTGAAAGAGACGGACCTGATCGAGGGCGTGGACATCGTCGGCGCCTCGGCCTTCCTCGGTTGGGCATCGGATAATGCAGTTACGATCTTCATCTGAACATGCGCGCGTTCTTGACCAGGGCGGAAAAGGCCCGGACCCGGCTCGGCCGCCTCAATCAGCAGGGGTGGCTCTACGGAGGGCTGCCCGGCCTTCAGTGGGAGGTCGAGAACGCGCGCAAAGCTGACCCGGAGGTAATGCGCTCGATTCGCGACGACGTGCAGAGCCACGCTGCATTCCACGACTACTACCGTGCGTGCATCAACTGCGGAAATTGCACCGCGGTCTGTCCGGCGTTCCGTTTCGCCGATTTTGGCCCGCGGATCGTGGTGCAGAAAGTGATGCACTCGCGCGACGAACCCGAGCTGCTCTACCAGATGGTCGATCAATACATCTGGGCCTGTTTCCAGTGCTACGCGTGCTGGGACGTTTGCCCGGCGCAGAACAACCCCGGCGGCCTGGTGGCGATCATCAAGGAGGCGGCGGTGCGACACGGCCTCGAGTCCACCAAGAAGACGCTCGAGCCGTACAGCCGGATCCTCTACAAGCTCGCCACCACCGGCACACAGATTACTCCCGACATGCACTCGAGCGTTGCCCTCTTCCGTGATTGGGGGCCGCACAAGGCCGAGCTGGCCAGCCACCTCAAGGAATACCGCGACGCGGTTCCGGTCGAAACGCTCGCCGGCGTCACCGACAAAAGCTGGAACGTCGATCCCAAGACCATCGACGAGCTGCTCACGATCGAGAAGGAATCTGGGGTGATCGACATGCTGAAGAGCTCTGCCAAAGACGTCGGTGACGTGGTCGAAGAGGCCGCGGCGGAAGCGATGGCCAGAAAGGACGACCATGACTGAGCCAAGCGCCAGCGGCCTATTCGACCGCGCAAAATTTGCGAGCAACGCCCGCCTCACTGCCGGAACGACCGAGGAGTACCTGCGGATGCTCGAGCGGATGAGAGAGCTGGAAAAGCGCGGCGAGCTCTGCCTGCACCACGTCAAAGACACCTATCAACCGACGACGGTCCGCACGCTCAGCCGGCGGGAGAAGCGCATCCCCACCGTCGACCTGTGGCAGCACAAGTCGTGCGGTCAGTGCGGGCACATCCCCGGTTACGTCACCGCGCTCTACTGGATCATGGCCGAGCTGGGGGTCCCCTTCGTCGACGACACCAACCAAACCTCGTGCACCGCCTGGAACTATTACGGCTCGGGCACCTCCAACCCGGTCGCACTCTCGGCGGTCTTCGTGCGCAACATGCACGTCGCCTGGCAGAAGGATGCTTACCCACTGATCCACTGCGGCACCAGCTACGGCGACTACAAAGAAGTCCGGTATCTGCTGGTGATGAATGACGAGCTGCGCGAGCGGGTGCGCACGATTCTCCAGAAGATCGGCCGCGACATCGTCATCCCCGAGGAGCTGGTCCATTACAGCGAGTGGTTGCACGTCATCCGCGATCGGCTCGCCGAGCGGCGCAAGCTCGATCTCTCGAAGATCAAGGTCGTCGTCCACTCCGCCTGCCACTGCTACAAGATGATGTCCGAGGACTTTACTTACGACGACGCGATTTTGGACGGCCTTCGGCCGGCGCCGATTACCAGCGTGGCGCTCGCGCTCGGGGCGCAGATCGCCGACTACAGCAACTGGTACGACTGCTGCGGATTTGGCTTTAGGCACATACTCACCGAGCGCGAGATGAGCCGGTCCTTCGCATACTTCCGAAAGATTCAGCCGATCGTGCGTGAGACCCAAGCAGACGTCTTGCTCACCCACGACACCGGTTGCGTGACGACGCTGGACAAGAGTCAGGTGGTCCCACTCGCGCACGGCTACAAGGAGACGGTCCCGGTTCTCTCCGACGCGCAGTTCGCCGCGCTCGCGATGGGAGCTCATCCCTTCATCGTCTGCCAGGTCCACTGGCACGTCGCGGACTGGCGGCCGCTGCTCCAAAAGATGGGCATCGACGCCGAGAAAGCGTGGAACGAGTATCGCGAGTACGTTGAGAACGTGAAACGCGGGATGAAGCCGAACTTCATCCGCTCCCCGCCGAGAACCCACGCATGAGCGACTCCGGGCGTGTCCTGGTGATCGGCGGCGGACCCGCGGGCTTGCGCGCGGCCGCCGATCTCGCCGCTCTCGGGATCCCCGTCGTCCTGGTCGAAAGGCGCGGCGAGCTGGGCGGAGCGCCGATTCGCTGGAAGTACAAGACGCTCGCTCCAGAGCTGAGGCCGACCGAGGAAGTGATGGGACCGATGATTTCCGAGGTCGAATCCCATCCGCTGGTGAAAGTACACCGCAACTCGGTCGTCGAGCGCGTCTCAGGCCCGGCTGGAAATTTTCGGATCGCGCTGGGCGAGAGCGGCGGGGGTGCGCAGGAGCTTGGAGTCGGGGCAATCATCACCGCCACCGGCTTTGAACACTTCGACGCGAGCCGCGATCCCCGCTACGAGTACGGCCGCGCCGCCAATGTAATCGGAATTCACGAGCTCGAGGGAATGCTCAAGGACGGGCGGGTGGTTTGCAAAGACGGTCGCAAGCCAGAGCGGATCGCGTTTGTCTTCTGCGTCGGATCGCGCGACCGTGCGACCAACCCCTGGTGCTGCACGGTGTGTTGCGGGGTGAGCATCAAGCAGGGCATCGAGCTCAAGCAGCTGCTCAAGGATGTTGAGATCTACAACATCTACATCGACGTCCGGACGTTCGGGCTGTGGGAGCAACTCTACTGGAGCAGCATGGAAGAGCACGGAATCAACTTCATCCGTGGGCGCGTCTCGCAAATTTACGACACCGGAAAACAGCTTCTGGTCAAGGGTGAAGACACGCTGGTGCGCGGACCCTTCGAGGTCCTGATGGACATGGTGGTGCTCGCGGTCGGGATCACGCCCGGCGAAGGCACGGCGCAGGCGGCGAAAGCCCTCGACCTCACCTGCAACACGTTCGGCTTCTTGCAACCGCGACATCCCAACGTGCACTACGACTCCGGCAAGGCGGGCATCTTTCTCGCCGGTGCGTGCGTCGCACCGATGTCGGTCGAGGAAGCGATTCTCGCCGGCTCGGCCGCGGCGATGCAGGCGGCGAAATTCGTTCGAAAGCCGGCACTCCAAGCGGCAGCGGGCTGAGTCGGTGGCGGACACAAAGCAAAAGCCCGAGGAGAAAGGCCGCTTCATCGTCGAGCGGCAATATGTCGACGACCGCCGAATCAACGAACCGAAGAAGCTCGACGCCGGAGGGATGGACGTCTCGGGTCGCTGGGGTCTGCTGATCGAGCCGAGAACGATTACGTCGTTTGATCACACGCTGATGCGCGACGTGCAGCGCGAGGCGGGCGGCAAGTTCATCCATCGCTGCTTCCAATGCGGCAACTGCACGGCGGCCTGCCCAACGGCAGAAGAACACCCGGAATTCAACCCGCGCTATTTCATCCACGTGGTCCGGATGGGATACCAGGCCGAGCTAGAAAGAGTCCGCCAGTATGTCTACCTTTGCGCGAGCTGCGGGCGCTGCACCGAGACGTGTCCGCGAGAAGTCGACCCGGCGGGGGTGATGGCAGCGATCGGCACCGCGGTGCGGAAAACCCGATGAGACAGGGGCGCGCGTACCAGATGCTCTCGTGGGGCGCCGCGGCGGCGGTTGCCGTCGTGCTGGTCGCGTCTTGGATCGCTTTGTACCGGTTCCATGTGAATGATCAGGTTGCGTCGATCGATCGGCGGACGATCGTCTCCAAAGACGTGGTGGAACTGCTGGGCTTCGGCGCGCTCGGGATTTTGGTGGTTGGCGTTGTCGTGCGAGCGTGGAGACGAAGCGCGCCGATTCTGGTGCGGGAGACGCTCGACGCTTCGGTGTCGATCGGACGGCAAGCGGCAGCGAAGGCATTCGGCACGGCCGCAAAGGAGATCGCCCTGAGCGGGGGCATGAGTGAATGCGAGGACCTGCAGCAATGGGCTTCGCACCAGCTCGTCATGTGGGGCTTCGGCGGGCTCTTCGTTACCACCGTGCTCGACGCGCTAGTAAATCCTGCGGCCGGTCCGCTGCCGCTGCTCCATCCCGTGCGCCTGCTCGGCAATCTGACCGGCGTCGCGTTCATGAGCGGCCTCACGCTCGCACTCGCGCGGCGTGCCTTGCTCGAGCACGTTCGCGTGTCGAGCAAGCGCTCCGACTGGACATTCCTTCTGTCGCTGTGGGGGACCGGCGCGAGCGGTTTCGCGGTGCAATGGTTTGCGGACGCCGGCGCATCACGAGCGACGGCCTGGTTCTACATCGTCCACTTGATGTTCATCGCGCTCATCCTCGCCGCCGCCCCCTGGACAAAATTCATCCACGCTGTCTGGCGGCCGACCTGGGTGCTCTACCGCGCGCTCACCACCGAGCGGCGGTCATGAGCTTCGCAAGCACCATCGAAGAATGGCTGCGCGGTCGGCCGCACGTAGGGGTGGTGATGCATTTCGAGGGACTCGAGGTGCCGGCGCTCGCCGCTCGCTTGCAAAGGCTCCTCGACGATCAGGGGCTCAGCCACCGAGAAGCCATCGAGGAAGCAAACGGAGCGCCGGTGTTCAACGCGGTTGCGTCGGTCGCCGTCGGCGAGGGAATGGAGCTGTGGATCGCCGCGAGCGAAAAGCAAGGCGTGGGTTGCAAGCTCGAGCTGCGGCTCTTTCACGCGATCGAGGAGAGCGCCGAGGCTGACGAATACCTCGCGCGTTTCAGCGAGAACGTCAACGCCTGAAAGGAAACCCGATGGCCGAATCCGAGATGCGGAAGAAGTTCCTCGTGGTGATGAGCAGCGGAGCCGATGCGCCGAAAAAGGCGTTCACGCCCTTCTATTACGCGGCGGCGGCGGCCGCGATGGGTTTCGAGACCTCCATGTTCTTCCTCGCCGAGGCGCCGTCGCTTCTCAAGCCGGGTGTGGCCGAGACAATCCGCACCACCGCCGACGGCGAGCCCTTGACCAAAGTCATCGATCTCGGCCGCAAAAACGGGGTGAGGTTCCTCTGCTGCAGCGTGTCGGCGAAGGTGATCTGGAAAATCGAGGAGCAAGGCCTCCCCGAAGGGATGG
>WNFD01003562.1_pt1 | contig 15664 bp, 15 predicted proteins | sample 5400491 | NCBI WGS metagenome assembly WNFD01 (sample SAMN13153343, study PRJNA577476) | soil metagenome | isolation source: 120 cm saprolite under Douglas fir tree site 2 hole 2 replicate 2 | place: USA:California | collected 2015-04-18 | reverse complement strand
AGCCGTCATCGCCCGCGAAGGCGGGCGATCCAGTATTCCGAGGCGCCAGTGATAAAGTCGAGAAACTGCGGCGTACTGGATACTCCGCCTTCGCGGAGTATGACAGTTCTGAACGATCGCTTCCTCGCAGGCCCGCCTACACCGCCACGTGGTGCGGCTTGAACAGCCGGCCCTTTTCCACCGCCAGCACGACGCCAAGCGCTGCCAGCGTGCAGAGGAAAAACCCGGTCGCGAACGGCAGCAGCGTGCCGTCGTAATCCTGACCGATGGTCATGCCGATGCCGATGCCGAGCAGCGTGGTGATCGATCCGTACAGCGACGAAGCGGTGCCGGCGATATGGCCCTGCGGCTCCATCGCAAGTGCGGTAAAATTGGCGATCATCAGCCCGAACGCAAACATCATCAATGCCGAGAGCGCCATGAACAGCGGCAGGGGAAGCATCTGCATTTTCGCCGCCACCAGCATTGTCGCGGCGATGGCCACAAAGCCGAGCAATGCGCCGTGCGAGATCACGCGCATGCCCAGACGGCCTACTAGGCGCGAGTTGATAAAGCCGGCGATGGCGGTGCCGATGGCGATGGCGGCGAACGCCAGCGGAAAATAATGCCCGAGCTGGTAGATGTCGGTGAACACCTGCTGCGATGTGAACACGAAAGCGAACAGCGAGCCCACGACGCCGCCGGCCGCCAGCGCATAGCCCAGCGTCTGGCGGTTGGTCACGGTCTGGCGGAAGCCGTCAAAGACCTCGCCGATGACCAGCGACCTGCGCTGGGAAACCGGCAGCGTCTCCGGCATCCGCAGCGCGCTCCAGATCAGCGCCACCACGCCATACAGCATCAGCACGATGAAGATGCCGCGCCACTGCGTCAGCAGCAGCACCGCCTGGCCGAACGACGGTGCGATCACCGGTACCGCGATGAACACCATCATCGCCAGCGACATCACGCTGGCCATGCGACGGCCGGCGTAGCAGTCGCGGACGATCGAGGTGGCGATGACGCGGGTGGCCGATGTGCCAAGGCCCTGCAGCGCGCGCGCCAGCAGCAATGTCTCGAAGGAGGGGGCGGCGATCGCGAGCAGGCTGGCGATGCAGTAGACGGTCATGCCGCCGAGCAAGACCGGGCGGCGGCCGAAGCGGTCGGACAAGGGCCCCATCACGAACTGGCCGACGCCGAAGCCGACCAGGAAGATCGACAGCACCATTTGCGGACGGTTGGCGACGGCAATGTGGAACGCGGAACTGATGTTCGGCAACGCCGGCAGCATCATGTCCATCGCCAGCGGGTTCAGCGCCATGATGGATGCGATTACGATGACGAATTCGGGAAAGCCCATCGGGCGATGCCCGGATGACACCCAGGCATTGGCATTAATATCAGACACTTAGCGACCTCACGCGAAGGCCGGACCTTATCGCGTTTGCTGCGGTGCACAATCCCCGTTTCGGGATGGGAGACCGTCGTCGACGGGGTAGGTCAGCGCTGATCAAGGTGACAGATGCCTTAAGGAAGCAGGGGGGGCGACCATCCGCCACGGATATGGCTCGGCGTGGCGAGAGGATTAGCGCAGGGCGCGGTTCCTCCGATATCTCGCAAGCGTATTACATTCCGTGGTCTTGAAAAACCTTCCGGCATGCGCGGCCAAGTCGTTCCCGGTTTTGCTGGAGGCATTGCTGGACGGCATTGTCGCCATCTGCCATTTGCTTTCGGCAAAGCCGCGACGCATCGTGCGAGCAAGCCTGCTGCTCTTGAGGGGTGCCGGATTGCGCTCGCGCCGTGCCATATCCCAGAACCATGACGGAAATTGCTATCAAAACGATTCTGCTCATTTGTTGCTCCTCCGAGATATGATCTGCGATCAGCCGGCCCCTCGCCGAATGACGCCTATCATGATCTGCGGCAAGCGCGTCTGCAGGCGCTTGTCACGCAGCAGCCAATGCGTCCGGGTTTACTTCACGTTTGGCGAGCTGGGTCAGCTTGGCATCGGCCCGCCTCTCTTCCTCGAGACTCAAGTGCAACATCTTTTGCTCGTCACGCAGATCCAACTGGCCGGCGAGCGCCGCCGCCGTGCCGTACGCGGCTATTTCGTAATGCTCGAGCTTCTGGGCGGACGCAATAAGGCCCGCATCGCGAAGGTCGTCCGCCATTAATATGGTCAGCATTTTCTTGGTCTCGGTGACGAGCGCCTGCATCGCCTGGTCGGTATGCGCCGTGGCACTGGCACCATGCTTTCGCAGGATGGTCACCAATCGTTCGTTTTGGATCTCTGTTTCCGCGCGATGATGAAGCAGTAGGCGCTTCAGTGCCGGGTGCGAAGCCGCCGCCGCCATGCGCAGCAATGCGTCGGCGAGTTGGCCCTCGACACTCACAAGTTCCTGCAGCTCTGCAAGATACATGTCCTTGAAATTGCTGATCTCCATGGCAACCCTTTCGTTGATCCGAGAATCTGAGACGCATCGGAAACTTCTGCGGGATGGAACCGAAAAGCGCGACGCCGGTCACCCCGAGTTGATGTTTGCTCAACGAGATCCAAGAAGTGTCTGTTCCAGGGAATTTTATTTTTTTGTAATTCATGATGCACCTATCGTGACCATGCGTGCTGATCATGTGTGCTGATGTCGTGTTTCGCGCACGGCGCAGGTGACGCGGCGCGCTTGGCATGGGGAAACCGCGCGACGGTTTACGCGTAGCATTTGGACGACGCGCGGTGTGGCCCGGCATGTAACCTGAGGCGAGGGCCGCCCTCGGAGCCTTGACCCGTTGCAGCGCTATCGCGGATGACCGGTCTGGAATGTCACGATTGCGCCACTATCAACCAGCCGCGGGGGCAAGAAGCCCGACAAGAACGGCGTCTTGAAAATTTCACGAAATAAGCGGGAACGTTCCCGGCGCGGATTAATTCGATCTGAAGGTAAAGCTGGCGGCCAATGATTTTGGCTGTGCCGATCATGATTGCGCATCAGGCATCAAATTATTTTGCTTTGTGCCTGCTGGGCATTTCGACCGAAAGGCGGGTAAAGCGCTGAGCAAGCTTTCGTGTCTGGAGGCGAACCCTCCAAATGGGCTAAAGAAAAAACAGGAGTACGCCATGAAGCTAAATTCGACACAGGTGAAGCAAACCTTGAGCCAATTCGATGCTCAGGTTCTTCCCGATGATCATCCGGCGGTTACCCAGTTGCACGATCTGTTTGGGGATCATACTTTTTTTCTGGATGGCGGCGGTCTTAAGGTCCTGGAGCCCACCGAAATGCCGGAAATGCAAGCTCAAACCGGTGAAGTCGTAAGTCTTGCCGACTGGAGCGATGCGACTCTCACCAGTCTCAGTCCGCATGAACCCGAACTGACAGGCGTGGTCATCGTTCTCGAACGTAAACACTGATCTGCGCCAAAGCAGACAACTGTTCGGTCGCCACGAGACGAGCGTGCGCGCGCTTCACCCATCGCGCGATCCGCAAGCCAGGTCGCGGCGATGCAGTCTGCCGCGCCGGATCGACCATTTTTCGAGATTGCCATGCAGGATATCGTTGAGCCTGGAGCGCGCGTTGAGCTGCTTTTCGGGCAAGCAGGCGATGACCGCATTGCGGTCCAGGATACCCTGCTCATCGAGGATCCATATCCTTAAGCTGTCACCGGCAAGTCTTGCGGCGATTCGATCCGGTATCGGATCGATATCGTTCATGACAGTCACATTCATCACGATGCGGCCGCCCGGCGCCAGCCGTGCGCGGATGGCATCGCAGGTCTCGGTATCGAATTCATCGTTGAACTGAAAACCCGGACCGCCGACATCGATGGCGATGCCGTCGTAAAGCGCATCGTCGTCATAGATAAACTTTCGGAAATCGGAGACCATGCATGGCAGATCATCCGGCAGTCCAAAAAACTTGTGAGCGATCACGAAGCTGATCGGATTGTTGTCGACGATCGTCAGTCGTTTGCCAAGACGGGCCAGCCGGGTGGCAAGGGTTCCGCCACCGCATCCCAACATGAGGATCTTTGTCGAGCGGTGCAGAAGCTCGTCCATCAGCTTGACGTAGGTGAATACGCTCTCGCCGTCTGATGTCGCCTGGCTTTGCCTCACGCCGTCTTCGAAATAGATGCGGGTTCCGTCCCACGAACATTCGACGATCTCGATCTCGCCGTTCCTGCCCTGATAGCGCCCCAACAACCGCACGGCCGACCACCACGTTTCAGTTCAATGCATTAAATAGCATGCGTCATGCATCTGCTGGGATCAACAGCGGTGCCCGGTTGACCGCTGTACGATCTGGCCACTTGAAGCTCGCCGCAGGACACCTGAAGGCAGACACTTATAAAGACAGACACTTAAAGGAACGTCTCAAGCCGCACCCAGCCCGCTTCCATGCCGTGTTCCATGCCGGTTGATCGCGCCATATGAAGGCAGGGAAAATCGTCCAGTTCGGTTACGGCGAGCTCTGGCTCTTCCTCTGGATATTACCCGTTGACGGATATTCAGGATCTGAATAACCTTGGCTTTCATGTCTCCTAAGATGCTGACAAACCCCCTGGCGCTCGCGGTCCTCGCATTGTGCTTTGAGCGCCCAATGCATCCTTATGAGATGGCGGCGACGCTCAAGCGTCGGCAGAAACATGAGAGCATCAAGCTGCGTTACGGCTCGCTCTACACCGTGATCGAGCTGATGACCTCGCGCGGTTTGATCCGCTCGAAAGAAACTTCGCGCGGCGGCAAGAGACCCGAGCGCACGGTTTACGCTCTGACGCCGGCGGGGCGTGATTTGCTTCGGAACTGGATGCGGCATCTGTTGGCGGAACCGGCAAAAGAGTTTTCGCAGTTCGAGGCCGCGCTGTGTCTTCTGCCCGTGTTGCCGCCGGATGAAGCTGTGGCGTTGCTGTGCGACCGCCGGTCGCGGCTGGAGGAAAAACTCATGCACATGCGAGCCGAGCTCCAGGACATCCTCGGCAAGACGTTTGCGGAAGTCGCCGGAGCCGACGAAGAATTGCCGGCGCCGCTATTAGGCCTGAAATTTCCGGCAATCCTCGTCGTCGAAAACGAATATCGCCTGACACTCGTGAAGGCGGAACTGGATTTCGTAACCGAACTGGTACGCCGCATCACGGAACAAGGCTGGGGCCCAGCCCCTTTGTGGCGAGATATGCAAGCCAGCTGCGAGCGAGAGTACCAGCGCGAGAATGACGCCGCGACGCAGGAAACTTCGTCCACAGCGGGCTCGTCGATGGAAGTTGGATGATGACTGAAGACAAGGGCAAATTGCTGCGATCGCTTACCATCGATCGCAGCGCGAGCGAAGCGGGGCGGTCGGGCCGGCGCTGGTTGCCGATCTCGGCGGGCGTTGTCGCCTGCGTCATCGTTGCATTTGCCGTCCTCGCCGCGTCCGGATTTCGGATGCAAGACCGTCCCAACGAGACCGCAGCACAGCCGCAGGCGCCACAACCCCAGCAACAGCAGGCCGCTGCGGGCGGCAGGGAGGCCGGTACTCTCGCGGCCTCCGGCTATGTGGTTGCGCGACGCAAGGCCACGGTTGCGGCCGAGATCACGGGCAAGGTAATCGAGATTTTCATCGACGAAGGCATGACGGTGACCGACGGGCAGATCGTCGCGCGGCTCGACAGTGTGCTTGCCGAAAAAGACTATGAGCTGGCGCAGTCGCGTGCCGAGGCGGCGGACGCCGCGATTGCCGCGATCACCGCCGATCTTCAGGACGCGACGCGGATCATGTCGCGCGTGCAGACGTTGTCGCAGAAGAATTTTGCGACCGAGGCCGATCTGACCAAGGCGCAGGCGCGTGTCGGCGTGCTCGCGGCGCAATTGCGCCAGGTGCAGGCGCAGTTCGAGACCGCCAAGATCGACGCAAAACGCAGTGCGTCGGTGCTCGACAAACACAAGATACGCGCGCCATTCGCCGGCGTCGTCATCGACCGCAGCGCACAGCCCGGCGAGATGATTTCACCGATGTCGGTCGGCGGCTTCACCCGTACCGGTATCTGCACCATCGTCGACATGGATTCGATCGAGATCGAGGTCGATGTCAACGAAGCGTTCATCGGCCGGGTCGCTGCCGGCGGCGCCGTGAACGCGGTGCTTGACGCCTATCCGGACTGGACCATCCCCGCCTCGGTGATCGCGATCGTGCCGACCGCAAACCGCGAGAAGGCCACCGTGAAGGTCCGCATCCGCTTTGAACAGAAAGACCCGCGCATCCTGCCCGACATGGCGGTGAAGGTAAATTTTCTGCGCGATACCAAGGCTGGTGGCGCGGCCGCGACCAAAACCACGGCCGCAAACTAGAGCATGATCCGGAAAAGTGGATACCGGTTTTCCGAAAAGATCATGCTCAAACAAAAAGATAGAGCGGGATGACGATTCGAAGAAAAGTCATCCCGCTCTAGGTCCCAGTTGAATTGCGAGAGGAGAGAGAAGTGACAGCGGAACACCCGATGGTTCGCCTCACCGGCGTAAGCAAGCGCTTCATCAAGGGCAAGGAAACGATTTCGATTTTCGATCATCTCGATCTGGCGATACCCCGAGGCGATTTCGTCGCGGTGATGGGTCCGTCCGGTTCGGGTAAAACGACGCTGCTCAATCTGCTCGGGGGTATCGACCGCGTCGATGAGGGCGAGATTGCCGTCGCCGACCGGCGCATCGATGGCTTGTCGGAAGGCGAACTGGCGGCCTGGCGTGCCGCCAACATCGGCTTCATCTTCCAGTTCTACAACCTGATGCCGATGTTGACCGCGGCGCAGAATGTGGAGCTGCCGCTGTTGCTCACCAACCTGCGCCGCAAGGAACGCGCAGCTCGCGTCCAAACGGCGCTGTCGGTGGTTAGCCTCGCCGACCGCGTCAAGCACCACCCCCGCGAAATGTCCGGCGGCCAGCAGCAGCGCGTTGCCATCGCGCGCGCGATCGTGTCGGATCCGAACCTGTTGCTGTGCGACGAGCCGACCGGCGATCTCGATCGCCACTCCGCGGACGAGATTCTCTCGATCCTGCAACTGCTCAACAAGGATCTCGGCAAGACCATCGTGATGGTCACCCACGATCCCGCGGCGGCGCGCTATGCCCAGCGGATCCTGCACCTCGACAAAGGCCGCTTCGTCGAACAGGAGCTCGCCGCGTGAACGACTTCGACCTGGTGCGGAAAAACCTGTTCCGCCGTAAATTGCGCGCCGCGTTGATGATCGTCTCGATCCTGATCGCCTTCATGATCTTCGGCGTGCTTGCCGGATTTTACCGCGCGTTCACGGCCGGCGAGGATCGCGCCGCCGCGGATCGTCTGATCACGGTCAACAAGATCAACTTCACCCAGCCGATGCCGATCGCCTATTTCAATCGCGTGCGCGCGGTGGATGGGGTGCGGCAAGTCACCCACGCCAACTGGTTCGGCGGCTACTATCAGGATCCGAAGAATTTCCTGATGACGCTCGCGATCGAGCCGGCGACTTATTTCGATATGTATCGCAGCGAACTCGACATTCCGCCCGAGCAGCTTCAGGCCTTCATCAGTGACCGCAGCAGCGCAGTTATCGGTGAATCAATGGCGCGCAAGTGGGGCTGGAAGGTTGGCGATCGCGTACCGGTTGCCAGCAACATCTTCACCCAGCGCAGCAACGGCAGTCACACCTGGGACTTCACCATCGCCGGCATCGTCAAGGGCAAAGCCGAGCAAGTCAGCACCGATTTCCTGCTGTTCCAGTATGCCTATTTCGACGAAACCCGCACGTTCGGCAAGGACACCATCGGCTGGTTGATCCTGCAGACCAACTCGCCGGAGAATAACGATCGGGTGGCGAAGACGATCGATGCGATGTTCGCCAATTCCATCGCCGAGACCTCAACCGACACCGAAAAGGCTTTCGGCAAGGCGTTCGCGGCGCAGTTCGGCAACATCGCGCTGATCGTGTTCCTGGTGGTCGGCGCCGCCTTCGTCACCATCCTGATGATCGTCGGCAACACCATGGCGTTGTCGATCCGGGAACGCACCCGCGAGATCGGCGTGCTGAAGACGCTCGGATTCTCCGGCCCGCGAATCCTGCGAATGGTGCTCGGCGAATCGGTACTGTTGGCTCTGCTCGGCGGCTTGCCGGGCCTGGCGATTGCCGCGCTGATCACCATCGCCCTGCGCGCGAGCCTCGCCAACATCGCGCCGGCCTTTGCGGTATCGCCGGTCATCGCACTGGAGGGAATCGCGCTGATGATCGCACTCGGTCTGTTCACCGGGGTGATTCCGGCCCTCAACGCCATGCGGCTCAAAATCGCAACCGCGCTCGGACGGGGATAGCCATGCGCTCGCTTTTGCTTCAGGTGATGGCAGTCACCTCCATCAATCTCAAGAGCATCGCGCAGCGGCGCTGGTTGTCGCTGTCGACGGTGATCGCGATCGCGCTGGTGGTGATCGTGCTGCTGGCATTCCTCGCCATGGCCAATGGATTCCAGCGCACCATCGCCGGAGCCGGCGCCGATGACGTCGCCATCGTGCTGCGGGCCGGCTCGCAAGCGGAAATCAACAGCACCGTAGCCCGCGATCAGGTGCGCCTGATCGAGGACGGGCCCGGTATCGCGCGAGGTGCCGACGGCAAGCCGCTGATCTCGCCGGAACTCTATCTCGTGGTCGACGGTCTTAAGCGTTCCACCAAGACCAAGGCCAACCTGCCGCTGCGCGGGATCGGCGAGCAGGGCGCCGCGTTGCGCAAGGGCATAGCCATCACCGCGGGCCGCATGTTCAATCGCGGCAGCAACGAGGTCGTGGTCGGCAAGGCGCTGCTGCGGGAGTTCGAAGGCTTCGATCTCGGCAGTACGGTATCGTTCGGCGCCACGCGCTGGACCGTGGTCGGCGTGTTCGATGCCGGCGGCAGCGTGTTCGAATCCGAAATCTGGGCTGATCTGAACGTGGTACAAAGCCTGTTCAACCGCAACAACTTCGTCCAGACGGTGCGCGCGCGCCTCACCGGGCCGGCCGCGCTCAATGAGCTCAAGAGCTACAGCGATAACGATCCACGGTTGAAGCTCGACGTCAAATCCGAAGCCGCCTACTTCGCCGAACAGGCGTCGCAAACCTCCGACCTGATCCAGAAACTCGGCTGGCCCTTGGCGATCGCGATGGCGCTCGGTGCGCTCGCCGGCGCGCTCAACACGATGTATTCGTCGGTGGCAGCCCGCGCGACGGAAATTGCCACGCTTCGGGCCATCGGCTTTGGCGGCTTTCCTGCTTTTGTCGGAACGCTGGTTGAATCGCTGTCGCTGGCGGCGATCGGCGGCCTGCTCGGCGCGGCCGCCACTTATTTGATCTTCGATGGCATCACGGCCTCGACGCTTGGCGGCAACTTCACGCAGGTGGTGTTCGATTTCAAGCTGAGCCCATGGCTGATCGGAGAGGGCGTCGCGCTCGCGCTGATCGTCGGATTGATCGGCGGATTATTTCCTGCGCTCCGCGCCGCGCGTTTGCCAATCGTCGCGGGACTAAATCCAACTTAGCTGACGGCGATCGCAACGATTTGCGGCACGGCGGCCATGGGGCTCGCTTTGATAGATTGTGCGTGTAAATTGATGCTTGAGGCTGGAGTTCATGTGTTATGATTATATTTCATCCAGATTGGAGACGTAACGGTCATGATTACCGCCAATCAACTCAGGGCCGCCCGCGCGCTCCTGAATATCGATCAGCGGCAAACCGCCGAATTGGCAGACCTGTCAGTTCCGACGATCCAGCGTATGGAAGCCAGTGAGGGCGTGGTCCGCGGCAACGTCGATTCGCTCATGAAGCTGGTTTCCGCGCTTGAGAAGGCGGGCATCGAGCTGATCAATCCGGGAGTGCAGAGTGCGACGGGAGGCCGCGGCGTCCGGCTGCACGAGCACGTCGCCAAGCCAAAGATGAAGACGACCCGGCAACCAAAGCAGTCATCCTCGCGAGCCCTCGAACGGGTTCGGTGAATTCAGGGTTGTCGCGCCAGGCTCACGGCGTTCGCGCAAGGCCAGCGCAGACATCGAAATCGAAACGATTGTCAAGGCGCAACGGCGTCTGTGTCGACCTGTTCGAGCAGCGCCAGCAGACCTTGCAGCATCGCCGTCGGAGTAGGGGGACAGCCGGGAATGTGGAGGTCGACGGGCACGACTTCGGAAACACCGCCAACGACGGCGTAGCTGCCGGCGAAACATCCTCCGTCCCGGGCGCAATCTCCGATCGCAACCACCCATTTGGGATTGGGGACCGCATGATAGGTACGCTCCAGCGCTTCGCGCATGTTTTTGGTCACGGGACCGGTCACCATCAAGACATCGGCGTGGCGCGGCGAGGCCACGAACCGGATGCCGAAGCGTTCGACGTCGTAGTAAGCGTTGTTGAGCGCGTGAATCTCGAGCTCGCATCCATTGCAGGATCCGGCGTCGACCTCGCGTATCGAGAGACTTCGGCCGAGCCGCCGCCGCGCCGCGCGGCCGACGGCTGTTGCGAGTTCGCTCACCGCGGCATCGTCCGACGATGGCGCCTGCTCGGTGAGCGGCCGGCGAAACAGACTTTGGAAAAGCAGTTTGCGCATCTTGTGCCGTCCTTAGAGATCGTGACCCGAGTAGGAGCAGTTGAACGACTTGTTGCAGAGGGGAAAGTCCGCTACGATGTTGTTCTCGATCGCGGCCTCGAGCAGCGGCCACTGGAACCAGGATGGATCGCGTAGATGGCAGCGTTCGACGCGGTCGCCCTCCAGGCTCACCCAGACCAATACGTCGCCCCGGAATGCTTCGGCGACTCCGAGGCCCTCGCGGCGACCGGCCGGATTGAGCGCGATGTCAATCGGTCCACCCGGCAGCCGGTCGAGGATTTGCTCGATCAACGTCAGGCTCTGGTCGACCTCGCGAATACGAATCCAGACGCGGGCATCGACGTCAGCGGCATCAAGCACCGGAATGTCGAAGCTGAGCTGGTCATACGGCGGGTACTTTAAATTGTGCCGCGCATCGAAGGCGCGACCGCTTGCACGGCCCACATATCCACCGGCGCCGTACTGACGCACGAGTGACGGCTCCGCGAACCCGGCACCTACGGTCCGGTCCTGGAGCGACGCGGTGTTGTCGTAAAGCTCCACCAGTTGCGGAAACACTTTCCGGATTTCAGCGATCAACGAGCGCAGTTGCGTCTGTGCTTCCGGCGCGATGTCGCGTGCAAGGCCGCCGGGCACGATGCGATCCATCATCAGGCGATGGCCGAAACAAACCTCTGCCGCCCGCAAGCAGCGCTCGCGCAGGATGCTGGTCTGGGCATGCATCAGGGCGAAAGAGGCGTCGTTGCAGATCGCACCGATATCGCCAAAGTGATTGGCGAGCCGTTCGAGCTCGGCCATCAAAGCGCGCAGAAAAACGGCGCGCGGCGGAATCTGCACCTCGGCCGCAGCTTCGACTGCATTCGCAAACGCAAGCGCGTACGCGACCGTGCTATCGCCGGAGGTGCGCCCAGCGAGGCGTGATGCCTTCTCGATCGAGGCTCCGGCCATGAGCGATTCGATACCCTTATGGACGTAGCCGAAACGCTGCTCGAGACGGACCACGGTTTCGCCGTTGACGGTGAACCGGAAATGACCGGGCTCGATGATACCGGCATGCACCGGACCAACCGCGATCTGATGCAGGCTTTCGCCCTCCGACGGTAAAAATTGATACGTCGTCGGTGTGGAATACGCTTCGGCCCGAGCTCCAAGTGGATGCTTCACGCCCCAGCGGCCATGATCGAGCCAAGGCCGCTGGTCTCTAAGGCCGGACGATTCTAACCCGCAGAGGGCCTGGATTGCGCGTTCGAGGCGGATCGCGGGCGGATGCACCTGTCCGACCGACGGGAACTTGCCGTCCTGGCATTCGATCGTCACGACGACGATCTCGGCGTCCTGTAGCAGCGCCATGTGCACCTTGTCGGCGTCACCCCAAAGTCCGAACAACGTCATGCGGCCTGCCGCAAGCTCCCCGGCGAGCATACGCCACGTCTCAGGGCTCACGATGACGCGCGGCGCGGGCTTGTGCCCTTCGATTCTTTGACCCGGAATTCTGTCGATCAGCATGGGCCTATCCTAGAATCTTTGCGACGTTCTGGAACCACGCGACCATTTGCGGAGGCAGGTAGACTCCAGCCATGAACACCAGCGCCAAATGGATGAACATCGGCACGTAGGATGCCTTTGCTTCGGCGCTCGCGCCGCGCGGCTCGCCGAAAGCGATGCTGTTCAATCGTAGGAACAAGGCACCGAAGCCGATGAGCAAGCCGACCACTAACGCGATACCGAGCAGCGGCTGGCGGGCGAAGGTGGAGCTGACGACAAGAAACTCGCTCATGAAGATACCGAACGGAGGAAGGCCAGCGATTGCGACGACGCCGAGCACGAGGCCCCAACCAAGCACGGGGTTGGTTTCAGTGAGTCCCCCCATGTCGGCGATCTTCTGCGTGCCTTTGGCCTGCGCGATGTGACCGACCGCAAAGAAGATTGCCGACTTCGTCAGCGAATGCATCACCATGTGCAGCAGCCCGGCGAAATTGGCGATCGGCCCGCCCATGCCGAACGCGAACACGATAATGCCCATGTGCTCGATCGACGAATAGGCGAACATGCGCTTGATGTCGCGCCGCCGGTAAAGCATGAACGCCGCGAAAATGACCGAGATGAGGCCCATTGTCACCATCAGCGGGCCGGATGCGAGCGCGGACGGGTTCACCGCGAGCAGCATCTTGAAGCGCAGCAGCGCGTAGAGCGCGACGTTGAGGAGCAGCCCCGACAGCACCGCCGAAATCGGCGTCGGACCTTCGGCATGCGCATCCGGCAGCCAGGCGTGCAGCGGCGCCAGCCCGACCTTGGTGCCGTAGCCGAGCAGCAAAAAGACGAACGCGACGTTCAGGAGTTCGGGACTGAGTCTGCTGGCCTGCACGATAAGCGTCGTCCACACCATGGCGTCGGCGCCTTCACCGATCACCGGTCGCGCCGCCATGTAGACGAGGATCGTTCCGAACAGCGCAAGCGCGATGCCGACGCTGCCAAGGATGAAATATTTCCAGGCAGCCTCCAGCGCTTCGTGGGTGCGGTAGATTCCGACCATCAATACGGTGGTGAGGGTGGCGAGCTCGACGGCCACCCACATCAGGCCGATATTGTTTGCGACCAGCCCGAGGTTCATGGCGAACATCAGGGTTTGATACATGGCGTGGTAAAAGCGCAAATGACTGGGCGTCAGCCGGCCGATTTCCAGCTCGTGAGCGATATAGCTGGCGCTGAATACGCTCGTCGTGAAGGCGACGAAGGTCGTCAGCACGATGAAAGCGTTGTTCAGATCGTCGACGAAAAGATAACCGCCTGCCGGAGGCCGATCAAACAGGAGCCAAACCGCTGCGGTCAGAGTGACGAAGGTGGCCAGCACGTTGAGGCGAGCCGCCACCCAATAGCTGGGCAGCAGCGCCAGCACCGCCGCGGTCACCGCGGGAATGAACAACACCGCCGTTAGCGGCTCGATAGAAAGTTGGGTCAGTAAATTGTTCACCGCCGCTCTCCGCGAAACTCGTCGAGCGCCTCAAGTTCGACGGAATCGAACCGCTCACGGATCCGGAACAGGAACACGCCGATCACGATGAAGGCGACCAGAACCGAGAACGCCACGCTGATCTCGACGACGAGCGGCATGCCTCTGGCAGCCGTGGCTGCGAGGATCAGACCGTTCTCGATCGACATGAAACCGATGATCTGGCTGACCGCGTTGCGCCGCGTCACCATCATGAGCAGGCCGAGCAGCAGAATCGACAAGGCAAATGCGAGATCCTCGCGTGCCAATGGATCGGCCGTCTCCGCCGCCTTGAGCATGACGACCATCGAGAGCGCCGTAAGCCCGACACCAAAGAGCAAGGTTGGCCCAATGCCGACGACAGTCTCGATCCCGCGGTGGATGCCGAGCTTGATCACGACGCGGTGTAGCGCGACTGGAATGATGATGCCTTTGAGCACGAGCGCGATCGCGGCCGGTACGTAGAGATGCGGTGCATTCTGGATGTGAGCCTGCCAGGCCACCGAGGCGGAGAGCACCACCGCGTGCAGCGCAAAGACGTTGAGAAGTGCAAACATACGATCCTGGTAGAGCAGCATGAAACTCACCAGCACCATCGTTCCGGCCAGCATGTGCGCGACGTCGAGGGCAAAGGTATTCATCAGAAGCTCCGTGACACGAAAAGCAGAAGCATGCCCAGCAATCCCAGCATCAGGGCGATGCCCAAAAAGTCCGGAACACGGAAGACGCGCATCTTTGCGATCGATGTCTCGAACAGGGCGAGCAGAAAGCCGCCCACCGCGAGCTTTCCGAGGTAGCTGACCAAGCCGATCGCATAGGCTTCCAGGCCGCTGCCTGCCAGCGCCACACCCCATGGCATGAAGATGCAGGCGACCAGCGAGAGATAGAGCAACAGCTTGAGGGCGGCGGCAAACTCCAGCACCGCGAGATGCCTTGCGGAATATTCCAGCACCATGGCTTCGTGCACCATGGTGAGTTCGAGATGGGTGGCCGGATTGTCGACGGGAATGCGAGCGTTTTCGGCCAGCGCCACGATCACGAGCGCAATGAGGGCAAGCCCAAGCGAAACACGCAGGCTGGCATGAATTTGCATGAATTCGGCGATCACCGAGAGCTGGGTTGAGCCAGCAAGGAGGGCGAGGGTGAAAACAATCATGATCATCGCTGGTTCGGCGAGCGAAGCAAACATCATCTCGCGGCTTGAGCCGATGCCGCCGAAGCTGGTACCGACGTCCATCCCGACAAGCGCCAGGAAGAACCGCGCCGAGCCGATCAGCGCGGTAAGCGCAATCAGGTCGGCGGTCCAGCTGAACTGCAGCTGCACCGCGAAAGTCGGGACCAGCGCGGCGGCCACCCACGTTGCGGCAAAGATCAGGTATGGACCGCTGCGGAACAGCCAGGATGCGTTCTCCGCCAGCACAGCCTCCTTGCGGATCAGACGCAACAGGTCGCGGTAGGGCTGCAGGACTGGCGGTCCCTGGCGCCGCAGCAGGCGCGCCTTAATCTTGCGCGTGTAGCCCAGCAGCAGCGGCGCCAGGATAAGCACCAGCATCATCTGCGCGCCTTGCGCGATAAGTTCGAAGATCAGGACCATACCAGCATCACCAGCATGAGGAAGAAGAGGAGGATAACAAGCAGCGCAAACACCAGGCTGAGGTATTTGCGAATGGTCAGGAATTGCAGGTGGCTAAGGTGGTCGGCAGCGAACCAGATAGCGCCGCCGACCGGCGCATAGAGCATCTCCCAGGTGAGGTCGCGTAGCCCGATGGTGAGCCGCGCGGCCCCGGTGTCGCCCGGCGCGGGCATCGCGACATGCTCGCGTGCGTCAAACAGCGCGCTGAAGACGCGACGGATCGGCTGGGCGAAGCCGCCGGCGGTGTACTGCGTGGCCGGGCTCGGATCCGGGAAGCCGCAGTCCCAGGCCGGACCGCGACGCACCGCGCGCGAGGCAAAGCGGTGGATGATCTCGATCGCGGCAAGCGTCGAGATGGTGATGAAGATGAACACCAGGAGCCCGTTATAGGAGCTGCGGCTCTCGGCGATCGGGACGATCGAGAGCCACGGCTCGGCGGACTGGACCGGCATGCGCTCGGCCACCAGCGAATTCACGACCGGCGCGAGCGCGTCGATGATCGGGGCGGG
>WNFD01003561.1_pt1 | contig 15664 bp, 14 predicted proteins | sample 5400491 | NCBI WGS metagenome assembly WNFD01 (sample SAMN13153343, study PRJNA577476) | soil metagenome | isolation source: 120 cm saprolite under Douglas fir tree site 2 hole 2 replicate 2 | place: USA:California | collected 2015-04-18 | reverse complement strand
GATGCCTCGTCATCTAACGGTTCACGTAGATGGAGCTATCAAGCTGGCAAACATTGAAAGGCTAAAAGGGCTAATTGGCCCGTAAATCCTTGCTCCTGCTCGAAAAATCGGGTACGCTTGAAAGAAGCATCGTCATTTCGGAAAGGCAGGGGGAGTTGCCTAGCCCGAAGCGTGCCCGCCGCGAACGTACCGACGAGTGGGCAAAGATTCAACAGTGGACGCTGTGGCCGGAGCAGACGCTCTACGAAGAAATTAGGCCCCTCGTCCTGTTTCACGAAACCGCAGGGGAGCGAGCGAAAGAAATCGATGTCCCCCAACGCACGCTGGCCCGCAAAGCGGATGAGTTTGAACGTCTGGGGATGCGAAGCCTCTTTTCTTCGGAAGAGCATGGGGGAGCACGAGAAAGCAGCCTGACCCTTCCCGCAGAGATCCGCCAACTCATTGTCGACCTCCACTATGAAATGCCAACAATGAGTTGGCGCGAGATTGCCGAGATCTGCTATATTCGGCATGGCAGACGTCCCCACCATAAACATGTAAAACGCATCGCCACCGCTGGTTCTCAACCGTCTCTTCAAGCCAGACGCTATCGGCCCTGGCATGAGATCAGCGACTCCGCCGAGCGCAAACTGGCTGTGATCCGATTACACAGTGAGGGATGGTCAGTCACCTCTATCGCATCCTACCTTGTGACTTCACGTCACACGGTCTACGACACGCTCCAGCGTTGGGCCGACGAAGGGGTTGCGGGCTTAGATGCAAAACCGAAGACCAACAAGGGAGTGCGCAAGGCAACACTCAAGATCAAAAACGAGATCCGCAAACTCCAGGAAAACCCGCTTCTTGGGGAATACCGGGTCCACACGGCCCTCTTGCGCATGGGCATTGAGGTCAGTCCTTCTACCTGTGGCCGCATCATGGCTGCGAATCGGAAGCTTTACGGCCTGGAAAAACCGCAGCATTCCCCACGTGAGAAGCTAGAAATGCCGTTTAAAGCGGTGCGTCGTCATCAGTTTTGGAGTTGTGATATCAGGTATATTGAAGAACATTTATTGTCTGATCCAAAACCGGTCTATCTTATCACTATTTTCGAGAATTTCAGTCGCGCCGTTCTTGCTTCGGCTATTTCTTCAACACAAAACCAATGGGATTATCTCATGGTATTGGCTGAGGCTATCAGACGGTATGGTGCGCCTGAGGCTTTGGTCACAGATGGGGGCGGGCAGTTTTACAGCAACCAGGCGCTTCAACTCTATGACATGCTTGGTATTCGCAAGGAACGCATTGACCCCGGAGCTCCGTGGCAAAATTATGCAGAAACCTTATTTGGTATCCAAAAACGTCTCAGTGACTTTGCATTCGCCAAAGCAAGCACCTGGTCAGAAATCCAGCAGGTGCATAAAACGTGGTGGACAAACTACAACTTGGAGCATCACTACGGGCATCGGACGCGCCAGGACGGGCGGCACAGCCCCCTCAGAAGTGCTCCGTGGTGTTCTGGGACGGACTTTCCCTGAAGAAGTCCTCTCACGGGCCTTGTATGCCACCCAATTCACCCGCCAGATTGATCGGCATGGCTTTGTGAAATTCAAACATTGGCGTTTGTATGGCGAACTGGGCCTAGCCGGGGAAGATGTCTCGGTTTGGGTGTACGAGGGCAACTTGAAGGTCGAGTACCAGGCGACGGCGCTTGCGCTGTATGAGCTTTCTATCGAGAAGGACACGGGAAAGATCGCCAAGGTCACCAGCGCCCGGCGGCTGGAGACACATTTTCGCAGTGCTCAATTAGACCTGTGGCAAATCAGCGACACAGAATGGTTACTGGCACTGCGCAGGCCAGAGCCAGCCGCACGCAAGAAAGCAGGCAAGATCGTTTCCCTGGTAGAGCAGCTCGTCCTGCCCGAATTCGGCGCGACGGGGTAATACCGCTATCAAGGCCGAAAGGCAAAAAAGGAGCAATGATTATGGGCTATATTCCTCGCGTTGGCGACATTTCTGTTGAGGTTCACTCGAAGACAAAAGATCCTTTCTGGATGATTGCCCGGCGAGACAAAGATGGTGAGTGGTACCTCATCCGTATGGCGCTCGCCTTCTCCGATGTCCGGCGTTATACCGACAATATGGTACAGGTGGGAGAGGAGCGGAATACAACGTATTGGCGAAACAAGTGGTAAATGCCCCGAATGTTCAACCGTTTTTGCCCTGAAACCGGCACGGTTGCCCTGAATTGTACACAGCCATCGATTGATAGCTAAACAACATCTTCCCCATTATAAGATTTCTACATAGCCCTCTGTTCCATTCACGCGAATTCGTTGCCCATCTTTTATCAGTTTGGTAGCACGTTCCACTCCGATAACTGCTGGTAAGCCATATTCACGTGCGATCACTGCTCCATGGGTCATCAGTCCACCAACTTCGGTGACCAGGCCTTTTATGGAGACAAACAATGGTGTCCAGCTAGGGTCAGTAAAGGAGGTGACTACTATATCTCCATCTTCCAGATCAGCATCTTCCATGTTGAAGATGACACGTGCTCGTCCCTCTATCACTCCGGAAGAAACTGGTAGACCTACAATTGCTTCGGCTGGGAGATTTTCCCGTTTGTACTCACCTGCAATAATTTCTCCATCAGACGTGATAACACGTGGGGGAGTGAGTTTTTCATAGAATGTGTACTCGTCTTCTCGTTTGCTGATGATCTGGTCATCCAGTTTATTTGTGCGTACGACTTCGCGAAGTTCTTCAAAAGTGAGATAGAAGATATCTTCTTTTTCATGAAGAACATTGGCTTGTATGAGTTGTTCGGCTTCTTTCAGTAAAGCCTGCTTATAAACGAAGTAGCGATGAACCATGCCGTATTTTGGATATTCACGATACCCGATGAAATTTCGGATGAGGCTGATCATTCGTTTTGTCTCTTTGGCTTTTTGTTCACCATCTGGTAATTGCTTCAAGCGATCTAATAACTCTTGTTCTTTTTTCAATGCTTCCTGTCGCCCTTGCTCAAATCTCCGCTTGCTTTCACCTGGTTCAAAGTTTTTGATGTTACTGAGAATCAGGGGGACAAGAGTAGTTGGTTTTTCGCTCCAACGAGGTCTCGTAATATCGATTTCCCCGGCACAGCGCATTCCGTATTTGTTGAGATAAGCAGAGAGAGCGTCCCGGCTTTCCTGTCCACCATCAAACTGAACCAGTTCATCCAAAAAGCTATCATCTTTTACATGCTGTAAGTAATTGATTACTTCCGGATAAGGACGAATTACATCTGCGACATCCAATAGCTCCAGACCCATTTCCGAAGTGATATTGTTTGGCACCGATTGAGAAAGCGTGTCTGCTACGTTTTTTTCACCTAACCACTCCTTCATGTTTTCATTGATCCATGAGGAAGCATTCATAGCAGTCATAATCACACCAAAACCTTGCGGACCAGATAAACTCTTCTTTAATTGCTGAATGTCTTCCAAAATAAAATCAATCAGATCCGATCCTGATTTCGTTTGGATGTTTTGTTTTAGCTCTTCTATTGATGTTTCACTACGCTTGATCAAATCAGAAACGATTGCCGGATCGTATTCGTTTAGTGTTTGAAAATCCGCAAGCGACGGACCTTGATTGCTTTTACCGGGAGTCTTTTCTTGCTTATCATCTGGTAACGACTGTATAAAATCTCCCCGTTCTATGATGGTCATCAATGCATCTTTTATGAGCGGATCGCCTTTTCCCATAACATCTAATATACTTTCTCTGCTAGCCGGTGAAGCCAGCATAGGTGTAACATCAACAAACAACCTTCCACCGGCTTTACGCATGAGTGCATTCGTGGTTAACAGGAAAAAAGACAATCCCAATGGTTTCATGGGGTCGGTCATCATTTGTCCGTGACCAACGGATACATACACGTGATTTTCCTGATCAATTGCTTCAGGGATGGGGAACAGAGTAGTAATTGGCCGACTCTGGACAATGTAAAATGTATCATCAACCAGGCACCATTCGATGTCCTGGGGGCAACCGAAATGTGCTTCGATCTTTCGGCCCATGCGCTCAAGCTGCAACATCTGCTCATCCGTCAGCGCTTGCCTGTTCTGCCGCTCAGGTTCAATCTCCTGTGCTTTCGTACCGCCATCTTTTAAGGCAGAAATAGCCAGCTTCTTGGTGGATATCTTCTTCTCGATAATCTTGCCGTTACGTACTTTATAGCTATCCGCATTTACCAGCCCGGAGACCAGGGCCTCACCAAGTCCGAAGCTGGCATCAATGGATAATACCTTCCTATGAGAAGTGACGGGATCGGCAGTAAACACAATCCCCGCCGCCTGCGGGAAGACCATCTTCTGCACAACCACAGACAGATGGACTTTCCGGTGGTCGAAGCCGTTTTGAAGGCGGTACATGACTGCCCTCTCGGTAAACAGCGATGCCCAGCACTTGCTGATATGCTTGAGGATTGCCTCTTCTCCGAGAAGGTTCAAATACGTATCCTGCTGGCCTGCAAAGGAGGCCGTCGGTAAATCCTCTGCCGTTGCGCTGGATCGTACTGCATAGGCATGTTTTTCTCCAAGCCTGGTGAGGAGGCGGGTGATCTCTTCATGCATGTCTTGAGGGATGGCTACCCCTTCGATGACCCTGCGAATCTCACCACTCAGTTCACTGATTTTCTCCCGGTCTTCCACCTTGAGAAGCGCTAACTGATCAAGTAATGCGTTCATCGACGGCGTTTCCCCAATGATGCTTTTAAAGGCTTCCGTAGAAATACAAAAGCCATCTGGTACGCGTATTCCTTCCATCTTGGAGAGTTCCCCCAGGTTCGCGCCTTTCCCCCCAACAACCATGCGTTTTGTTTGGTCAATGTCCTGAAAACCAAGCACATAGGAACTCATCTGTTTCCCTCCTCTGGCAAATCCTTCTTTGATAATGTTGATGACATCCTTCGGGCTAAAACGTTTTACCGGAGTATTGTACTTACTAGCCTGGTACAGCCCCCATGAAGCGGTGACGGCACGTCTGGCCCCCTTTCGCACACGACGAGGGTCTGGCACACGCCTGATGAGGCATGTGCTGATTTCAGCACACACAAGAGGTATCTTTGCTCAATGGAGAGCTTTCACCGCAGGTGCGAAAGATGCGCGTCGCTTCCGCCTGAGTATAGGGGAAAGAACGCCAAAAAAAATCGTCCAAAAAGGCAGTGTGCGAGTAGACAGGAGGTGATATAATAAAAGTGGGAACAAGCGGGCTCGTTTTCGAGCTTCGGAACCCATGCCGTTGCTTGCTCTCGCGGACGTGAGACAGACGACATGTCACCCTCCTCGCGCTTTGCCGTTCGGCATTATTCCAACGCGGCCCTCGTGTTTTTATTTCCACCATCCCATTCCAGTATGCAAGGTGTGGAACGGCTTTTCCAGGAAACGCATGTCCCACTGTGCAGGATTGGGGGCACGTGTGCAGGTTGGAGGCGCAAAAACTGTGGAGGTTTCGGGGCATTTACCAACAAGCCGACCTCATGAAAGGCACTGGCGACCAACGCCAATCAGAGAGATTTGCACACTCTCAACAGGGTACCACTTGCCCCAACCGCGTATCATCGCCAGAATCTGGCCCTTTCTTCGCCTCACAGCGACCACCGGCCCCATGGGACACATTACCCGCGCTTTTCCCGTAAATGCTTGATCGAAAATGGCTGCCTTGATCTGTTTGAGGTCTGTCGTTTGCATCGTCTGCTGTCCTTTCACTGAAGATTACCTGGGCCAAACAGGGTAGTTTGCTACTCAGTGTACGGATCGGCCTGGCCGCTGACAAGGGGATTTGCCAGCTTGATGGCTCCATCTATGTGAACCATTAGATGACGAGGCGTCCTGCGAGGCGGAGAAAGATCACCTTCCCCGGCTTGCAAACACAGGATGGTCGGTGTACAATCAGACGTCGTCAACCGAATACTCATGTTCGAACAACGCTATTTTCACGTAATGGAGAAGCTTCTTGTATGGGCCGGTGTTTTGACCTCTCTCCAGCGGCTGAAGGATGGCTGCTTGGGTACGCTCGCCTCTCACTTTGCTCGTTGGACCAAACCACTGGGGACCTCCTTGCCGCTCTCCACCCTCACCGACCTTGGGAAAAGCAAGTCCCAGCTCATCGCCGAAAATGCGCTCTTACGCCAACAACTCATCGTTCTGAGGCGACAGGTGAAACGGCCAACGTTCACCAGGGCCGATCGCATCCTTCTCGTCCTGCTGGCCAGGTTGGTTCGAGCCTGGCAGCAGAGCCTGTTGATCGTGCAACCAGAGACGAGGCTCGCGCTGGCATCGGGAGCTCTTTCGCCTGTACTGGAAACGCAAGTCAAAGACTCGTACTCACAAGCCGAAGGTCGCTGCGGAAACGATCGCCTTGATCAGAGAGATGGCGACAAACAATCGGCTCTGGGGTGCTGAGCGCATTCACGGGGAGCTGTTGAAACTGGGCCTTCAGGTGTGCAAGCGCACCATCCAGAAGTACATGAGGACGGTTCGCACACAGAAACCACGAGGCCAGATGTGGGTGACCTTTCTGCGCACTCACGCAGGACAGATCTGGGCCTGCGACTTTTTACAGGTGAGCGATCTCTTCTTTCGACCGCTCTTTGCGTTCTTTCTCATCGAACTGAAATCTCGCAAGGTGATCCACGTGGGCGTCACACGCTCGCCGACCGATCCTTGGGTGGCCCAACAACTGCGAGAAGCTACCCCGTATGGGCACGTGCCGAAGTACCTGATTCGTGATAACGATGGCAAATTCGGGTCGTGCTTTACTCGCGTGGCGACCACCAGTGGGATTGAGATACTCACCACGCCCGTTCATGCGCCACGAGCCAATGCCATCTGTGAGCGGTTCATGAGAAGCGTGCGGCAAGAATGCCTTGACCACCTGTTGATTCTGCAGGAGAAGCAGCTCCAGCGCGTGCTCAAGGCGTACGTCTCATACTTCAACCAGGCACGACCCCATCAAGGCATTGGGCAGCAGCTTCCTGTCGTGTGTGGAGTGGCAAGGCCCACTCAGCATGCGGCGGACAAGGTAATCGCCGTTCCGATTTTGGGTGGGCTGCACCATGACTATCGAAAGGTGGCTTAAAGAGGAGCGAACGGGGTCTACTCTTCCTGAGTGAGTGGAGGTGCGCTAGCCTGTCATCGTCGTTGGTCCAGATGCCTTCGAAAGAAGATCTCTGGCTTTGCATCACGATGATTTCCGAGAGCGCATGCTGCCAAAACGTCTGCGTTGTGCTTGCCTGATGGAGTCTTCCTCTCGCCATCCAGCCAGAAGAACTGGTTCCCCCGTTCCTCCATCGTGTTCCGTGTCAAGGGATGAGAGTGATCGAGCAGGCCAAGTCCGTCTTTTTCGAACGGATGTGCCAAGTAGCCAATACAGGTACGGGATGATCTGGTCCGGGCGAGTTGACTGCCATGGCCGACCAGCCACCGGGTGAAGAGATTGTCGCCCAAAAGTGCAAAATTTATCTGTTTCTTAACCAAGCCTCAACCCTTCCTCCCTTTCCAGACAGGTGGATTTCTTCCATACTTGCAAGATGAGCCTTTTTTTTGCCTCGCGGCACAGCAGGAAAAACGAAAAAGGGAGATTCCACGATGCACAAACGATCCGTTCTCTTCACCTCTCATATTGGCAAAATCTGCCTGACGATTGCGCTGCTGGCTTTCGTCTGCACACTGGCCTTCACTGGCATGCGGGCCAGGCTGGCGCACGCTGCCGCCCAGCAGACCTATCTCGTCTTGTTCAATCAGGCGTCCGTCTCGGCAGGCGCGATCACTGCCGCAGGTGGCACCCTCGTCTACAGCTACGATGCCATCGGTGTTGCCATCGCCACTTCCAACAACCCGACCTTTGCCAGTGATGTGGCGCAGGATAACCGGGTGGAGGGTGCCTCGCCAACGGCTCCCTTCGGCACCCGCTTGAACGACGATACCGCCGACACGAGCACCTCCAGCGAGACGGCAGCACCCAGCACACCCGCTTCCAGCGGGGACAGCCTCTCCGGCCTCCAGTGGGACATGAACCAGATTCACGCTCCTGAGGCGCATAACATCACTGGCGGCAGCAGTTCGGTGGTCGTCGGGGATATTGATACCGGGCTGGACTTTACGCACCCCGATCTAGCGCCCAATGTAGACTTTGCTGACAGCGTATCTTGCATCGGGGGCGTCCCAAACCAGAATCCGAACGCCTGGATGGATGACAACGGACATGGCACCCATACGGCGGGCACAATTGCCGCCGCTAAGAATGGCATCGGCATTGTGGGGGTAGCGCCCAATGTGAAGATCGCCGGGATCAAGGCGGGTAACGCTGATGGATTCTTCTTCCCAGAGGCTGTTGTCTGCGCCTTTATGTGGGCAGGCACGCACCACATTCAGGTCACAAACAACAGCTACTTCGCCGACCCCTGGCTCTTCAACTGCCGCAACGACCCCGGCCAGCGCGCCATTTGGAAGGCCGAGCGCCGCGCCATTCGCTTTGCCATACAGCAGGGCACGGTGGTGGTAGCTGCTGAAGGCAATCAGGCCGACGATCTGGCCCATCCGACGGCAGACGCCACCAGCCCAGACAACGCGACTCCGGTCGTGCGGACCGTCCATAATGACTGCGCCGTTGTGCCGGTGGAAGTCCCCGGCGTGGTGGGCGTCACGGCTGATGGCAACAAGGAACTCAAGTCGTTCTACTCCAGCTATGGCATGGGCACGGTGCAGGTGATCGCCCCAGGAGGCGACTCGGTTCTGCAACGCACGGCAGCGGCCCCCAATGGGCGCGTCCTTTCGACGTGGCCGGCAGCATTGTTCAATAAATGTCTGCCCGCGCGCCGGGTCATTGACCCATCTGGGGCCACTTACTGCTACCAGCAAGGCACCTCGATGGCCTCGCCGCATGTGGCAGGGGTGGCCGCGTTAATCATGAGCCTCGGTGTGACCAGCCCCGGCGCGGTGACGGCGAAGCTTACTGGGACGGCCGACCCGATGGCCTGCCCGCCAGACCTCTCCATCTATGCGTTCTTCCCTGCGTTGGACAACGGCGCTCCACAGGTATGTCAGGGCGGGACGGGCTATAACTCGTTCAATGGCCACGGTCAGGTAAACGCGCTGACTGCCGTGAACCATTAGCTCTTCACAATCGCAGCCAGAAGGAGCGCTGCTCCCACCAAAGGAGGGAGCAGCGCTTCGCAGGTCTCCTAACTCTTGTTCCACGGTCCAGCATGTGCCACGCAAGCCGTGCAGCCTGCTCGTCACGCACGTCAGGATGCGTGTTCGCAGTTCGTCGGTTCACATGATAGAATAAGCCATGCCATCCTGGTGGAAGCGGACAACACTTCTCGTTCAGCAGAGTACCGTGAGAAAGCGAGGTGAGGTGCAGAAACGAAATGGGAGCACGCCGTGTGTTCTGACTGGCAACCGTTGATCTTGCAGCTTCTCGATTGGAGGAACATCATGCAACAAGAAGTCACTCGGACGACGCGCAAACGTCCACTCGGCATCACAATCATCGCCATCCTCCTGTTCATCTCCGCCGTCATTGAGCTTTTTGGCGGCATCTCGAGCGTGCTGGGGAGCCCACCGACGGGGACGATCAGCGATGTGCTCTTGGGATGGTTTCCTCTGGTGATGGGGGTGATCGAACTCGTGCTGGCCTGGGGATTGTGGACCCTCAAGCCCTGGGCGTATTGGGGCACACTGGTCGTGGAGATTGTCAATATTCTGATCCACTTTTTTGGCTTCCTTGGCCTCCCCCGCTCCCATTCGGCTCTGGCCGTGGTCAGTGGCGGGATTGTTTCCATCCTCATTGTGCTCTACCTGCTGATCGATCGCAACGTCCGCAGGACCTTCCAAACTGGCTTTTAGCGGCGCAGCAGCACGGACACAGAGCCAAAGGAGCAGCGAGAGACCCTCTCGCTGCTCCCATTGTTGGCTTTTCCCCACATTCGTATGTCTGGTAATCAGGCCCTGATGCGCTCGGAAGGAGAAGGCATTCCCAGCTCATCCGAGATGTAGTCACGCAAAGATGCTCCACCAGTGGCGCGAGGCCACGACCGCGTCCAGAAGCGTATGCCTCCGCCTGGAACATTTCTGACGCGACGAGAACAACCCGTCAAGATGGGGATCAGCGATGTTGGACAATCACCTCGTCTAGATACCTTTTGAGGCGCTCCGGGTGTGCGAGTTCGCCAGCGATGTAGATGTCAGAAACGCCCTTGCGTTGCAACAAGACCTCGGTCCCCACAGCCAGTGGAATGCTGCGTTCACTCTCGGGACGCACGTCGCGGAAAGGGATCGTGAGCATCTGAGAGCCGAGATCGAGCGTGAGTGTCTCTCCGTCGTAGGCACGGATAATTACACGCGTCCCGATGCGCCAGACGATTGCCCAGGGATCACGAGAACGGTCAACCACGACCAGGTGGCACGGACGAATGATCACTCCGCTCAACTGAAGATCAGCGTCATAAAGCGCTTGAGCAGTCTGCGCCTCACCGAATACCCGAACAACGGCTCCCTGATTATGCGCATCTTCGACTGATGCGAGCGCGAGGTCAGAAGAATGGATTGGGAAAGGCATGATGGTACTCCTTTGTGTTTCACCAATAGCAATATTCGAAAAGACTGAATGCTTCACTGGCCCTGTAATGGCTACTTGGATCATCCGTCCAAAAACTAGCCCTCGAGACGGAGAAAGATCTGTTTTCCCTGCTTGCAAACAGAGGAAGGTTGGTGTACAATCCAAAGTCGTCACCAGCATCTCATGCTTGAACGACACTATGCTCATGTGATGGAGAAGCTTCTTGTATGGGTCGTGTTTTCACCTCTCTCCAGCGGCTCTCGGATGGCTGCTGGCATGCCCTCTCCTCTCGCTTTGCTCGGTGGACCAAACCGCTCCTGACCTCCTTGCCGCTGGCCACCCTCACCGACCTCGGCCGAAGCAAGTCCGAGCTTCTCGCCGAAAATGCACTCTTACGCCAACAACTCATCATCCTCAGGCGGCAGGTGAAACGGCCAACATGCAGGAAAACGGATCGCGTGCTCCTCATTCTCTTGGCAAGAATGGTTCGGAGCTGGCAACAAGCCCTCTTCATTGTTCAACCAGAGACAGTGCTGCGGTGGCATCGGGAGCTCTTTCGCTGGTATTGGAAGCATAAGTCCAAGGCCGCTTCTCGCAAGCCCAAGGTCGCCGAGGAAACCATCGCCTTGATCAGGCAGATGGCGAAGGACAATCGGCTTTGGGGAGCTGAAAGGATTCGCGGAGAACTCCTCAAACTGGGCAAACGGGTGTGCAAGCGGACGATCCAAAAGTACATGAGGAACGTTCGCACACAGCAGCCACGAGGGCAAAAGTGGAGCACATTTCTGCGCACTCACGCCTCACAGATCTGGGCCTGCGACTTCCTGCAGGTGACCGATCTGTGCTTTCGACCGCTCTTTGCCTTCTTCCTTATCGAATTGGAGTCGCGACGGGTGATCCATGTCGGTGTGACACGATCCCCGACGGATGCCTGGGTGGCGCAACAACTGCGAGAGGCGACTCCCTATAGACAATCACCGAAATATCTGATTCGAGATAACGATTGCAAATTTGGGTCCTGTTTCGCACGCGTGGCCGCAACTAGCGGCATCAAGATACTGAAAACGCCGTATCATGCGCCGCGAGCCAATGCCATCTGTGAACGGTTCATGAGGAGTGTGCGGCAAGAATGCCTCGACCATCTGCTGATCTTCCATGAGAGGCAGCTCCAGCGCGTCCTCAATGCCTATGTCGCCTACTTCAACCAGGCACGACCGCATCAAGGGATTGGGCAACAGATTCCTGAACGGCGCAAATCGGTTCCTTCCTCTCAGGATGCAGGGGGCAAAGTGATTGCCATTCCGGTCATGGAAGGATTGCACCATGACTACCACTGGGCTGCCTGAAGCGGAACCGCGTATGCGAGCATCCAGTTGGTGGACGAGGTCCATCCAGCAGGGAGCGTCGTGTCTGAAGCGGTCTTTAATAGATCTCTCCTCAAGCCTTTGTATGCCTTCCCTGATGGTTTGCTGCCCATCCACGTCTGTTTGCTCTGGTCCATGAGAACCATTCCCCTGCAATTTCGATGGCTGAGTACTACCTGACTACGAAAAAGAGGCGGGCGATGAAAGCCCAAGGGGCCTCTTTCTCGAACGGATGATCCAAGTAGCCAATACAGGAGTGGTGCGCCTGCGGGCGCATGACGTTTCAAACGTGTGCCAGACCCATGGAATTTCAAAATTTACACTATGTGAAGCTGTACACCATTACTGATTTGCTTTTTCCCTATACGCCAAGGTTTATTGAGATGCTGTTGGCCGATATCGCAAAAAAAGCAGGAGTTCAGAAAAAAGTAACTGCCGGTATTTTGCGGGATACGTTTGCGGTCAGAAGTGTAAAGCGGAGAGAGGGGATTGAGAATGTGCTGCGGAAGATCGGGCTGAATGAGTCTACCTGGGAAGATGCAAAAGAGAAGTATCAGAGACTGGCAGGGAGAGCGATATAAAGGGAAAAGGGCCTTTGCTTCCGGTGGCATAGGGTCGGTGTTCTTGCTGCCAAGTGCGTTCTAGCTCATCTGTGGGATGAACGGTTCAGGCACGTCCCCTTCGTTGCGCTGCTCATGACGCTTCCATGACGCCTCCTCCTTATACTCGTACCAGAGTGGGCGAGGCGCCTGCGCTGGGCAGTGGCCCTCAACCCTGCCAGATGGACCTGGGAGTTAGGAAATGCTCTCTGAACCATGTTTAAGTCAAGGAAGGTCGATCCATTTCGGCAGTTTGGCCACCGCGCTCAAGTGGGAGATCTCAACACACACAAAGGAGAGAAAGATATGGAGAATCCAAAGCGGAAGGGGCTGAAGTCAGGGGCGAGGACAGAATTTACCGTCATAGGGAACGTCAAGCCAGGCCACGAACAAGTGCTGCGCGAGACTATCAAGCGGAGAGCGGCCGATCCCCGCCGAGTGGAGGCCGCCAAACAGTTTGGCACGATACATGAAGCCAGAGTTGTTCTCATCGACAACGATACACGGCTCCTGTTCTGTAGCAGCTTCGATGGCACGTGGGATAAGTACATTGATGACTTTGCCGTTGCCGACAACCCCGTCTCGCAATCATTTGCGGAGTTCTGGTCGCATGTCGAAGGCTACCCGGGCATCACGGACCCGAGCGTCAGGGACTGGTTAACGGCGCACCAATATGAAGCTATCGCTTATGATAGCACCTATCCCGAGCCCACGGTCAAGGAGATCTGGAAAGCGCTGGAGGTGCAGCACGCGTTCCAGCAGGTGCTCGACCACCCTGCGGCTGAGCAGGCGCTGAAGCACCCGGCGTTGCAACCGCTGCTCGACCAGGCAGCGACGTAATCGGGAGAGCGGCTCAAGCCGGGCGGCAGGCCGTATTTGGCTCCGCCCAATCCGACAGCAAGCAATCGCTTACAAACAACGCCTGGGACAGTGACGCCAGGAGGGTCAACCATGCTTGAATTCAACGACATTCAGAGCGGTGTGCTCCGCCCTCGTCCTACGCCGTATGCCGGAACGTACATCATGCTTCGCATCGACGATCGCGCCGCCGGACATCAGTTGCTGAAGCGACTCACACCCGCGATTGCCTCGGCCACCGATCTGACCAGCCCTGCAGGCGATGCCTGGGTCGCGGTGGCGCTTTCCTCTCACGGCCTCAAGGCGTTAGGCGTCCCCCAAGCATCGCTTGAGAGCTTCTCACCGGAGTTCCAGCAGGGGATGGCGGCACGCGCCGCGGAACTGGGCGATGTGGGCGAGAGCGCTCCTGAAAAGTGGGAGTGGCCGTTGGGCACCTCCGAGGTCCATCTCGTGATCGCTGCGCTCGCACCTGATCAGACGCGCCTGGCGAAGGTCCTCTCACCTGCAAGACAGGCCTACCAGCAGATGCCTGGCGTGACGGCGATCTACCGGCAGGACTGCTATCAACTTCCCACGGGGCGCGAACCATTCGGCTTTCGGGACGCCATCGGCCAACCGGCGATCGAGGGGAGCGGTCTTGCTGGGAGCAATCCCCAGGAAGCTCCGCTCAAGGCGGGGGAGTTTATCTTGGGGTATCTCGACGAGTCGGGGAGGCAGCCTCCGCAGCCCCAGCCCGAGGTGCTGGGCCGCAACGGGTCGTATGTGGCCTTGAGAAAACTGCATCAAGATGTCGCCGCGTTCCGCCGATACTTGGCGGCACACACCACCAGCGCGGCGGAGGAAGAATGGTTGGCTGCCAAGATGATGGGGCGCTGGCGCAGCGGTGCGCCCCTCGCACTCTGTCCAGAGTATGATGACCCAAAGCTCGGTGCCGACCCGCAACGCAACAACGATTTTCTGTACTATGATGACGATCCCAAGGGCCTCAAATGCCCGCTTGGCTCGCATGCACGGCGCATGAACCCGCGTGACCAATTCAAGCACGAAATTACCCAGGTCAATCGCCATCGCTTGATTCGCCGCGGCACCGTCTACGGTCCCCTCCTTCCAGAAGGGGTCTTGGAGGACGACGGAGCCGAGCGTGGCATCATCTTCGTCTTCATCGGTGCCTCACTTTCGCGGCAGTTCGAGTTTGTCCAGAGTGAGTGGGTCAATCAGGGCACCTTCATTGGGGCACCCAGTGAGAAAGATCCGATGTGTGGGCCCAATGACGGGACGGGCGTGTTCACTATCCCCAAGCAGCCCATCCGCCAACGCCTCCACGGCTTGCCGCAGTTCGTGACCAATCGCGGCGGGGAATACTTCTTTATGCCCAGCTTGCGGGCTTTACGGTGGCTGGCGGACGCCTCCTATGGAGCCTCGGGAGGAGGTGGAGCCGAGCGCTAGCCGAGGTCCAAACCGACTCATGACAGTGTTGATACATACTTCTAGCATTCATAGCAATATCACTGGCATTGCCAGAGGTCGAAATTGGCGAGGAAGGAGAGAGTGATGAAGAGAATGGCGGTTCTTTTCCGCAGCAACTCCGGTGCCAAGCCCACTCCGGTCAAAGGCTTCTCTACCGCCCTGGCGATGTTCCTGCCCCTGTTTGTTCTGACCATGCTTGGTCAGAGGGCGTTTGGTGTCCTGGTCATGACTGGTGCATTGCTTACCTCATTCGGGGACATCGGCACGTCGTACCGCACACAGGCATGGTCGCTGGGAATGACCGCAGTCGGCGGCGCGCTCATGACCGCACTGGGTCGGCTCATCGGTGGGCCATGGTGGGTAGAGATCGTGGAGATCTTCCTTGTGGTCTTCATCAGCGGACTCCTCTCGGTGTATGGTCGGGTTGCGGCTACCATGGGATTGCTTTTGACGATCGCATTCGTGATCTCGCTTGCGAACCGTAGTGGTCCGGCCACGGCGCTACCAGCGGCGGGAGGCTTTCTGCTTGGTGGGGCGATCTTGATGCTGTTCGCGTTCTTGTTTGCATGGCTCCAGTCACACCGGAGCATGCCGAGAAACGAAGTGCGACCGAACAGGTCACAGTCACCACTCACCACGCTCACAGTGCAGCTCACGTTGACCTCCTCGCTGCTGCGCTTTAGCTCGCTGCGTGCAGTGGGAGCAGCAGTTGCAGCAGGGAGCGGCTGGATCTTGGGAGGGCCGCCATTCTATTGGGCGGCCCTCACCGTCATCATCTGCACCCAG
>WNFD01003560.1_pt1 | contig 15664 bp, 13 predicted proteins | sample 5400491 | NCBI WGS metagenome assembly WNFD01 (sample SAMN13153343, study PRJNA577476) | soil metagenome | isolation source: 120 cm saprolite under Douglas fir tree site 2 hole 2 replicate 2 | place: USA:California | collected 2015-04-18 | reverse complement strand
TCCTGAGAGCGTGTGAATCTTTTGATTTTCAATCAGAATTATACCACATCTCCATATCGCGGAGACATTTGGGTACTACATATAGTGGATCAGCCGGCTTGAGGGCAAAAGATTCACAGACTCTGAGGAGGCCTCGAAAGCGGCCGTCTCGAAGGACGCACGGCGCCGATCCAGCCAACCATGGATTTCTTGCCCAGCCTCTGCGCTTTTCCGCCCTACATTCTGTTAACCCACCAACCTGAACCCGACTACAGCAATGTGATGATCGAACGCATAGGCAAGCCGAATTCGCTCGCGTTTCATGATTGGAAAGCTGGCGACTGATTGTCATTCCCGGCGGCACTTCGTAAGCTCCGAATGATTGCCGCGGTCGAGGAGCCGAAAGATGCGCTTGTCCCATCTGATCGTCGGGCTGGCTGCGTTGGTGCTCGCGGCGCTGCGGCCCGTGCATGCGGAGGATGCCGTGAATACCCCGGTCTATGTCGTCACCTATTTCGACGTCGCCCCGCCGGTGGCGGCGGAGACCGCCGCCCTCGTCCGGCAATATGCCGATGCGAGCCGCAAGGAGGCCGGCAATGCGGGCTTCGAGATGTTCGCGGAGATCGGCCGGCCGAACCGCTTCGCTATCCTCGAAACCTGGCGCGACAAACCCGCCTACGAGGCGCATGGTGCGGCCGCCTCGGCGACCACCTTCCGCGACAAGCTCGCGCCGCTGTTGATCAGCGGGACCGGAGCGCGGCTTCTGAGCGGCTTCTCGGTCGCGCCGCCGGCCGGACAGCCCGGCTCCGGGACGGTGTACGTGCTCACCCATGTCGATGTCCCGCCGCCGCAAAAGGATCAAGCGATCGAATTGCAGAAGGCGCTGGCCGCGGCGGCGCGCAAGGACGACGGCAATCTGTGGTTCGACGTGCTGCAGCAGAACGACCGCCCCAACCACTTCACGTTGTTCGAGGGCTGGCGCGACCGCATAGCCTTCGATGCCAGCATCATGGCCCCGCACACCAAGGAGTTCCGGCAGAAGCTGAACCCGCTCGAAGGCGCCCTCTATGACGAGCGGCTCTACCAGGCGGTCCGCTGACGCCTCGCCATCCTGACGACAACATTGGGGAGTACGTTCGCCAGCGGATGAGACGCCCCGACGCGGCCGCCTTCCTCCCCCAAGAGTTGGGCGTCCGGAACCCGTCAAAACTCCCCTGCCGGCCGGCGTTTCGGCATATTTCATCGCTTGTAAATAATTGATTACAAAGGATTTATCGGCTTGCTACGCATCGGATGGCGATTTTTTTCCCGTATTTTCCCTGTTCGGCAGGGAAATTCCGGGAATTTTCCGACACCCCTGAGGGTGCGCCGTTGGCTGCCGGCGGCGCTCCTCTGGCCGGCGGTGTTCGCCGGTGGCGCGAGCGCGGCGGTCGAGGCCGAGCACGGCATGGTCGTCTCGGCGCAGCGCTACGCTTCCGAGGTCGGGGTGCGGATCCTCGCCGAGGGCGGCAACGCAATCGATGCGGCGGTCGCGGTCGGCTACGCGCTCGCCGTCGTCGATCCGTGCTGCGGCAATATCGGCGGCGGCGGGTTCATGACCATCCGCCTCAAGGACGGGCGCGAGACCTTCATCAATTTCCGCGAGACGGCACCACGCGCTGCGACCGCGGCGATGTATCTCGATGCAGCCGGCAAGCCGATCGACGATCTCAGCCGCTCCGGCTACCGCGCCGCCGGGGTGCCAGGCACCGTCATGGGGCTCGAGCTCGCCGCGACCGAGTACGGCCGGCTCGCACGCCGCACGCTGCTGGCACCGGCGATCGCGCTGGCCGGCGACGGCTATGTCTTGAGCGGAGCCGATGCCGAGATCCTCGACGGCAAGCGCTTCGCCAAGGATCCGGTGGCGGCAAGGATCTTTCTGCGCCCCGACGGCTCCCATTACGCCCCGGGCGACCGGCTCGTCCAAACCGACCTCGCAGCGACGCTCGAAGCGATCGCGAGGCATGGTCCTGACGCCTTCTACAAGGGAGTGATCGCGGCGGCGGTCGCGACGGCAAGCGCCGCGAACGGCGGCATCCTGACCGCCCAGGATTTCGCCGACTACACGGTAACCGAGGGGCCGCCGCTCAGCTGCACCTACCGCGGCTATCGCATCGTCTCCGCGCCGCCGCCGAGTTCGGGCGGGACGGCGATCTGCGAAATCCTCAACATCCTCGAGGGCTACGATCTGCGGGCGTCGGGCTTCCGCTCGGCGCCGTCGGTGCGGCTCCTGATCGAGGCAATGCGCCCCGCCTATCGCGACCGCAATACCTATCTCGGCGACCCGGCCTTCGTGCCGAACCCTCTCGAGCGGCTGCTTTCCAAGGACTATGCCGCCGGAATACGCGCGGCGATCGACGCGGGCAAGGAACCGCCCCCCGCGGCGCTCCAATCTCCCAAAGAGAAAGCCGAGACGACCCACTATTCGGTCGTCGACGGCGAGGGCAACGCGGTGGCCGTGACCTACACGATCAATGGCGGCTTCGGCGCTGCGGTGATCGCTCCGGGTACCGGCTTCTTCCTCAACAACGAGATGGACGACTTCACCGTCAAGCCCGGCGCGCCGAACCTCTATGGTTTGGTCCAGGGTGAGGCGAACGCTATAGCACCCGGCAAGCGGCCGCTCTCCTCGATGTCCCCGACCCTGGTGGAGAAGGACGGCCGGGTTCTCGTCGTGCTCGGCAGCCCGGGCGGCTCGCGCATCATCACGACGGTACTCGAGACGATCCTCAACATCGTCGATTACGGCATGGCTCCGCAGGAGGCGGTCGACACGCCCCGTGTGCACCACCAATGGCTGCCGGACGAGGTCGCCTACGAGCGCTCGGGCCTGATGCCCGACACGATCGCAGCCCTGACCGGCATGGGCTACAAGCTGGTCGAACACCGGCCCTGGGGTGCCGTCGAGCTGATCGCGATCGCCAACGGCCGGTTCTACGGCGCCAGCGACCCCCGCCGGCCGGCCGGGGCTGCCGTCGGCTACTGAGCTCGGCGGTCCTCGATCGCCTCGGTTATGAACGACCCGATCCGCAAGATTGCGCGGTGGGCCTCGGGCATGACCGGGGCGAAGAGATGCCAGACATGCGGCATGCGCGGCCAGATTTCGAGCTCAACCCGGCATCCGGCGGCGCGCATCCGCTCGGCCATGCGCACCGCATCGTCGCGCAGCACCTCGTCGCTGCCGACCTGGATGATCGTCGGCGGCAGCCCCGCGGGCTCGCCGTAGAGCGGCGATGCGTAGGGCGAACGGGGATCGGCGCCAGCGAGGTAATAGCCGACGAAGCGCCGCGCCTGATCGGCGCTCAGCAACGGATCGGCGCCGGCGTTAGCGGTAAACGAGCGGCCGGTCAGCGCGAGGTCCGTCCATGGCGACAGCGCAACGGCCGCGGCCGGCAGCGCAACGCCCTCATCGCGCAGCCTCAGCAGCAAGGACAACGCGAGCCCGCCGCCGGCCGAGTCGCCCATCACGGCGATTCGCCCGGCGGCGGCGCCCTCTGCGAGGAGCCAACGGTAGGCCGCGACCGCATCGTCGAGCGCCGCCGGGAAGGGATGTTCCGGCGCCAGTCGATAGTCGACGGACAGCACCCATGCGCGGGCCGCGGACGCGATCCGCCAGGTCAGCTGGCGATAGAGAGAGGGCGAGCCGGCGATGAAGCCGCCGCCGTGCAGAAACAGGATGTGGCGGCCCGATTGTGAAGTACGGGTGCTGATCCGGTCCGCCCTGACCCCCCCGGCATCGACGGCGATCGTCCGAGTGCCCGGCGGCGGCCCCGGCACCAGCCGCTGTGCGGCAGCGGCGCGCCGCCGCTTCTGCTCGACGGTCGCATCATTGCGGGTGCGGTGCTTGAGCATCCAACGCCCGCCCAGCCGAACAAGTTCGGCCCGAAAACTCGAACGGTCCGGGATCACGTCTTGAGCGCAGCGGCGAGGCTGGCTCGAGGTCCGGGAGTCGTGGTAATCGCGGACTCGACAGGTGCTTCGGTCATCAGGAGATCATTGTGCGTTTCTCGTCGCTTGTCGACCGCATTTCCGGCGAGGGAGCCGGAGCTTGGCGTGTTCACCAAGAAGCGATCCGCCGCCGCGATGCCGGCCGCGACGTGATCTTTCTGACCGTAGGCGATCCAGACCAGGCCGCACCCGAGGCGGTGATCGGCGCGACGATCGACGCGCTACGGCGAAACCGCACCGGGTATTCGCCGATCATCGGCTACCCGCAGGTACGCGCGGCAGTCGCCCGGCGCTTCGAGCGGCGGACAGGCCAGCCATGTACCGCAGATAATGTCGTGCTGACGCCGGGGACGCAGGGCGGCCTCTTCTGCGCGCTCCACTGCCTCGCCGGACCCGGCGACGAGGTGATTCTGCCCGAGCCGATCTATGGCCCCTATGCCGGGGTCATCGGAGCGACCGGCGCCCGCATGGTAAATGTGCCGTTGCGGGCGGACAGGAGTTTCCATCCGGATCTCGCCAGCTTGGCCCGCGCGGTGACGCCACGCACGCGCGTGGTCTGGATCAACAGTCCGCACAATCCGACCGGGGCCGTGTTCACAGCCGACGAGATCGCCGGCATTGCCGAGCTGTGCCGCGAGCGCGATCTGTGGTTCGTTTCCGACGAGGTCTACGAGGACCTCGCCTTCGCCCGGCCGCATATCAGCCCGTGGTCGTTGCCGGACATGGCAGAGCGCACGATCGTCGTCTCCAGCCTGTCGAAATCGCATGCGATGGCCGGCTTCCGGTTCGGCTGGGTCATCGGCCCGCCGGCATTGTCCCGGCACCTCTTCGATTTTCTGCTGTGCATGTATTTCGGCGGCCCCGCCTTCATCCAGGACGGCGCCATGGCCGCACTCGGCAGCGAACTCCCCGAGGTCGCCGCATTGCGCGAGGCCTATCGCCATCGCGCCGGTCTTTTGGTGCGCATTCTCGCCGATGCCCCGAATTGCCGGGCTGTCCCTCCCGAGGGCGGGATGTTCGTGCTGTTCGATGTCCGCGGCACCGGTCTCGGCTCGGAGGACTTCGCGCTGGGACTGCTGGCGCGCGAGGATGTCGCCCTCCTACCCTGCGACGGGTTCGGGCCGAGTGCCGTCGGTCACCTGCGCATCGCGCTGACCGCCCCAGAGCCGCGCCTCGAAGAGGCCGGGCGGCGGATCGTCCGGTTCGCGCACGCGCTTATCTCCTAGCATCCTGCGACTTCTGGTTGTCCCGTATGTGACAGCCCCGCTGCACCTGCAGCGGGTCTGCAGCGGGGGTTCCTCTTAAGGTTGTAAGGCTCGAGAGCGGCGAGGTCGTCGGCCGGCTTCGGGCCGCCGGCGCGCATCGCGGTGACCGCCGATCGTCGAGGTCGCTGCGATCGGCCGTATATTATACCAATTAGGCAATTTTATGGATGACCAATTCGCAATCCACCGAGGCTGTTCCTACGATCGAGGATTCGGGGCGCTGGCTCAGCCCGCGATGTCGAGCCCGAGATCGAGGATCGGGGCGCTGTGGGTGATCCAGCCGCAGGAGATCAGGTCGACGCCGGTCGCGGCGACGGCGGGTGCGGTTTCGAGGGTGATCCGCCCGGAGGCTTCGGTCACGGCGCGACCGTCGACCATCGCTACCGCCCGACGTAAGGTCTCCGGATTCATGTTGTCGAGCAGCACGGCGTCGACGCCAACTTCGAGTGACTCGGCGAGCTGGTCGAGCGTGTCGACCTCTAGCTCGATCTTGACCAGGTGGCCCGCATGCTGCCGCGCCCGCTCGAGCGCCGCTCGCACGCCGCCCGCCAGGGCAATGTGGTTGTCCTTGATCAGCATCGCGTCATCGAGCCCGAAGCGATGATTGACGCCGCCGCCGAGCCGGACCGCGTATTTTTCCAATGCCCGCAACCCCGGCGTGGTCTTGCGGGTGCACACGATCTTGGCCTTGTAGCCGGCGATCGCATCGGCCAATACCCGCGTCGCCGTGGCGACCCCGGACATTCGGCATAGGAAATTGAGCGCGGTGCGCTCTGCATTCAGCATACCCCGCGCCCGGCCGCTGATTCGGGCGACGTTCGCTCCGCGGGTTATCCGTGCGCCATCGGCGCAGAGCCGCTCGATCCGCAGTGTCGGGTCGATCAGCTCGAAGGCGAGGAGTGCGGCATCGAGCCCGCCGAGCACGCCCGGCTGACGCGCCGCGATGACCGCCTCGACCGTCGCCTCCGCTGGTACCACCGCCTCCGTCGTGATGTCGCCGGCGCGGCCCAAATCCTCGATCAATGCCGCCCGGACTATGGGCTCGACGACCAGCCGCATCGCTGACATGCCCCTCACCCTCCCGCTGAGGCGGGCCCCTCCCTCTCCCCGCTCACGCGGGGCGAGGGGGAGGACTGATCGCTCCCTCGCCCCGCTTGCATGGAGAGGGTCGGGGTGAGGGGCGGCGCGGCGACGCAACAACCGCGACGCATCTCCTCAGCCCATCGCCAGCATGCGCTCGACCGTGCGGCGCGCCCGCTCGGCGATCGCCGGGTCGACGGTGACCTCGTGCGTCATGGTCTCGAGGCTGTGCCGGATCTTGGCCAGGGTGATCCGCTTCATGTGCGGGCAGAGATTGCAGGGCCGCACGAATTCGAGATCGGGATATTGGAGCGCGACGTTGTCGCTCATCGAGCACTCGGTCAGCAATACCACGCGGGGCGGCCGCTCCTTGCCGACATAGTCGGCCATCGCCGCGGTCGAGCCGCTGAAATCGCATTCGGCGATGACCTCCGGCGGGCATTCGGGGTGGGCCAGCACGATGATCCCGGGATGGCTCTCGCGCAGGCTCCTGATGTCCTCCCGGGTGAAGCGCTCGTGCACCTCGCAGTGGCCGCTCCAGGCGATTATCTCGACCTTGGTCTGCGCCGCGGTGTTCCGCGCCAGGTACTCGTCTGGCAGCATGATGACGCGGGGTACCCCGAGCCCTTCGATGATCTTCTTGGCGTTGCCCGAGGTGCAGCAGATATCGGACTCGGCTTTGACCGCGGCCGAGGTGTTGACATAGGTCACGATCGGCACCCCGGGGTGACGCTCGCGCAACAGCCGGATGTCGGCCGCGGTGATCGAGGCGGCGAGCGAGCAGCCGGCTTCGAGATCCGGGATCAGCACGGTCTTCTGCGGGTTCAAGAGCTTGGCGGTCTCTGCCATGAAATGAACCCCGGCCAGCACGATCACATCGGCATCGGTGCGCGCCGCCTCCCGCGCCAATGCCAGGCTGTCGCCGACGATGTCGGCGACCGTGTGGAAGATGTCCGGCGTCTGATAATTGTGCGCGAGGACGACCGCATTGCGCTCGCGCTTGAGCCTGAGGATCGCGGCGACGTCATCGGCCAGGATCCTCCATTCGAGAGGCGGGATGTGCCGCTCCACCCGCCGGTAGAGCTCCGGCATCGGCAGTGCTGCGGCGGGGGTCGGGGGCGCGGTCTGGAGCATCGTCATCTCCTCCATTATACTCATAATGAGCATTACCTCGGTCTAGAAAAGCCGGGCGGAATTTGCCCGGCCTCCAATTATGCTAGGTATGAGAATAAGACGGGAAAGCCCGCTGTCAAGATTGTGTCACACGGCGTGCGGCCCGCAGCCGCAGCCCGGGTGCGGGACGTTCGAGCAGGACCTCGCGCCGGAAGCGCACGAGCCGCGCCGGCCGGCCGCCGGTCTCAGCACTGATCCCGCCGGTTTCCTCGACCAGGCCCTGGTGCTCCACGAGCCGCCGGAAATTCTGCTTGTGCAGCCGCACACCGGATAGCGCTTCGACCGTGCACTGCAGCTGCAGCAGCGTGAAGGCCGGCGGCATCAGCTCGAAGACGACCGGCCGATATTTGATCTTGCCGCGCAGACGGCCGATCGCGGTGGCGAGGATCCGCCGGTGATCGGCCGCCATCGGCACTCCGAAAACCAATCCGTCGCCTTGCGGGGCTGGCCGCCCGAGATCGCGCCAGGATTCCTGGATCAAGCCCGCCTCGTAGAGCAGCTCGCAGCGTTCGAGGACGAGCTCCTCGTTCCAGGATCGGGCGAAGGCAAGACCGAGCCGTTCCTCGCGCAGCCGCCTCTCTGCCTCGTTCCGGGTTTGCCCGGCCCAAAGGCCGAGGCGAGTTTCGAGCGGCGGGAGTGCGGCCGGCCTGCCGGCGCGCCAGTCCTCCCAAGGGAAATACCGATACCAGCTCTGCCATAATGCTTCGGCTGCCCCCTCCGGCCGCGCTTCACGCACGAGGGCGAGGTAGGCAACCGTCAGAGCACGGCCCGTTCGCATACCCTCGACGCGGTCGCGGTCGCCAAAGGTATAGAGCTGTTCGACATAACCGAGCTTCTGGCTCGTCTGTCGTTCGACCCATGAGCGCAGCCCGACTTCCAGCGTGCGATGCTCGACCTCCAGAGGGCCGGAGGGCAATGCCTCCATCGGATCGTCCCCGATGCGCACCATCAGCACGCGCGGTTCCTCGATCGTCGCCGTGACGATAGCTGCGCTTAATCTGATCGACAGTGCCGCCCCGGCTGCGCTGTGGCGCAGGATCGTTGCAGCAGCATGTTCTTCGGTTTGCTCCATGCGTCGGGATCACCCCTGGGCTGCAGCCAGCGCATTCTAGCACGTCACGATCCCCACGGCACCGTCCCGTCCGACTGGGGAGTTTGATCAGCCGCCCGGCGCGACGATAGCGCCCCCAGGTTCGACGCGTTTTGCCGCCGATACCGTCACGATGTGTTATACGAATGCAGCGGGGTGGGCGCCCGAGAGGAGGACCTGGCAATGGGTTGGCTCGACGGACAGGTGGCGCTGGTGACGGGCGGCGGGTCGGGCATCGGCCAGGCCGTCGTGGCGCGGTTTATCGAAGAGGGTGCCCGCGTCGGGGTCCTGGACCGGGTTCCAGACAGAGCCGCGCAGCTGCGGTCGCGGTTTGGCAATGCGGTGATCGCCCTTACTGGCGACGTGGCCCAACTCGCCGACAATAAGCAGGCGGTCGCCGATACCGTCGGCACCTTTGGCCGGCTCGACATATTTGTCGGCAATGCCGGCGTTTTCGACGTTTACGCTCCGCTGGCGGAGTTTCCGGAAGAAAGGCTTTCCGCAGCGTTTGACGAACTGTTCGGGGTCAATGTCAAGGGATGCTTCTTCGGCGCGAAGGCGGCCCTGCCGGAGCTGATGAAGACCGAAGGCTCGATGGTGTTTACCGCGTCGGTGGCGGGCGCGAACTCGGGCGGCGGCGGAACTCTCTATACCGCGTCGAAGCATGCTGTGGTGGGGCTGATCCGGCAGCTTGCGGTGGAAGTGGGGCCGCGCGTTCGGGTTAACGGTGTCGCCCCTGGCGGCACGATCACGGATCTTCGCGGGCTCGCGGTTCTTCACCAGGACGATCGCTCGCAATTCACCGATCCCGGTACAGAGGATCGGCTGCGCGGCGGCAACCCGCTGCAGATCGCCCTGCAGCCCGCTGATCTTGCCGGGGCTTATGTATTCCTAAGTTCGAGGACTAATGCCAGGGGCATCACCGGGACCATTGTGACTGTCGATGCCGGCGCGATGCTGCGTATACCGCGGCGCACCCAATCAAACCAATGAGAGGATAGCCGATGGCAACCGATATGCTCGGGCTCGTCGATGCCGAGAACGGCCGGATCAGCCGCCGCATCTTTATCGAGCAGGAGATCTACGAAGAGGAGCTGGAGCGGATCTTCGCGCGCTGCTGGCTGTTTTTGTGCCATGAGAGCCAGATCCCGCAACCGGGAGATTTCTTCACTACCTATATGGCTGAAGACCCGGTTCTGGTCGTGCGCGACACTGCGGGCCAGGTGCATGCTTTCTTGAACGTCTGCCGCCATCGCGGCAACCGTCTGTGCCGCGCCGAGTTCGGCAATGCCGCGACTTTTAGCTGCACCTATCATGGCTGGACCTACCGCAATGACGGGCGTCTGGTTGGCGTGCCGTACCTCAAGGAAGCCTATCATAATGAATTGGATCGGGAGCGCTGGGGCCTCGCTCCGGTGGCGCAGCTCGACAATTACAAGGGGCTGTACTTTGCCACCTTCGACCCCGAGGCGCCGCCGCTGCGCGAATATCTCGGCGAGATGGCGTGGTATCTGGATGCTTTTTTCGACCGTCGCGAGGGTGGCATCGAGGTCATCGGCGGCATGCACAAATGGGTCATGCCGTGCAACTGGAAGTTCCCTGCCGAAAACTTCGGCGGCGATGGTTACCACACCTCGTGGAGCCATCTCTCGGCGATACAGACCGGATCGGGCGGCGATTTTCGCGTCACCCCCGATGCAAAAGGGGTGATGCTTTCGCCCGGCAATGGCCACTGCGTCATCGGGGTCGGCCCCGACACGGTCGCCGACCCGCCCGCGGCCGAGATCCTTGCCTACGAGGCGGGGATCGTTCCTGAGATGAGGAAACGCCTCGGCCCACGCCTAGATCTGGTAAAGCCGATCGTCGGCACGGTCTTCCCGAACTTTTCGATGCTGCGGCCGACCTCCCGCACCTTCCGCGTCTGGCATCCGCGGGGGCCCGACAAGACCGAGGTCTGGGCGTGGGTCTTCGCCGACAGGGCCGCCCCTCCCGCGGTCAAGGAGGCCATTCGGCTGGCCGGGGTGCGGGTGTTCGGTCCGTCGGGGACCTTCGAGCAAGACGACATGGACAATTGGCAGGGCTGCACCCAAACTGGGCGCGGTGTGGTGGCGCGCCGCTATTCGCTGAGTTACGAGATGGGTCTGGGGCACGAGCACTTCGACGAGGATCTCGGTGCATTAGCCAGCGACTACCGCTACAGCGAAAGCAACCATCGTGGGTTCTATCGCCGCTGGGGACAGTTGATGGCGGCCAACGGCTGAATCAGGCACTCAGGAGGATCGTATGGCGCAAGACATCACCAGTCTCGTCGACGCCGATCACGGGCTGATCGGCCGCCGGATCTTCATCGAGCCCGAGATCTACCAGCAGGAGCTGGAGCGGATTTTCGCTCGCTGTTGGCTCTTCCTTTGCCATGAGAGCCAGATCCCGCAGCCGGGGGACTTCTTCACTACCTACATGGGTGAAGACCCAGTGCTGGTCGTGCGCGACAGCAGCGGCGAGGTTCATGCCTTTCTGAATGTCTGCCGCCACCGCGGCAACCGGCTGTGCCGCGCCGAGTTCGGCAATGCCGCGACCTTCACCTGCGCCTATCACGGCTGGACCTACCGCAATGACGGGCGGCTGGCCGGCGTCCCCTACCTCAAGGAAGCCTACCATAACGAACTGGACCGGGAGCGCTGGGGTCTCGCGCCGGTGGCGCAATTGGACAGCTACAAGGGGCTGTATTTTGCCACTTTTGATCCTGAGGCGCCGCCGCTGCGCGAGTATCTCGGCGAGATGACCTGGTATTTGGATGCCTTCTTCGACCGGCGCGAGGGCGGCGTCGAGGTCATCGGCGGCATGCACAAATGGGTCATGCCGTGCAATTGGAAGTTCCCGTCCGAAAACTTCGGCGGCGATTCCTACCATGTGGGATGGTCGCATCTTTCGGCGGTAAAGACGGCCTTCAGCACGGGTGCCTCGACCAAGCCGGAGACGATCGGGAGCACGGTGTCGCCCGGCAACGGCCACATCCTGATTTGCTTCGGACCGAACGACGTGGGCGACCCTCCGATGCCCGAAATTCTGGAGTATGAGAAAGAGATCCGCCCGGAAGTGGACAAGCGCCTGGGGCCCCGGTCGGGCCGCATCAACCCGATCGTCGGCACAGCCTTTCCCAATTTTTCGATGCTTCGCGCCACCTCGCGCACCTTTCGGGTGTGGCATCCGCGCGGCCCGGACAAGACCGAGGTTTGGTCATGGGTATACACCGACAAGGCTGCCCCGCCGGAGGTCAAGGACGCGATCCGCTTGGCCGGCGTGCGGGGATTCAGCCCCTCCGGCACCTTCGAACAGGACGATATGGACAACTGGCAGGAATGCACTCGCACCTGCCGCGGCGTAGTCTCGCGGCGGATGGCGATCAATACGCAGATGGGGCTCGGACACGAACGGTTCGATGAGGGCCTCAAAGCCTGGGCCAGCGATTTCCGCATGAGCGAGAGCAATCATCGCCAGTTCTACGCGCGCTGGGCCCAGCTGATGACGGCAGACAGCTGGGCAGAGGTGCCGCGCAGCAACGGATGGGCGGGAGCCGGACATGCCGGGCATGAATGAAGACGTCACCCGCGAGGTCGAGCAGTTCCTCTACCGGGAAGCCCGGCTCCTCGACGAGCGGCGCTTTCACGAGTGGCTGGAGCTGTTGACCGACGATATCCGGTACTGGATGGCCGGCAGAACCAACCGTTATCCCAGGAGGAGCAAGGCGATTGCGATCCTCGATCCCGACCGGTATGTCGAGGACGATATGACCAAGGAAGACGAACTCGCCATTTTCGACGAGGACAAGCAGACGCTCAGCGGGCGAGTTGCGCGCCTCGATACTGGAATGGCATGGGCGGAGGACCCGCCGTCACGCTCGCGCCACCTGATTACCAACATCGAGGTGGAGCCCGGCGACACGGCGAGTGAGGTCAAGGTCTACTCCAATTTCATGGTCTACCGCAGCCGGGCGGAGACTGAGCAGGACTTCTACGTCGGCACCCGGCGGGATGTCCTGCGGCGGGTTGCCGGCGCCTGGAAGATCGCCGGCCGCAAAGTGATCCTCGACCAGAACGTATTGTCGGCCAAGAACGTCAGCATCTTCTTTTGAGGGCTGCAGCTCCGCAAGCCTGCCCTTCGGATTGCCGGTAATCAGGCTGCTCCAACAAGATTGCTTCGTCGCTCCCCTCCTCGCAATGACATGGCTCTTGTCGTCATTGCGACCTCCGGACGGCCGTGAGTGTGGCGGGCCATTCGGGGGGAAGCAATCTCGTTGCCTATCCGTCCCCCGCGCGCGGCGGAGATGACAGCGTCTTTGTCTCTCGGCTCCTCGCAATGACACCCCCTTTGTCGTCATTGCGAGCGAAGCGAAGCAATCTCGCTCCCGCGTGCCGGTGCATCCCAGAGAGCACCGCCGGGTCTCGCAGATTGACCGGCCGCGAACCGGGAGCGTAGGCTACGCCGGAGGGCGGGTTTCCGCTTATTTCAGATCTCCGGATCGAGCCATGAAAGTCTCATATTTTGAAACCGCTCGCTACGCCGTGCCGTCGACGGTGCCGGCCGAATGGCCCGTGCCGCCCGGGGCTTATGACCCCGACGCCGGCGCGCAGGCCTATCAGGGCATGATCGACCGCGTCCAATATGTCGAAGAACTCGGCTTCGACTGGGTTAGCGTTTCCGAGCACCACTATTCGCCGCGCATCCTGACGCCGAATACTGCGGTTTCAGCCTCGTACATGGCTGCCCGGTCAAAAGAGATAAAGATCGCCGTTCTCGGCCCGATCGTCTCGCAGAGCAATCCGGTCCAGGTCGCCGAGGAACTCGCGATGCTCGACAATTTGGCGCAGGGGCGCCTCGTCGTCGGGCTGTTACGCGGGACGACCAACGAATATCTGACCTACGGCCTCAACCCGGCGGAGGCGCGGGAACGCACCACCGAGGGGATGGAGCTGATCCTCAAGGCGTGGACCGAGCCCCAACCCTTTGGCTGGCAGGGCCGCCACTTCCAGTACCGCACGGTGTCGGTCTGGCCGCGGCCGTTGCAGCAGCCCATGCCGCCGACCTACTCGCTCGGCACGAGCCGCGAATCCTGCGAGTTCGCCGCGCGCCACCATATCGGTCTCGGCGTCTCCTTCGCACCTTTCGAAATTGTCGCCAAATCGACCCGCTATTACCGCGAAGCCTGCGGGCGCTACGGCTGGGAGCCGACGCCGGAGCAGATGCTCTACCGCGCGAATATTCTGCTTGCCGAAACCGACGAGGAAGCTCAGGAGCTCTTGGAAAAACAGCGGAACGGACCGGCACCATTCCCGATGCGGGCAGGCGTTCGCGACGCCCTCTTAAAGCTCGATTCCCGCAATGTCGCAGGCGAGGCGCGGGCGCCGAATGTCGGCGGCGTATTGCCGACGTCGTTTTACGGCGGCCCCGACACGGTCGTCGAGCAGATCAAGCGCTGCCGCCAGGAGGTCGATGTGGGCGTGCTCGATCTCGCATTCCAGAACCCCGGTGCCCCAGATACGGGACGCTTGATGCATTCGCTCGAGCTCTTCGCCGAAAAAATATTGCCGCACATTCGCGAGGTTTGACGGCGACCGGAGGATTTCACGATGCATCTCGCCGCCGATCTTCCCCACGGAAGATAATGCTCGACTCCGTCACACCGGCGAAGGCCGGTGCCTATCGCCGCCATGGGTCCTGGCCTTCGCCGGGAAGACAAGGAACTATTGGCGCGTCTTTCTTTGCTCCGAGTCGCATCGAGGGATCCTCGGGGTGAAAGTCTCGTATTTTGAGACCGCCCATTACCTTTCGCCGCGCAAATTGCCCGCCCAATGGCCGGTGCCGCCCGATGCCTATGACCGTGAAGCCGGCGCGCAATCCTATCGCGGGATGGTCGAGCGGCTCCAATACGTCGAGGCGCTCGGCTTTGACTGGGTCAGCGTCGCCGAGCACCACTATTCCCCGCATCGCTTGACGCCGGCCCCGATCGTCTCGGCGGCGCATCTCGCAGCCTATTCGCGAAAAATCAAGATTGCGGTGCTCGGCCCGATCGTGTCACAGAGCAATCCGGTCCAAGTCGCCGAGAACCTGGCGATGCTCGACAATCTGACGCCCGGCCGTCTGGTGGTCGGGCTATTGCGCGGCACAACCGGCGAGTACCTGAGCTACGGTCTCAACCCGACGGAGGCGCGCGAGCGAACGACCGAGGGCATGGAGCTGATCCTCAAAGCCTGGACCGAGCCGCAACCCTTCGGCTGGCAGGGTCGTCATTTCCAGTTCCGCACCGTCTCGGTCTGGCCGCGCCCGCTGCAGCAGCCCCATCCGCCGACCTATGCCCTTGGGGCCAGTCGCGAATCCTGCGAATTCGCCGCGCGCCATCATCTGGGCCTCGGTGTTGCCTATGGCCCGTTCGAGGTTATGGGTAGAGCGATCCGCTACTACCGCGATGCGTGCGCGCGATATGGCTGGGAGCCGGCGCCGGATCAGATCATCTACCGGGCGAACATCCTCCTGGCTGAGACCGACGAGAAAGCTCGGGACCTGCTCGAAGTGCGGCGTGCCACGAGAGATTCCTTCCCGTTGCGCGCCGGCGTCCGAGAGGCTCTGTTGCAGCTCGACTCGCGCAACATCGCGGGCGAAGCGAGGTCACCGAACGTCGGTGGCGTATTGCCGACAAATTTCGTTGGCGGGCCCGACGCGGTGGTCGCGCAGATCAAGCGCTGTCGCGACGAGGTCGGGGCTGGTGTCATCGATCTGATGTTCCAGATCCCTGGTTCCGGTGATCTGAGCTTCCTGATGCGCTCGCTCGAACTGTTCGGGAAGAAGGTTCTGCCGCGCATTCGGGAAATTTGAGTGGGATTTGTCGCTAGGGGGAGCGATCGTGACACAGTCGGGAGAAGCGTTCGGCGAGGGCTTCGTCGAGGCCGACGGATTTCGTATCCGGTACATGGAGGCGGGGATCGGGGTTCCGCTGGTGCACCTTCACGGCGCCGGCGGATTGCGCCTGACACCAGGTCACGATCTGTTGAGCCGGCACTTTCGAGTCATTGCATTAGAGATGCCCGGGTTTGGC
>WNFD01006539.1_pt1 | contig 15666 bp, 13 predicted proteins | sample 5400491 | NCBI WGS metagenome assembly WNFD01 (sample SAMN13153343, study PRJNA577476) | soil metagenome | isolation source: 120 cm saprolite under Douglas fir tree site 2 hole 2 replicate 2 | place: USA:California | collected 2015-04-18 | reverse complement strand
AGCCACAGGGTGGAGCAGGCCTTCAGGCCTGCGGTATGCTGCTTCAGCACACGGCTTTAGCCGCTGAGGTGACGTTTGACGATTCCGCATCGAGGAACAACTTCAGATTCAACTTACTTTGTCACTACAAATGTTCTTGAAAAGAAGAGCTTGTTTCAGGTGGAGAAGATCGCTCTCCTCTTTGTGGAAGTATTGCTTAACTACCGGGCAGAAGGAAAATATCTGCTTCATGAATTTGTTGTCATGCCGGACCACTTTCATCTCTTAATTTCGCCGAATCTAATCACATTGGAGAGGTCCCTTCAGTTGATCAAAGGTGGATTTTCTTTTCGACTCAATAAAAGTCTAAAAGTGAAGCGGGATGTCTGGCAGACGAGTTTCCTGGATCGCCGTGTAAGAGACTCACTGGAATACCAAAAATATAAGGAGTATATATGGCAGAACCCGGTGAAGAGAGGCCTGGCAAAAACCCCGGAACAATATCTTTTTAGCTCAGCGAATCCTCTGTACCAAATTGATCCGGTACCTCAGCGGCTAAAGCCGATTTCTTCTTCGGCTTTGCCGCAGGCCTGAAGGTGTACAGTTTCATGACATCCTTCACAGTACGTTCTCAATACATCCTTTAGACTCCGAGCCCAGCGAACAGAGGCTGGAAGGTAAGGCAGCCCTGGCGAGAGGGCAGGATGGCGTGGAGAACGAGGCAAGTGGCAGAACAGAGGATGGAGTTTGTGATAGCGGTGAAGCGAGAGGAAAAGAGCTTCAAAGCCCTGTGCCAGGAGTTCGAGATTTCCTGTCGCACCGGCTACACCTGGTGGAATCGATATAAGTCCGAGGGAATGAGCGGCATGCAAGAACGGAGTCGGCGGCCGCACCACAGTCCGCGGCGCACGCAGCAGAGTATCGAGCACAAGGTGGTTGAACTACGTCGTGAACGACCCGATTGGGGAGCGCGCAAGCTACGCAAGTTGCTGGAGGAAGAAAGCATTCCTATGCCAGCCAGCACGATTCATCGGATTTTGTTGCGCCATGATCTGGTGCGAGACTTCGATCGTCATCCGCTGGCTAGCAAGCGGTTTGAACGAGACAAGCCAAACCAGCTCTGGCAGATGGACTTCAAAGGCCCCAAAGGATGGAACCAACCGGTGGGCCCATTGTCGGTGCTGGATGATCACAGCCGCTATGCTGTGGCTCTGGAAAATACTGGTAGCACGCAGGCAGAAGGAGTCCGCACAGTGCTGGAGCGGGTATTTCACGAATCAGGAGTGCCCGAAGAGATGCTGATGGATCATGGCACGCCGTGGTTCAACGGACAGGGACGATTTGGCTGGAGTCAGTTAACGATATGGCTGATGGACCGCGACATTGAACTCCACTTCAGCGGCATCCGACATCCGCAGACCCAGGGGAAAGTCGAGAGATTTCACCGCAGTTTAACGGCGGCGCTATTGCGGCGAGGCACACCGGTAGCAGAACAAAGACAGGTTTGGTTGGACGCATTCCGGCATGAATATAACTATTTACGCCCACACGAGGCCCTGCTGATGAAAACACCGCACCAGATCTGGCACAAAAGTGTGCGGCCTTATCAGGAGCAAACCCCAAGCTGGGAATACCCTCAAGGAAGTGAAGTGAAAGAAGTCGACAGTACAGGCCAGGTCCGCCTGAATAATCGTCGCTACTACATCAGCAAGGCTCTGGCAGGTCGACAGGTCGGTTTGCTGGAAATCGAGAAGAGGATACTGGTGCTCTATCGGCGAACACTGGTCTGTGAATTAGACCCGCTAAACAGCAAAAACCCTTCTAAAAAGTGTGAAGGATGTGTTGAGAACGATCTGTGAACGATGTCCCGGAACTTTACACATAAATGCCTGCTCTACCCAGCGGGGCATAAAGAGTGCAGATGCGGGCGGCTGCGCGACAGGATGAAGTTCCGGGACTAAAGTCCCTGACAATTTTTAGAGCCTTTGTGCAGGCGTAAATGCCTGCTCCACCCCGCGGCCGCTTCAGATTTTCTGGAGAGGCGGCAGCAAGTCCGACCTAGGCAGTGGCCGCCAATGGCCGCTCATCTGACTTTTTTGGCGGAGCCAGCGCGATCAAGGCTATACCGATGACGACGAGCGCAGCGACGGCCCAGAGAACTTCGCGTTCGTCCGCTTTCTGGAATGCCATCACCGACATGACGGCGGCATGCGCGAAACTCGACCATGCTGTGAAGGCGATCAGAGTGCGATTTGCCGATGGGTCACGCACCGCTATCAACAGGAAGATGCCGAGCGCGACATAGAGGCTGAGCATCATGTCATCGCTATACATCTTCTGATCCGCATGACGTAAAGAATCAACGATGGGATAAATGCCTGCCGTAAAAAGCAAACCCACGAATACCAATACAATCTTGAGCGCACGTTCTCGCCACATGGTGTCCTCCAGTCATTTGGTCAAATCCGAAGACATAGAGCCTTATTGACCAACAGCTAACCCACTTATTATGCGCCGATGGGGAACAGAGTCGGGCAGGATTATCCAAGACTCCGTTTAACAGCCACGGGTGTCCTAATGAGTCGACCCCAACGGTAAACTTTAGATTTGTTGTACGCTGGGCTGATCTGAGGCATAGTGAGACAGCCCTCAGGGGTGGTGGCTCAGTTCTTTGAAAAATGAGTGGTTTGGGCGGTTGTTCAGTTATTAATCGTTCGGGTTAGGCGTGCGAAAGCGCGCTTATCCCGAGATCAAGTCAAAAATACCTTTTGCCGCAGATGAACGCCGATTAACGCTGATTAGGATGGAAGCTGTCTCTTTTATGGGTGCGGCTGAATTGCAGAGCATCGCTTGCGATGTTTTGAGCTAAGTCCTTTAGACCTTGGGATGACTGGAATAAATGGGGAGGGGTACCCCCATTGAGATTGGGTAATTGTGTAATTTGGTAATCGGGTAAATGAAACCCGCCCGGTCTTACCGCGGATGCACGCGGATGATCGCCTATCCCGAGATCAAAGTCAAAAAAACCTTTGCCGCAGATGAACGCCGATTAACGCTGATTAGGATGGAAACTGTCTCTTTTATGGGTGCGGCTGAATTGCAGAGCATCGCTTGCGATGTTTTGAGCTAAGTCCTTTAGACCTTGGGATGACTGGAATAAATGGGGAGGGGTACCCCCATTGAGATTGGGCAATTGAGTAATTTGGTAATCGGGTAAATGAAACCCGCCCGGTCTTACCGCGGATGCACGCGGATGATCGCGGATCAAGAAAACCTCTTTGCTGCTTTACCTCAGAGGCTCAAGCCTGTCTTTCCGGTTGCAAGGGCAGGCCTAAATGCCTGCTCAGTCCAGCCGGGCACAAAGAGTACAAATGGGTGCGGCCGCGTTCCACGAATCCCTTAAACACGACAGTCATCCCTGCAGGCTACTGCGCGTCGTGGAAAATCACGCCCATGGTGAAGCGCTGGCCTGAGCGAACACGGCTGACGCCGTGGCGCATTTTCACGCGATAGGTGCCGCGGGTGCCTTTCACAGGCCTGTCCCGCACGGGAAAGATGACGCCCATTCCCTGGTCAAGTGGAACAACTTCCACCCGTGATTGCATGCGTGGCCGTTGTTCGGTGAGCGTGAACTCACCGCCGGTAAATTCCGTGCCGGGCTGCGACAGCAGGATGGCGACCTGGAGCGGAAACACATGTTCGCCGTAAATATCCTGGTGCAGACAGTTGTAGTCACCCGGTTCGTACTTGAGGATCAGCGGTGTGGGTTTAGTCTGACCTGCTTTGTGGCAGCGGGCCCTGAACGCTTCATGTTCGTCAGGATAACGGACGCCAATACCCATCAGCTCATTCCAGCGATTGGCGATCTTTACCAAAAATGGGTAAAGCCTGTTGCGCAGCTCGGCGATGACCGCCGGAAGCGGATAAGCGAAGTATTTATATTCACCCCGGCCAAAGCCGTGGCGAGCCATTACGACACGAGAGCGATAGAGTTCCTCATTGTCATATCCGTTGATGAGTATTTTGCATTGTTGTGGCGAAAGCAGAGGCCCTATGAGCGCGGCACCGTGGGCGTCGAGTTCGATATTGATGGCGTCCCAATCGAACGACTCGATCGGCCGAATGATGTCTGTCGGACTTTCTGTTTTTTCGATGTTGGTTATGTCGATCATGTGGACCTCTCGCCTTTTCCTGATGTGACTTCGCGTGGTTATGAAACAAAACTAGTTGATGGTTTCTGATGCCGCACTCCGTTTCTTGTTTTCAAAGTGGAGTTTGAACGGAAAGCTTGAACCCCGGGAATGGAGACACCAAGCAGCCGAGGGGCGCTCAAGCTTGTACTTAATGAGGTTAAGGCAAACACCCAGTAGTAACTTTGAACTGAGTTGTTGAACACCTCTGCCATGGGCGTAGAATTTGAGTGCCACTTGTCTAGCGTTCGCGAACAGGGCCCCGCAGCAGTAATAGAAGGTTGAATCACTTCAGGAGGCCGCCTTATGCGCAAAATGCTTTGCATGCTGGTATTCCTTTACCTGGCAACGATTGCCCTTGCTCAAGGTCCGCAATCCGCCAGCAGCGTTTGTGAAATTCACACCAACAAAATCAAGCCGGGCATGACGCAGCAGTACGAACAAGCCCGCACGCAACACATGGCTTGGCACAAGTCACAGAATGACGCGTGGTCCTGGGTCGTTTGGGAGGTAACGACCGGAGAACACACGGGCGACTACATCGTGGGCTCTTGCGGCCACGATTGGAAGGACTTTGATACCCGCGAGAAGTTCAATGTCGCCGACAGTGCCAATGCGAACTCCACCATGGGCCCGTCCCTGGCGGGCGAAACCATGGGGTACTATGTGCTCCGGAGCGACCTTATTCCGGCGCTGAGTCCAGGTCCGCCGCCGCCGTACCTGACAGTCATACACTTCTTTCTCAAGCCTGAGGGCGTCCCCGACTTTACTGACGCGGTGAAGAAAGTTGTTGCAGGCATGGCGAAGACAAACTATCCACAAACCCGCTCAAGCTGGTACATGCTGGCTAACGGCGGCCACGGGCCCGAATTCGTGCTGGTCACGGAGCGCAAGAGCATCTCTGAGTTGCAGGCTCCGACTAAAACGCTGGATCAGATGATGCAGGAGGCGTATGGCGCGCAGGGCGCCACCATGATGGCTGCATTGCGCAAGGCTGTCTACAGCACCAACAGTGAACTTTTGCATTTCCGCGCCGACTTGAGCTATATGCCTGCGACTGCTCCCAAACCGTAATCGGCCGCGAATTGCGCGAATGAACACCGGTCAAGCAATGCAGACCCTTCAATTCGCTGTGATTCGTGAAATTCGTGTGCATTCGCGGCCAGAAACGCGGGGCGAAGCGACGTGACGAAATCAAAGAATGGCTTAGCTTTCGGCGAAGGCCTTTAGCAGAATGACTTGGCGGCCCGCTGTACACTCAGCGGGCCTTTTATTCCGTAAACTTGCCGTCATGCTGATCTGCGGTCACCCTGCCAGAGATTCAATCGCCTTGACTGCTTCCTCGCTCAGCGACAGTTCACGGCTGGCGAGGTCTTGTGTCATGTGATCAGCACTGGCAGTCCCTGTTAAGGGAAGTATTCCGATCGTCCGGGCAAACGCGAACACAACCTGCGCCGCGGTGGCGTTGGCGGCCAGAGCAATTTTGGCGGCCATCGGATGACTTACCACTTCCATGTTCGCCGTAAGCAATGAAAAGCCCTGATAGATGATCCCGTGCACACGGCAGAAGACGCGAACATGGCGGTCCCAGCCCAGACGTGCGTAACAGCGATTCTGCACGAAAGCAGGGACTTCACTGTGTATGGCGACCATCTGCTGAAGATGAAGCAGCGAAACATTGCTGACGCCGAGGAGACGTGTTCTTCCACGATCGCGTTGCTTCGCCATGGCTTCCCACACTTGCTGATCATCGGCCGTCCATTCATAGCCTGACGATGGGCCGTGCAGCACAAAGCTGTCTACGTAGTCAGTGCCGAGATGATCGAACGAACTGGTTAGCGATTGTTCCACCTGAGCGGCGAGACTTGCGGTGGGATCGTAAGGAAGGCGATGGTCCTGACCGCGTTGATAGGTAAACTTGGTTTGCAGAAAAAGATCAGCGCGGGTGACAATGCCTGCGCGATAAGCAGCCGCCAAACCCTCGCCGACACCGGCTTCAAAATAATGTCGCCGCTGGTTGGCCGAGTCGATGGCGCGAAACCCGCTGCGAACGGCCAGTTCGGTAAGGGCTGGTGTGCGGTCTTCTTTCCAGGCAGTACCATAGAAAAAATCGGGGAAAACGGGTTGTTCGGCGGGCATCGCGTTATTCTCGCACAGGCCGCCGAGGTGCTTGCATCACCAAAGCCCGTTCAAGGACGGTACAGATGAAAGTAATTCTCTTCGGCGCAACCGGCATGGTCGGACAAGGTGTCCTGCGGGAGTGTCTGCTTGATCCCGAAGTGGAAACTGTACTCGCCGTTGGGCGCAGTTCCACTGGGCAGCAGCACGCCAAGCTGCAAGAGATTCTTCACAAAGACCTGGAAGATCTTTCGCGAATCGAGAACAAGCTTTCTGGATACGACGCTTGCTTCTTCTGCCTCGGTGTCTCGTCGGCGGGACTGAACGAGCAGCAATATCGGCGCGTGACCTACGATCTCACGATTGCAGCGGCGAAAGTCCTGGTACGGCTCAACCCGGCGATGACCTTCATCTATGTTTCGGGTGCGGGGACAGACAGCACTGAGCGCGGACGGATGATGTGGGCGAGAGTGAAAGGCCAGACGGAAAATGCGCTGTTGCAGATGCCGTTCCGCGCGGCCTACATGTTTCGTCCGGCTTACATCCAGCCTCTGCATGGAATCAAAACCAAGGCGCGATGGTATGCGGCAGTGTATGCCGTAATGGCGCCGCTGTTTCCACTGTGGAAAGTCTTATTGCCGAAGTATGTGACCACCACGGAGTGCGTTGGGCGCGCGATGCTCGAAGTCACCCGGCATGGTGCGGCAAAGCGCGTTTTGGAGAACCAGGACATCAATGCTATTTGTGCCGCGAGCCATCCTTGACCGCTGGCGCGACTAAGCTTTTCGCCCGGGCCTCTGAACCCGATGCCCATCGCTCCAAAAGTCAGGCAAAGCCCTGATTACTAATGTGCAACTTCGGTTCCAAATGGGTCGTATTTCCGATAAGATCGCTTAAACGTTAGAGACTTATCCAGATCCTCACCCAGTCGTACGCTAAAAGTTCAAGCATGAAACCAGCCGTGGCCTCAAAACACCGTGATACAACCGGTATGCGACCGCTGCCGGTGATCGCCTATTTTGCGGATGATGCCATCGCATGCCGTTATTTCCTCAATGTGCATCGCTTCCGCCGGTCGACGTTTGAGGCTTTAGCCGGTGAGAGCCCGGAACTGGAACGGATCATTCTGGTTTCCAGTGAAGACCTGGTCGAGCAGCACTATCATGCGCTGCGTTTGCCGAACACGCGCGTGCTGGCTCTGACCAACATGCGCTTCAAAGATCCGCGCAATGATGGCGCGATCTACGCCTATCTCCCGCTGGACGTGCCAGAGACCCTGCTGGACCGGATGGTGGACAACGCGCTCGACCACATTCATCTGGTGCACACGCGGCATGAGGTGAATCAACGGCTGGCCGGAGCGAGTCAAGAGATCCATGAGCTGAATCAGATTGGCGTGGCGTTGTCTTCTGAGCGAGATTCCGAACGTCTGCTGGAATTGATCCTCACCAAGTCGCGGGCATTCACCGGCAGTGATGCAGGCTCCATCTATCTGGTGGAAGAAGCCGAAAACGTGTTGCAGCAAGCGTCACCGTTAAATCCCGGAGTCGCAGAAACAAACGGCACTGAGGATGGGCAGGCAACGCCTGCGCGCGAAAATCATCCCCGCCGTTTGCGTTTCAAGCTCGCACAAAATGACACCGTAGCCGTGCCCTTTCGCGAAATCACCATGGAGGTGGATGAGCACTCCATTGCCGGTTACGTAGCCCAGACCGGAGAGATCGTCAATATAGAAGACGCGTACCGTTTGTCTAGTGACAGGCCCTTCACCATTAATCGCAAGTTCGACGAAGATTCCGGTTATCGCACGCGGTCTATTCTGGCCGTGCCGATTCGCAATCAGCAGGAAAAGATTCTGGGCGTGTTGCAACTCATTAATGCCAAGCGTGATTTCGCGGCTCCCCTCTCGTCGCAGGAGGACATAGACGAGCAGGTGATTGCTTTCACGGCGCGGCAGCAGGAAATAGTTTTGTCGCTGGCGAGCCAGGCGGCAGTCGCCATGGAAAACAGCCGGCTTTATGCTGATATTCAGCGGCTGTTTGAAGGCTTTGTCAGTGCTTCGGTCACCGCGATTGAAACGCGCGATCCTGCAACCTCTGGCCATTCGTTTCGCGTCGCCAACCTGACGTTGGCGCTGGCGGAGGCCGTGAACCGGCTCGATTCGGGCGTGTATGCCCCAGTCCGATTCTCGCGCGACCAGATGCGTGAAATCCGCTACGCCAGCCTGCTGCACGATTTCGGCAAAGTAGGCGTGCGCGAAGAGGTATTGGTAAAAGCCAAAAAACTCTACCCAGCGCAGATGGAACTCATCAAACAACGTTTCGGCTTTGTGCGCCGCACGCTGGAAAGCGAAGTTTTACAATCCAAGGTCAAGTACCTGCTGGAAAAAGGACGCGAAGAATATCTGGCATCCGTGCAGGGGTTGGATTCCGGACTGAAAGAAGATCTTCGCCATCTGGATGAATACCTTCAGGCCATCCTGTGGGCCAACGAGCCCACGGTGCTTCCCGAGGGCGATTTCGGTGAACTGCTGAAAATTGCCAACGTCACCTACACAGATCCTGATGGCCAGAAAAAGCCGTTGCTCAACCAGGAAGAGCTCAAACTGCTTTCCATCCGCCAGGGATCATTGGATGATGACGAACGTCAGCAGATTGAGGCACACGTGCTTCACACGGTCAGCTTCCTCCAGGCGATTCCCTGGACCAGTGAGCTGCGCAACATTCCTGAAATTGCCCGCGCGCACCATGAGAAGCTGAACGGCAGAGGCTACCCGTATAAACTTTCCGCGCCGGAAATTCCAGTGCAGGCCCGCATGATGACGATCGCCGATATCTTTGACGCGCTGGCTGCCGCCGACCGTCCTTACAAAAAAGCTGTGTCTGTTGACCGCGCTCTGGAGATCCTTGACCTCTCCGTAACCGATGGCGAGCTTGATCCTGATCTGGTTGCCATCTTCAAAGGGGCGCACATCTACCATCGCTGGAAAGTAGAACCTCTCTCCTATTAGGTTTCCCTGATTCCCTCCGGGCCGAATTGCAGCTAAGATAAGCTCACCGGACATTTCATGAAAGAGTTCTACATTTGCGATTGCAACCTCCACGAGAACCAGGTCATTACCTCTTCGTTCGTGGTGGTATCCAAGCAGGCCAAACCGAAAAAGAGCGGCGATCTCTATCTGGCGTTGACGCTGGCCGACCGCACCGGGCACATTGATGCCAAGATGTGGGACAACGTCCCCGATCACATCAACGTCTTTGAACAGGACGATTTCGTCAAAGTCCGCGGCCTGATCAATAAGTTCAATGGACGCTTCCAGCTCACCGTGCATAAGCTGCGGTCTATGGAAGAATCAGAAGTTGAGTTTGAAGATTATCTGCCGCGCACAACCAAAGACATCAATGGCCTGTGGCAGACTCTGTCCAATTACATTGATAGTTTTAAAGACCAGGATCTCAAGCGGCTGGTAAAGGCCTTCATGGCTGACCCGCAGATTGAGTTTGCGTACAAGAATGCGCCCGCGGCGAAAACGCTGCATCATGCGTTCATCGGCGGACTGCTGGACCACGTTGTGTCACTGTTTCAGCTCTGTGATCTTGCCTGCCGGAATTATCCTGAACAGATCAACCGCGATCTTCTTCTCACCGGCGCGTTCCTTCACGATATCGGCAAAGTGCATGAACTGAGCTTTTCCCGGTCATTCACATACACCACACGCGGACAGCTGCTCGGGCATATGATCATCGAGCTGGAAATGCTTCAGCAAAAGCTTGCTCAGGTGCCTGATTTCCCTGACGAATACAAGATTCTGCTGGAGCACCTCATCATCAGCCATCACGGCAAGTACGAGTTTGGCAGCCCCAAGCTCCCCATGTTTCCTGAAGCGCTCATGCTGCATTATCTTGATGACCTCGACTCCAAGATGGAAAGCATGCGCACGCAGTTTCTCCGCGATCCCGATACTGACTGGACGCCATACAATCACAGCCTGGAGCGGCCGCTGCTCAACTCCAAAAAGTTTCTAGAGAAGATTCATGCGTCTCCCGTTCATGAGTCAACTGGTGAACAAGGCAAACCTTCGGTCCCGGCGGAAAGCAATGGCAACGCAAACTCAGCCGCCGCAAGTTCCACGGCAAATACGCCGGTTGACAATCCAAGTGACGTTGTAACCAAACCTTAATCTCTCTTACTCCGTTCGGCCTTGCCTGTTGTGCAGTTGGAGTACACCGTCATCGGTGCATTGCCCCAGCAGTTCTGATCTGCTAGAAGTTGAGTAGCTCTGCTTTACTGGAAAGGGAAAAACCGTGAAATCTGCACGACTGCTTTGCCTGACGCCCCTGCTGGCTTTGTCTCTGGCGCTCGGATGCGCGAAATCAGATACACCCGCCACATCAACTGATAACTCTGCTGCGGGAGGCAATGCTGACTCCAGCTCAAACGCGAAAGCGGGCGGAGCGAAGTCCGAATCTCATAAGCCAGTCGCTGAGGTCGTTACCATCCCTGTGGGGACAGTGGTGCATGTGCGTCTGGGTGAAGCGCTTAGTTCCAATAATAGCCAGGCTGGCCAGGGATTCTCTGCAACCGTGGCCGAGCCTGTGACGGTTGGTGGCAAGCCCGTTGTCGCCGAAGGTGCTGAAGCCCATGGACAGGTGGTGGACGCAAAAAGCATGGGCCATTTCAAAGGCGGAGCACTACTTGAAGTTCGCCTTGATTCCATCACGATTAAAGGCCGGGCTCACGCCGTTCAGACAGCGGCCGTGGAACGCGTTACGCAAGGTAAAGGAAAACGTACCGCTGGATTTATTGGCGGTGGCGCGGGAGCCGGAGCTCTCATCGGCGCGCTCGCCGGAGGCGGCAAAGGAGCTGCTATCGGCGCCGCGGCTGGTGCAGGCGCAGGTACCGCCGGCGCTGCCTTCACCGGCAACAAGGAAATTGTTTTGCCTGCGGAAAGCACTCTTACTTTTAAACTGACGCAGCCAATCGAAGTTCGTTAATAAGGTCAGCTAACTTTTTATTTTCGTTTTCGGGAAGGGGACGCCTCGCGCGTCCCTTTTCTTTTCGCCTGAACTTAATTAAATTTCACACGGAAGACGATGTCGGCATCGAACGGTTCTGGTTTTCCATGGACCTTGTAGGGCTTGAATTGCCAGTAGCTCAACGATCCCTTCGCTGCATCACATCTTTGGTCAACGCATGCTCCTTTGGCGGCTTTTCATCCATGATGTGCAACACTTTACATCCACGGCTCACCAGAAAGTCAGAAACCAGCATGCGATGGCAGCGGAAATACAACTGCTCCGCGCACATGATGGCCGTGCGCTGCTTCTCTGCGCGTTCAACCAGACGATCAATCGCGACGCTGAACTGACCTGACAACATATAATCCGCATAATTTCTGAAGGAAGGATTTCTCAATGCGATGTTGGGTGACTCGTCTGCCGGCATCTGCTTGCTGCGGCGTCCACCCAGGTCCTTTTCCCAGACGTAATCGCAGCCTATCTCCGGCAGCCACAACTCCAGGTGTTCGCGATTGAAATGAGGATGCCGGCGCGACATCGGGAAAGCGCGTATGTCTTCCAGCAGTCTCACATCGTGCGCTTGCAGCACTCGTGAAAAGTCCGCCAGATCGCGCGTTGAGTGGCCGATGGTAAGAATAACTGTCATTGGTATATGGTGATTGGTAGTTGGTGTTTTGTGCTTGGCAGGTTGCTCTCCGCGTCAATCTGCAGCAGAAAGTTTTTGCGATTCCATTCGCGTGCATTCGCGGCCAATCTCCTTCTGTTCTCCGTGCCTCTGTGTCTCAGTGGTAGGTTTTAGGCCGCACTTGACCGTCGCCAGCTTTTCACAAATGAAGTCCTTGCAAAAGCTGCCGCAAGCAGATACGCAACCGCCGCGCACGCCAGAGTCACAGTCAGGCCGAAGTGGATCGCGATGACCATCGCCATCACCGATCCCAGCACGCTGGCAGCGGCGTTGAGCGCCCATGCCCATTCCACCGTTTCGACAAGTTTCAGGCCAGTAGGAAATGGCATACCCATCAGGAAGCCAAGCGGCACCAAAAATGCTCCGCTGATCACAAGCTTGACCAGAAACGGAAATCCAACAGCGAGAGAAAGTATCCAGGGCAGCAGCACCAGGTTGATGGAAATTTTGGCGGCTATCAGAACCAGCACACTCAACAGAGCGCCCGTTGTGGTAATCCAGCGCCGTGCGATCACGCTTCCTGCGCCGCTGGACAGCAGCATCAGGAACACGACAACCGTCAGGGCGTAAGTGGGATGACCCAGGAAGAGCACGAAGCGCTGGATCAGTGATATCTCAACCAGTATGTAACCAAAGCCCACAGCGATGAAAAAGAGCAACGCTGGCAGGCGCGCGCGACGGCTGCCCAACTCGCGGCCATGAAGCAGCAGCGGCAGAACCAAAAATGCCAGCACGGCGATGATCGAGATAATCAGCAGCATCCCCAGCACGACCACGCCCAGGTTGATGCGCCAGTCCATGCCTTTGCCGGTGCCTTCGGCAATGTTCTTGAGAACGTAGCCGGTCTTCAGCGTGAAGAAGAAGAACGGAGCGCTGTCGGTCACCGGCGCAACGTTGTAGGCGTAGTCACGGGCAAAAGCCGTGGGATTATTGGAAGCAATCAGCCTTCGGAAAGCATCCGCCGCGGGCGGCAACGTCTGCATGCCGGCATATTGCGTCGGCGGGTTAAGCCATACCAGATTGCCGTTGGCCTTCACATGGCTGGCCACTGCAGCGTATTCAGCCTCAGTAAACGCCGACTTCTTAGCCAGTACCAGAACAGGGCGGCCGTCTTCATCCAGGCTGCCGTCCGCCACTAGCACAAAGTTGTTTGCCGGATTGGCAATGCCTTGCTGATGCAGCGCCTCAATGGCTTGAGAAACAACGCGCAGGGCTTCACGTGGCTGATGAAATTCCCAGCGCGTGATGGCGATCATGCCGTCTGGCTTCAGGTGGTCAAAGTATTCGCGGAACGCCTCTAGCGTATAGAGATTGTTCTCGCTCAGAGCAAACGCTCCAGCCGCCGTAGATGCCCATGTGTCCACCAGGGTCATCTGCACCACGTCATACTTTTCGCTGGAGCTGCGAACATATGACCGGCCGTCCTGAACGTGTATGTGGACCTGCGGCCGATCATAAAGATGGTATGAGTAGTCCGCATAAGCGCCACGCATGATGTCATTCACGATGATCGGGTTGATCTCAATGCCGGTCACGCTGGGACTGCCGTTGGCCACGGCGCGGAGAACATCCACGCCGCCGCCCGGCCCAATGATGGCAAATGCTCCCTGGGGACGAAGAACATTGGCCACGGACGGCGCGGCTGCCATGAGACTCTTCTTCCAATTAAAGCCTCCGGCGGCGGGAAAACCTGTGTGAGTTGGCGTGGGACTGGAAGGCTGGTCCTGGTCCCACTTGGCCGGATCAACGTTCATGATCGCCGTGGTGGCGTCGGCGTCAATCACAACATAGCGTCCGCCATTGTGGTTCTGGACCTCAATGCGCGAGATGGCGTTCCACTTGGAGAACTCGATCCACCTGGGATCGCGCAGCATGCCCTTGGCGTAGATCACGTCCATTTTGTGACCACGATGCGACCAGACCATGAAGATCAGCGCAATGATCGCGATGGCCCGGGCCAGATGACCGACACTGCGGCTGCCCGCCCAAAAGCTTCCTGCCACAGCCATCAGCACGGCGCTGAACAGAAGCACGTCCGGGGCGCCAATTGTATTCAGCAGCGGAACCACCAGCAGGCAGGCGGAAGCGCCTCCGGCAAGATCGGCCCCGTAAAGAACGGAGATGGCCCCGCTGGACCGGGCGAACAAGACAGAGAATAAAAGCCCGGTAAAGAAGAACGGAATCGCCGCGACCAGATAGATAACCGTCAGCTTGCCGAAATTGGCTCCTGTCACCGCCAGTGACACCGGCGTATGCAGCACCACCCAAAGCACGCCCGGAATACTGGCAGCATTGAGAACGCAAACTACCGTCCCGAAGGAGCCTAGATCGAACCGGTTCAGCCATTGCCGCCGGACATGGGCAAACACACCACCGGATCCCAGCCCCAGGAGCGCCACCGAAATGGCAAAGAAGGCAAAGTGGTAGAAGAGCACCACGCTGAATAGGCGTGTAAGGGCCAGCTCCAGCAGCAGGCTGGCAAAGCTGACCAGCGCCACGGAGATGACAACGGTCCGGGGAGCAAGATGGGCGGCAAGGGGCTCGGTTTCAGGGGTAAGGCTGACTTGGGACACGGATTCTGGAACTCCTCAGGGGTTTCGCCTTTGTTTCTTGCTCTTCCAAATTACCAAATCACTCAATTACCAAATCACTCAATTACCAAATCACTCAATTACCAAATCACTCAATTACCAATTTGGAGGGGGTAACCCCTCCCCTATCCCTCCCCCGTCATCCCAATGTTTAAAGGACTTAGCTCATCGCATCCCAAGCGATCCCCAGGCTGGTAATTTGATTTGTCGTCCCGAGCGCAGTCGAGGGATCTGCTTTTCATTCCGCCTTTCCTCCGTGCTCCTTCGTGTCCTCTGTGGTTAAGCTCTTGGGCTTTTGCTCTTCCAATTACCCGATTACCAAATTACTCAATCACCAATTTTCAGGGGGGGTGCCCCTACCCCCCGGTTTCACCCAATTTCACCCAAGCTCACCCAAGGTCACCCAAGCCCGGGTGTTGGCTTGCTGGAGTGGAAGGCGGTGGCCCCGGTGCCTTCTTGCTCTTCAAATTTCCCGATTACGCGATTACTCAATTACCAATTTCGCTTCACCTTACCCAATCTCCATCTCCAACGCAAATGATCTTAAGTTTACGAACACTCAAGACCTCGAATCCCTCTCAATCTTTAGAAATCGCAGACAGAACCGATGTTTTCTGGTCGGATGGCCATCCTTTCGCCCGGTTTTGGCGACGGGCCGGGAGCAAGATGGGCGGCAGAGGGCTCAGTTTCAGGGGTAAGGCCGACTTGGGACACGGATTCTGGAACTCCTCAGGTTTTCAGGCGCAGCGATCAGACGTGATTGTGGCGAAGGGAAAGTTTACTACGGGGCGCAGCCGCCCCCGCCGGTATGGTGGAATTTGAAAAATCTGCAATGCGCCTGAGAACATCCCGTCTGGAACATGTGAAAAAATTGATTCTTGAGATTTCGAGATAGTTAGGTGTTAGAAATCTGTTGTTTAAATGCCCTATAAGCCCATTGCTCCGGTGTTCCGATACATTTCCGGTCACATAGAAAGACGCCCTAAATAAAGAAAATCAATTTTTTCACATGTTCCTGTCCCGGGGTTTCCGTCTTCGGGAAAGGGTGAAAGATAAAATCAGCGCGTGCCCTAAAGTTATAGTCC